>Ga0209050_1001976_pt1 | contig 19297 bp, 7 predicted proteins | sample Araplavi_mTSA_r2_FD_184276 | JGI IMG/M metagenome (GOLD analysis project Ga0209050, IMG submission 184276) | Arabidopsis root microbial communities from North Carolina, USA - plate scrape MF_Cvi_mTSA_r2 (SPAdes) (version 2) | ecosystem: Host-associated > Plants > Roots > Endosphere | place: USA... | reverse complement strand
TCGCGAAATCCGCTACTACGCGGTGCGTCATTGCGTGAAGCCGGGCCTGACGGGCTGGGCGCAGCTACGCTATCCGTATGGCGCCTCCGTGCGCGATGCGGAGGAGAAGCTGAAATTCGACCTGTTCTACGTCAAGAACCATGGGCTGGTTTTCGACCTGATCATTCTGTTGCAGACGGTTGAGGTGGTGCTGTTCCAGAGGGGCTCACGCTGAGACCATCCGCAGGGTCTTCGCCCTGCGTGAGCTGAGCGAAGACGAATGGGTTTCGCGGAGCAGGGCCTTACGGCCCGAACGCATCCTCATCCGCCTCGGTTTCCTCCTGCTGCACCGGCCGCGCCGTCTGCGTCATCAGCCGGTTCGGCGGCACGCTGGCCCAGTCGACCACGTGCCCATCCTCGAAACGCACCCACGAGGAACCGTAGTTCCACACGTTGTCCTGCACGCGCTCCGGCGGCCCCTGGATCGCGACGACCGCCGCTTCCTCCATGCCCAGTTCGAGCCGCGGCACATTCGGGTCGGCCGGCGTCGCAACGGCGGCATCGCTGTCCGCATGCGGCGCGACCTGCGCGGTCTCCGACCAGTGCAGCACCACCATCACCACGACCAGTACGAGCACGCTCAGCACCGCGATGCGCGGCGTCGCGCTGGGAGCGGCGCGGTCCGCGTGCGCGGGGCCGCGCGATGAAGGCGAGGGCTGGGACGCATGCTGCGGCTCGTGGACCGCACGCGCTGCCGGCGCCACGACACGCGGCGTCGAGCCCGGCAAACGCCCGTGGATGCGGTGGAAACGGATCGCGCCCGAATACAGCGCGGTGAGTTCGGTGAGCGCGTTGTTGGACTCGTCGGTGACGGGGCGATCCAGATGGCGGTCCGGATGAAGTTCGGACACGCGGACGCGGTAAGCGCGCTTGAGCTCTTCCAGGCTGCAGTCCGGATGCAGATCGAGCTGCATGTACAGAAGCGAGAAGTCCTGGCTCATGGGGCCCCCTTGTCGGCGCCATCCTAGCGCGGGTTCAGGCGCCGTGCACCGGCTTCGAAAAGCGCCGGGCAAGTGGCCGCATGCGCGCACCTACACCGTTTTAATCCACGAGAGGGGCAGGGAAGACGCAGATGCCGGGGTCGGCATCGGTCGTGCCGCATGTGGGGTGAGCGATGTCGTGGATGTCCGGTACGCAGCGATCGCGCGGGGCCCAGGCGGCCCGCGTCTTGGTGCCGGGCGCGCGGTGCGGGGCAACGATCCGGTTGCCGCAAGCGACGACATGTCTCCCATCGGCCGTGCAACGCATCCGCGCGCAATGACGCAGCGGAGCCGGCGCGACAACCGGTTTCAGACGCAACCAGGCGGCCGTTCGGCGCCGCTTTGGACGTGATCGTTGCCGACGGCCAGGCGCCGTCGGGCAAGGTGAGAAGGAGCAGGTGCGATGAGTACGCGGGCTGAAGCGACACAGGGCGATATCCGCAACGAGGCGCCGGCCATCGATTCGCCGCTGCTGGACGTGCTGCCGCAGCACGCCGCCGCAGTTGATGGCGCCGCGCAGTCGCTGGCGTTCGCGCTGTCGTCCGATGTTGCAGCCGCATTGCACGCGCATGACGACGCGCGCGACACGCTCGTCGCAGCGCTGGCTTCGGTCGACGCCTGGCTGTCGGGTGCGGACGAGATCGTCGCCACCGTGCATTCGGCCGGCGCATGGATGCAGTCGCGCGTGCCGGTCGACGGCCTCGACGCCGCGCGCCTGGCCCGCCTGGTCGAAACGAACGAAACACCCCAGCCCTGCGTCTGGACCGTGTCGAACGACGCCCGCATGGCGCCGTTCACCGCCTCGAACTGGCGCATCGCGGATGGGCAGATGTTCGTCGCGTTCCGCGAACCGCTGTCGCGCGAAGCCGTCGCCCTCATCGGCGAGGCTGTCGTGCGCGCCCTGTGGGCGATCTGCCTGGACGCAACGCTTCCGCTGTCGCGCATCGACGCGCTCGATCCCGCCGACCGCACGCGTCAGCTCGGGGACTGGTCGATCGCGCCGCCCGCGCGTACGGCATTTGAAACCGTCCATGCGTGCTTCGCGCAGACGCTGGCCGCGTGGCCCGACAAGACCGCTGTCGTACACGGCGACGCCAGCATCACCTATGCCGAACTCGATCGTCGAGCCGCCTCGCTCGCCACTCGGCTGCGCGAAGCCGGCGTCGTCACCGGCGACATCGTCGGCGTGGCGTTGCCGCGTTCGCTCGACGCCGTCGTCGCGCTGCTGGGCGTGATCAAGGCCGGCGGCGCATACCTTCCGCTGGATCTCGCACTGCCGGCCGATCGCCTGTCCTTCATGGTCGACAACGCCCGCGTGCGCGTGATCGTCGCCGACCCCGCGCTGCACGCGCCGACGCTGCCGCGCGAGCCGAAGCGCGTGAACGTGCATGGCGACGATGCGCCGCTCGCGATCGATCCCGGCACGAACGGCGAATCGCTCGCGTACGTGCTTTTCACCTCCGGTTCGACCGGCGTGCCGAAGGGCGTGGAAATCCGCCACCGTTCGCTGGTGCGGCGCCTGCACGGCATCGATTACGTCACCCTCGACGCCGACACGCGCATGCTCCACCAGGCGCCGCTGGGCTTCGATATCTCCGGCCTGGAACTGTGGGGTTCGCTGTTCAACGGCGGCACGATCGTGGTGCACGACGAAGTGGCGCCGACGGCCGCGCGCCTTCGCGACACGATTTCGCGTCATGGCGCTAACGCCGCGATCATGGCCGGCGCGCTGTTCAACGCGGTCGTGGACGAGGACGCGACGATCTTCGCGAACATGCGCGACCTCATCGCCGGTGGCGAAGCGCTGTCGGTCGACCACATCCGCCGCATGCAGGCCGTCGCGCCGCAATTGCAGCTGCACAACGGCTACGGCCCGACGGAGTGCACGATCATGTGCACGTCCTATGCGATCCCGCGCGACACGCCGGCGAACGCGGCCTCGATCCCGATCGGCCGCCCCATGCAGGACACCTGCGCCTACGTGCTGAACCGCCACCTGCAGCTGCTGCCGGCCGGCGTGATCGGCGAACTTTGCGTGGGCGGCGTGGGCGTCGCGCGCGGCTATCTCGCGCGGCCTGAACTCAACGCGGAGCGCTTCGTGCCCAATCCCTTCGTCGATGGCGACGTGCTGTACCGCACAGGCGACCAGGTGCGCCTGCGCGAGGACGGGCTGGTCGAATTCGTCGGTCGCACCGACGGGCAGGTGAAGATCCGCGGCTACCGCATCGAACTGACCGAGATCGAATCGGTGCTTGCGCGGCATCCGTCGATCGCCTCGTGCATCGTCGTGGCGCGCGCGGATTTCCCGGGCGAGAAGCGCCTGGTCGCGTACTTCGTCGGCAACGGTGTCGAAGTCCACGCGCCGCAGTTGCGCGCGCACCTGGCCGCCGCATTGCCGCCGTACATGGTGCCAACGCGCTACGTGCAGCTGGACGAACTTCCGCTGACGAGCAACGGCAAGGCAGACCGCCGCGCCTTGCCCGCGCCGGACCGTCGCCGTCCCGAACTCACCACCGACTTCGCCGCGCCGGTCACGGCGCTGGAAAACAAGCTCTGCGAAGCCTTCGGCGCATTGCTCGACATTGAAGGCGTCGGCCGCGAGGACAACTTCTTCGAACTTGGCGGAAGCTCGCTGCTGGCCGTACGGCTGGCCGAACAGATCCGCGTGGAAGGCTGGCAGGCCGACGCGAACGCACCGCGCGTCGCGGCGCCGACGATCTTCCAGAACCCGACGCCGGCACGACTGGCCGCCGTGCTGGAGGGTGCGAAGACGGTGCAGGCGGCGACGCGTCGCACCGTCGATGCGCGTGAGCCCATCGCCATCGTCGCCATGGCGGGGCGTTTCCCGGGCGCGGACGACGTCGAGGGGTTCTGGAACAACCTGTGCGAAGGACGCGATTCGATCACCAAGTTCCGCATCGACGAACTCGATCCGGCGGTGAACGTCGCCGACCGCAACGACCCCGGTTACGTCGCCGCGCGCGGCGTGATCGACAACGTCGAGCTGTTCGACGCGGGCTTCTTCGGCATCGGCCCGCGCGAAGCGGAACTCATGGATCCGCAGCAGCGCATCTTCCTGGAGCTGTGCTGGGAATGCCTGGAACGCGGCGGCCACGCGCCGGATGCGGCCGGCGTCACCGGCATCTTTGCAGGCATGAACAACGCGACGTACTTCCAGCGCCATGTCAGCGCGCATCCGGAGCTGGTCAACCGCGTCGGTGCCCTGCAGGTGATGCTCGGCAACGAGAAGGACTACATCGCCACGCGCGTGGCGCACAAGCTCAACCTCACCGGGCCGGCGGTCAGCGTGCACAACGCATGCTCGACTTCGCTGGTGGCGATCGCGCAGGCGGTGGAAAGCCTGCATTCCGGCCTGTGCGACATGGCGCTGGCGGGCGGCATCGCCGTGACGTGCCCGCCGCGCAGCGGGTACCTCTATCAGGAAGGCTCGATGCTGTCGCCGGACGGCCACACGCGCACGTTCGACGCGAACGCGAAGGGCACGGTGTTCGGCGACGGCGCGGCAGTCGTTCTGCTCAAGCGCCTGTCGGACGCGATTGCAGATGGCAATCCGGTCTACGCCGTCATCCGCGGCACCGCGCTCAACAACGACGGCGCGAACCGCGCCAGCTTCACTGCGCCCAGCAGCGAAGGGCAGGCGGCGGTGATCGCGCTCGCGCACGACAAGGCCGGCGTCGACGCGCGCAGCATCACCTACGTCGAAGCGCACGGTACGGCGACACCGCTGGGCGATCCGATCGAGATAGAAGGCCTGACGCGCGCGTTCCGTCGCAGCACGCAGGAGTCGGGCTTCTGCCGCATCGGTTCGCTGAAGAGCAATGTCGGCCACATGGTGACCGCGGCCGGCGCGGCGGGCGTGATCAAGACCGCGCTGTCGCTGCACGGCAAGCGCATCCCCGCGAGCATCCATTTCGAATCGCCGAATCCGACGATCGATTTCGCGAGCACGCCGTTCGTGGTGAACGCGCGCATGAGCGAGTGGATCAACGATGGCGATGCACCGCGTCGCGCAGGCGTGAGCTCCTTCGGCCTGGGCGGCACGAATGCGCATGCGGTGCTGGAAGAAGCGCCGCCGCTGCCGGAATCGGGCGAGTCCGAAGGCCCGCAGCTGCTGGTGCTGTCCGCCCGCACGCCCACGGCATTGGGCGCGGCGGCGAACCGGCTGGCCGATCACCTCGACGCACATCGCGACGCGAACCTCGCCGACGTCGCGTGGACGCTGGCGGTGGGCCGCAAGGCATTCGCGCATCGCATCGCGATCGCCGCCGACGATGTCGCCTCCGCCATCGAAACCCTGCGCGCACCCGACACGGGCGCGGAAGCCGCGCGCAGCCGTCCAGCGCGTACGGCCGGCGTCGTCTTCATGTTCCCGGGGCAGGGCGCGACGTATCCGGGCATGGGGCGCAGCCTGTACGAATCCGAGCCCGTGTTCCGCGATGCGCTGGCCGAATGCGCGCAGCTGCTGCGCGATGTGCTCGGGTTCGATCTGCGAGACCGCCTGTTCACCGAAGAAGACGCCGAAGCGCTGCTCCCGACCTCGATCATGCAGCCGGCTACCTTCGCCATCGAATACTCGCTGGCGAAGTGGTGGATGAGCCGCGGCATCGAGCCGTCGATGATGATCGGCCACAGCATCGGCGAGTTCGTCGCCGCGACGCTGGCCGGCGTGTTCGAACTGCGCGACGCGCTGCATCTCGTCGCGCGCCGCGGCGCGCTGATGCAGGCGCAGCCGGCCGGCTCGATGCTCTCGATCCGCCTGCCGGCCGATGCCGTGCGCGAGCGCCTGCCGCAGATGCTCTCGCTCGCCGCCGAGAACTCGCCGCTGGCCTGCGTCGTCGCCGGGGAATCCGACGCCGTCGCCGCGTTCCAGGCGCAGCTGGAGGGCGAGGGCATCGCCTGCCGCGCGCTGCGGACTTCGCACGCCTTCCACTCGGCGATGATGGAACCGGTGGTCGCGCCGTTCCGCGACGCCGTCGCCGCGGTGCGCCTGAACCCGCCGACCCGGCCCATCGTCTCGACCGTCACCGGCGCACCGCTGAGCGCCGGGGAAGCCACTTCGCCCGATTACTGGGCGCGCCACCTGCGCGAGGGCGTGCGCTTCTCCAGCGCGCTGCAAACGCTGCTGGAAGGCGAGGCCGCCGCTTCGTCCGTGCTGCTGGAAGTGGGCCCGCGCGGCACGCTGAACGCGCTCGCGCGGCAGCAGCCGGTCGTGCAGAAGCAGCGCATCGCCACCGTCGCCAGCCTTGCCGACAGCCCCGCCAGCGAGCGCCGCGACCTGCGGGCCGCTGCCGGAAAGCTCTGGAGCCAGGGCGCGGCGATCCAGCCGGAAGCCTTCGACACGCGCGCGATCCGCCATCGCCTGCGCCTGCCGACCTATCCGTTCGAGAGACAACGTTATTGGGTGGAGGCGGTTGCTGCGAGTCCGGGCAACGTCGTCCCGCACCCCGCCGTCGCCACCGCCGCACGAACCACGACCGTACTGGAGACCGTCATGCCGCAGTCCACGCCCCTTGCCGCCACCGTCCCCGCCGCGCCCGCTCCCGGCCGTCGCGAACGCCTGGTCGGGCAACTGCGCGGCCTGTTCGAGAACGTCGCCGGTTTCGACATGAGCGACGCCGATGCGGATACCAACTTCATCGAACTGGGCCTGGACAGCCTGATGCTGACCCAGGTCGCCGTGCAGCTTCAGAAGACCTTCGAAGTGCCGGTGAACTTCCGTCAGCTCATGGGCGACTGCAGCAGCCTGGATCGCCTTGCCGGCATGCTCGATGGCGTACTGCCGGCCGAAGCCGCACCCGCGCCCGTGGCCGTGCAGGCCGTTGCGGCTGCGCCGGTCGCGGTCGCACCTGTCGCGATCGCGCCCGTCGCACTGCCGGCGCTCGATGGCGGCAACGACTTCACGCGCCAGGTCATCGCCCAGCAGATGCAGCTGATGGCGCAGCAGCTGGCGTTGCTGTCCGGTGGCGTTGCCGCGCCGGTGGCCGCCGTTCCCGTGGTCGCGCCCGTCGCAGCCGCACCCGTCGCCGCAGCGCCCGCGCCGCAGCCCGTGGCGGCTGCGAAGCCCGCCGACGCGGAGGAAGACACCAGCGCCGTGCAGCAGAAGTACGACGTCAAGAAGGCCTTCGGCGCCATCGCGCGCATCGAGAACCACCTCGATACCGAGCTGTCGCCGTTGCAGAAGAACAAGCTCGACGCCTTCATGGACCGCTACATCGCGCGCACGCGCAAGTCCAAGGAATACACGCAGGCGAACCGCGCGCAGCTCGCCGATCCGCGCGTGGTCAACGGCTTTCGCCCGCTGACGAAGGAAATCGTCTACCAGATCGTCGTCGAGCGCTCGAAGGGCTCGCGCGTGTTCGACATCGACGGCAACGAATACGTCGATGCGCTCAACGGCTTCGGCATGAGCCTGTTCGGCTGGCAGCCGGAGTTCGTGCTCGATGCCGTGCGCGACCAGCTCGACAAGGGCTACGAGATCGGCCCGCAGCATCCGGTCGCGGGCGACGTCGCGCAGCTGGTGTGCGAACTTACCGGCCACGATCGCGCCGCGCTGTGCAACACCGGTTCCGAAGCGGTCCTGGGCGCGCTGCGCATCGCCCGCACCATCACCGCGCGCAGCACCGTCGTGCTGTTCACCGGCTCCTACCACGGCATCGTCGATGAAGTAATCGTGCGCGGCACCAAGTCGCTGCGCGCCGTGCCGGCGGCGCCGGGCATCCTGCGCAACACCGCCGAGAACGTGCTGGTGCTCGACTACGGCACGCCCGAAGCGATGGAGATCATCAAGTCGCGCATCCACGAGATCGCGGCGGTGCTGGTCGAACCCGTGCAGAGCCGTCGCCTGGACTTCCGTCCGGTCGACTTCCTCAAGGAACTGCGCCAGCTCACGCAGGACAACGGCGCGCTGCTGATCTTCGACGAGGTCGTCACCGGCTTCCGCTCCAACCCGGGCGGCGTGCAGGCGATCTTCGGCATCAAGGCCGACATCGCCACCTACGGCAAGGTCGTCGGCGGCGGCTTCCCGATCGGCGTGATCGCCGGCAAACGCGAATACATGGATGCGCTGGACGGCGGCCATTGGCAGTACGGCGACGATTCGGTGCCGACCGTGGGCGTGACGTATTTCGCCGGCACGTTCGTTCGCCATCCGCTGGCGCTGGTCGCGGCCAAGGCGGTGCTGGAACACTTCAAGGCCGATGGCGGCCAACTGCAGAAGCGCCTCAATGCGAAGGCCGAAGCGCTGGCCGCGGACATCAATGCGTACTGCGCCGACGTCGGCGCACCGGTGTCGGTGAAGCAGTACGCGTCGGTGTGGAAGACGCACTGGCACGAGGCGCATCCGCTGCAGGACCTGCTGTTCGCCTCCATGCGCATGCGCGGAATCCACATCCTCGACAACTTCCCGTGCTTCATCACCACCGCGCACAGCGACGAGGACATCGCGCGCATCGCCACGGCGTTCAAGGAAGCGGTGGCGGAACTGCAGGACATGGAACTGCTTCCGCGCCGCGCGGCGACGCCGAGGACGGTGATGGACGCCAGCAAGCCCGTCGTCCCCGGCGCACGCCTGGGTCGCGAGCCCGACGGCACGCCCGCGTGGTTCGTGCCGAACCCGGAGCAGCCGGGCAAGTACATGAAGGTGAGCGCATGAATGCAGCGTTGCAGGACAAGGATGAGCCTGGCAGGTCGAACGGAATCGACGCCGCCGTGGACTACGATCCGTTCGCGGACGGTCCACTCTCGCGCGTTGCGCCGACCACCGAGCCGCAGCGCGAAGTGTGGCTCGCGGATCGCCTCGGCGAGGACGCTTCGCTGGCGTACAACGAGTCGATCTCGCTGGATTTCCGTGGCGTGCTCGATGCGGACGCACTGCGCGAGGCGCTGCGTGGCCTGGTCGCGCGCCACGACATCCTCCGCGCCAATTTCGGCCCGGACGGCCGCACGCTGTGCGTTGGCGAGCTCTCGGAAAGCAGCGATCGTGCGACCGAACTGCCGCTGATCGACCTGTCTTCGCTGGACGAAGGCGAGCGCCGCGCACGCGTGAACGCGCATGCGCGCGAGGTCGTCGAAACGCCCTTCGACCTCGACCACGGCGCGCTGTTCCGCGCCGACCTGCTGCGTCTTTCGAACGACCACCATCATCTTGTGCTCACCGCGCACCACATCGTCTGCGATGGCTGGTCGTGGTGGGTGATCGTCCGCGAACTGGGCACGCTGTACTCGCAGGCGCTCGGTCAGAACGCACAGCCGTTGCCGGCCGCCGAATCCTTCGCCGATTACGCACTGGCCGAAGCCGAACACCCGCACGGCGCGACGTATCGCGCCGACGAGGCGTACTGGCTGTCGCGCTTCGCCGATGGCGGCCCGATCCTCGATCTTCCGACCGATCGCACGCGCCCGACGCGCCGCACCTTTCCATCGATCCGCGAGGATCATCTGCTGGACAACGACCTCGTCGCCGCCGTGCGCCGCCTCGGCGCGCGCCAGGGCGCGAGCCTCTTCGCGACGTTGCTCGCGGGCTTCGCCGGCCTGCTGTCGCGCCTTGCCGCGCAGAACGACGTGGTCATCGGCATCCCCGCCGCCGGCCAGTCGGTGGACGGCCATGACCATCTGGTCGGCCATTGCGTGAACCTGCTTCCGCTGCGCTTCGAACTCGATCACGCGCAGCCGTTCGAACAGGCGCTCGGCACCGCGCAGGGCACGCTGCTGGACGCCATCGAACACCAGCGCTACACCTTCGGCACGCTGCTGAAGAAGCTGCCGTTGCAGCGCGATCCCGCGCGCCTGCCGTTGTGCAGCGTGATGTTCAACATCGACCAGGCGATGGACCAGGAAAGCACCGGTTTCCACGGCCTGGGCATGCGCCTGATCACCAACCCGCGCAGCTACGAGAACTTCGAGCTGTTCGTCAACGCCGTGCAGGTGCAGGGCGGCATGCGGCTGGAATGCCAGTACAACACCGACCTGTTCGACAACGCGACGATCCGTCGCTGGATGGCGTCGTACGAGACGCTGCTGCGCGAAGCGGTCGCGCGCCCGGACCTGCCCTTCGGCCGCCTTTCCGTCGTCTCCGACACCGCGCGTGGCGAACTGCTGTCGTTGCAGCCCGCGCCGATCGCATTCGACCGCGAATGCCGCATGCACGAATCGTTCGAGCGCCAGTGCGATCGCACGCCCGATCGCATCGCCGTCGAGTTCGATGGCCAGCCCGTGCGTTACGACGAACTGGAAGCCCGCGCCAACCGCATCGCGCACCTGCTGCGCGCGCGCGGCGTGCGTCGCGGTTCGCTGGTCGGGCTGGTGCTCGATCGCGGCGTGGACATGCTCGCGGGCCTGCTCGGCGTACTGAAGGCCGGCGCCGGCTATGTGCCGCTGGACCCGAATTTCCCGGCCGAGCGCCTCTCGTACATGGCCAGCGACGCGGGTCTTGCGGCGCTGCTGACCACGCAGAAGCATGCGGGCAACTTCGACCTGCGCGGTCGCCCGGTGCTGTCGCTGGACACGTTGCACGACGAACTCGCCGCCCTGTCTGCTTCGCGCATCGGTCGCGACGAAGGCGCGGCGGAACCCGAATCGGTCGCGTACGTCATTTATACGTCCGGTTCCACCGGCCGCCCGAAAGGCGTGCAGGTGCCGCATCGCGCGGTCAGCAATTTCCTGTCGAGCATGGCGAAGGAACCTGGACTGACGGCGGATGATCGCCTCGTTGCGGTCACGACGCTGTCGTTCGATATCGCGGTGCTTGAACTGCTGCTGCCGCTCAGCGTCGGCGCGCGCATCGTGCTAGCCGATCGCGTCACCGCCGCCGATGGCGTCGCGCTGAAGGCGTTGATCGCCAGCAGCGGCGCCACGGTGATGCAGGCGACGCCGGCCTCGTGGCGCCTGCTGCTCGACGCCGAATGGCAGGGCGAGGCGAACTTCAAGATCCTGTGCGGCGGCGAAGCGCTGCCAGCGGACCTGGCGGCTCAGCTGCTCAAGCGCTGCGGCGCGCTGTGGAACGTGTACGGTCCGACCGAAACGACCGTGTGGTCGACGTGTTCTCGCGTGACGTCCGCGAACGACATCCACATCGGTCGACCCATCGACAACACGCAGGTGTGGATCCTCGATCCGCGCGGCGAACTGTGCCCGCTCGGCGTGCCGGGCGAGATCTGGATCGGCGGCGACGGCGTGACGCTGGGTTACCTGGATCGCGCGGAACTCACGGCCGAACGCTTCGTGCGCGATCCGTTCCAGCCGTCGAACGGCACGGCATCGAAGAACGCGTTGCTTTATCGCACGGGCGACCGCGGCCGCTGGCGTCCCGATGGCGTGCTCGAACACCAGGGACGCCTGGATTTCCAGGTGAAGGTGCGCGGCTATCGCATCGAACTGGGCGAGATCGAAGCGTTGCTGGCGGCGCATGCGCAGGTCGCGCGCGCCGTCGTGGTCGCGCGCGAGGATCGTCCGGGCGACGTGCGCCTGGTGGCGTATGTCGTCGGCGAAGGCGCCGCGTCGCTGGATGAAGCCGCGCTCGCGTCGTACCTGAAGGGTTCGCTGCCGGACTACATGATCCCGCAGCACATCCTGTTCCTCGATGCGATCCCGCTGCTGCCCAATGGCAAGATCGACCGCAAGTCGCTGCCGGCGCCGGACCTGACGGCGAAGCTCAGCGGCGAACGCATCGCGCCGCGCAACGCGCTGGAGCGCACCATCGCCGATGCGATGGCGAGCGTGCTCGGTGTCGGCGAAGTCGGGGTGGACGATGATTTCTTCTCGCTCGGCGGTCATTCGCTGCTGGCCGCGCAGCTGACCTCGCGCATCAACAAGGAACTGGGCATCGCGCTGTCGCTGCGTGCGCTGTTCGATGGCCCGACCGTCGCCAAGCTCGCGCGCATGGTGCAGGGCATGGATGGCGAGGCCGTGCCGAAGCGCGAGCCGGTCAAGCCGCTCGCCGACCGCACGCGCGGGCCGATGTCGGTGATGCAGGAACGTCTTTACCTGCTCGAACAGTTCAACCCCGGCCAGATCACCTACAACACGCCCAGCGCGCATCGCCTGCGCGGTCCGTTGACGCTCGACGCGTTCCAGGCCGCACTGAACGCGATGATCCAGCGCCAGAGTGTGCTGCGCACGACGATCGGCCTGGTCGACGGCGAGCCGATGCAGATCGTGCATGACGCGGTCGATGTCGACATCACCGACGTGGTGGACGTGAGCCACCTGCCTCGCGATGAGCGCGAGGCTGAAGTCTCGCGCCGCATGGATGAGCTGATCCAGACGCCATTCGAACTGGACCGTGCGCCGCTGATCCGCTCGCGCCTGTTCCGCCTCGGTCCGGAAGAACACGTGTGGTTCTTCATGACGCACCATCTGATCTGGGACGGCTGGTCGTTCGATCTGATGTACACCGACATGGCCGAGCTCTACGCCGCGCAGCTGGAAGGCCGCGTGCCGAAGTTGCCGGAGCTGCCGGTCACCTACGCGGATTTCTCGGCATGGCACCGCGAATGGCTGCAGGGGCCCGAATACGCGAAGCAGCTCGCGTTCTGGCGTGAACGCCTTGGCGGCGCCGGCCATGCGATCGAAGCGCTTCCCACTGACCTGCCGCGTCGTCCGGGCATGTCCGGACGCGGCGTCACGCATCGCATCACCGTCGGAAACGACGTGACGGCCGCGCTCCACGACACCGCACGCAAGGTCGATGCGACGCTGTACATGGTGCTGCTGACGGCGTACTTCGCGCTGATAAGCCGTACGTCGAACCTGCGCGAACTGATCGTCGGCACGCCCGTGCGCGGACGCAACACGGCCGAAGTGGAGAACCTGATGGGTTACTTCACCAGCCTGTTGCCGCTGCGCATGGAGATCGATCCGTCGATGACCTTCGCGCAGGCGGTGAAGCAGGTGAAGGACGTCGTGCTCGACAGCTTCGCCAATCCCGACATCCGCCTGGAAGACCTGGTACGCGAGCTGAGCGTGCGCAGTCGCGAAGGCGGCGCCGTGCTGTACCACGCGCTGTTCTCGTTCCAGGACATCCGCCAGCGCATGTGCGAATGGGGCCCGCTCACGCACGAACGCTATCCGGTATTCCAGACCGCGTCGACGCAGGACCTGGGCCTGTGGTTCGTCGAGCAGGATACGGGTCTGTCCGGCGGTTTCATCTACAACGCCGACATCTTCCTCGACGAAACCGCGGCGCTGCTGCGCGACCGCTATGTGGCCGTGCTGAAGGCGCTGGGCAGCGATCCGACCCGCACGCTGGAGCAGATCACGCAGTTCGACGACGGCCAGCCGTTGTGCTTCGGCCGAAGCGTCGAAGCGGCGCCAGCCGTGCAGGAGGCGCCCGCCGTGATCGACGAAGAGCTGTACGAGCCGCTCGATGAGCTGGGCGTGCAGCTGCTCGACATCTGGCGCGACCTGCTGCGCAAGCCGGACATCGGCGCGGACGACGATTTCTTCGCGCTCGGCGGCCATTCGCTGCAGGCCGTGCAGATGTTCCATCGCTTCAATCGCCAGACAGGCGTGAACCTGCCTCTGGCGACGCTGCTCACCGCGCGCACCGTGCGTGCGCTGTCGCGCGAATACCAGCACGCGCGCAATGATGCCGAACTGCAGGACGATGCCACGCGTCGCGATCCATGGGCGCCGCTGGTGCCGATCCGACCGCAGGGCGAGGGTGCGCCGCTGTTCCTCGTGCATGCGGTGGGCGGAAACGTGCTGAACTACCGTCCGCTCGCCGAAGCGATTCCGGCGGGCATTCCGGTTTACGGCCTGCAGGCGCTGGGCCTGGACGGCCGCACCGCACCGCTGGAAAGCGTCGAGGCGATGGCCGAACGCTACGTGCGCGAGATCCGCAGCGTGCAGTCGCACGGCCCGTATCACCTGGCGGGCGGTTCGATGGGCGGCATCATCGCCTTCGAAATGGCGCAGCAGCTGATGGCCGCCGGCGAGACGGTGGGAATGCTGGGGCTGATGGATACCTCCGCCGAGTTCGGCATCCGTTACCGCGCGCAGGCGCAGGCCGGGCTTTCCGGGCGCGTGCAGCGACTGCGCCGCCGCATGCAGGGGCAGACCCTGGGCGAGCGCATCGCGACGATCGGCGACGTACTCAACGGCCGCATGCAGGCATCGAAGGTCCGCCAGCAGGCGCAGCAGGCGCGCGAGGCCGGCGAGGTGCTGCCGCACAGCGTGCGCTACGCGGAGCTGGAAGCCACGCACATGCGCGCGTACGTGAAGTACATCGTGAAGCCCTACGCCGGCTCGATCGTGCTGTTCCGCGCCGACAACCAGCCGCCGGAACTGAGCGCGAAGCCGATGCTGGGCTGGGAAGCTATGTGCGGCGCGGTGGAGATCGTGCCGATCCCCGGCGATCACCGCGGCATGATCGAATCGCCGGCGCTCGTCGCCAGGCTCGGCACGGCGATCGTGCGCGCGCAGGGACGCGACGACGTGTTGCCCGTCGAAGTTGCCGACGCATCGCAGGACGACGCGGTCGCCGACGACGATCCGCGCGTGCTCTACCTGCGCGGGCTGTGGAAGGAGCTGCTCGGCGTGGATGTCGACGTGCAGGACAACTTCTTCGACCTGGGCGGCAATTCGATGCTCGCCGTGCAGATGTCCAGCCGAGTGGCGAAGGAGACCGGCGTGCGCATCCAGTTGATGCGCCTGGCGGCGACGAACCTGGCACAGATCGCGGCGGATCTTCCCGCGCGCATCGGCCGGGAGGACAGAAGCGGCGTCGGCGCACGCATGGCGCGGCAGATGAAGCGCCTCCTGCGCACGCCGGGGACGGTCGAATGAGCGCGCCCTTCTTCTTTGGCGCGCCTGGCCGCAACCTGTTCGGCCTGCTGCACGGGCGCGAGGAAGCCCATCCCGCTTCGAAGCACGCGTTGCTGCTGTGCGCGCCGCTGCTGCAGGACGGCATCCGCAGCCATCGTGCGTTGTGGTCGCTCGCGCAGACGGTCGGCGAATTCGGCATTCCGGCGCTGACGTTCGACTGGTACGGCACGGGCGATTCGGGCGGACAGGATGTCGAGCTGACCTTGCCGGGCATGCTCGACGATCTTGAACGCGCCTGCGCCGAACTACTGCGTCGCGGCGAAGTTTCGAGCGTGCAGTTCCTCGCATTGCGCAGCGCGGCGTTGCCCCTGCTGGCCGCGCTGGAACGCCGCGTCGATCCGGTGGAGATCGTCCTGTGGGATCCGCAGCTGGACGGCGCGAAGCTCGTTGCTTCGTGGAAGGACCAGCATCGCCAGCAGCTCGACGGAAGCGGGCGTTACGTGAACGTCACGCACGAATCCGACGAAGGCGAACTGCTCGGCTTCGGCGTGAGCGATGCGCTGCTGGATGCGCTCTCCGCGCTGGACGCCACGCACATCCGCCTGCCGCAGGGCAGTCGCGTGCGCATGGCGATCTGGGAGATGAACGATGATCTCGACCGCTTCGCGCGCGAGCAGCGTGCCGGCGGCGTGTCGGTGGAGGCGGTGCTGCTCGACGAAGGCGAGCGCCCGGAATGGAACGTGCCGTCGCGGTTCGGCGGCCAGGTGTTTCCGCGTCGCGCGGTGGCCCAGCTTGCGCAGCGCATGACCGCACAGGTGCCATGGTGAACCTGCAACTCGACGAGAAGACGCTGGAGAACCGCCAGGAATTCGCTCCGGCGCGCGCGCTTGCCGGCGCACCCTCGAACGAGGCCTTCGTTGAAACCGCGCATGGCTTCGGCGATGGACTCGTCGGTGTCCTCACGCGTCCGCGCGTTGCGGCATCGAAGGTTGGTGTGTTGCTGCTCAATGCGGGCCTGACGCGCCATACGGGTCCGTTCCGCATGCACGTCGAACTCGCGCAGAAACTGGCCGGACAGGGCTTTGCGGTGCTGCGCTTCGACCAGTCCGGCCTTGGCGACAGCGCGTCGCCGGGCAAGGCGGCGGGCGAACGTCGCCAGCGCGAGACGGACGCAGCCATGCGCCTGCTCGCGCAGGAATCCGGGGTCGAGCGTTTCGTGCTGTGCGGGCTTTGCTCCGGCGCCGACGATGCGTTCCATGTCGGCGCGGTGGATGCGCGTGTCGCGGGCGCGATCCTGCTCGACGGCGTCGCGTATCCCACGCCGGGGTTCTGGGTGCGGCATGCATTGCCACGGCTGCTGGACTTCGGCAAGGTCCTGCGATTCCTGATGTCGCGCCGCAATCCCGCGCCATCGCTGTCAGACTTCCGCGACTGGCCGGAGCGCACGAAGGCACGCGGCATGCTGGCCGAGATGGTGGCGCGCGATGTGCGCCTGCTGTTCGTGTTCACCGGCGGTGCGTATCACTACTTCAACCATCGCGCGCAGCTCGGCGCGAGCCTCGGTCGCGCCGCTCACGAGAAACAGGTCAGCCTGGATTTCTGGCCCGAGTACGACCACACCTTCTTCCTGCGCAAGCATCGGCGCGTGCTGCTCAAGCGCATCGCTGCGTGGATGGCTTCCGAATTCGGCGGAAAGACGCCCTGACCCGATGAGCGATTCCACACCCGGCCTGGCCCGACACTACCTGCGTTACTCCACCGCGAACCTGCTGGTGATGATGGCGGGGCTGGTGTCGTTCCCGCTGCTCACGCGGCTGCTCGACAACACGCAGTACGGCATCCTCGGTTACTACGAAACCTGGGTGCTGATGGCGGTGGCCGTCGCGAAGCTCGGCGCGCAGCACTCGATCCAGCGCTTCTATCCGCACGGCGGCGACGAAGCACGCATGCGCTCGTTCGCCACGAACCTGTTCTATCTGCCGATGCTGGGCTCGCTGGTGTTGTGGGCATTCGTCGGCGCCGTCGTCATCGTGCAGGGCTACGTCACTGGCGAAGGGCATTCGCCGGTGTTCTGGATGGCGCTGGTGATGACGCCGATGCTGGTGTATTCCAGCCTCGTTGAAACCGTGCTGCGCGTGACCGAGCAGTCGCGCGTGGTGATGTTCACGCGCGTGGCATGGCGCTGGCTGCAACTGGCGCTGATGCTCGGCGCGGTGATGGCGGTGCAGCACACCGCGTCTGCGGCGTATGGCGGCAAGCTGCTGGCCGTCGTGATCGGCATGGCGTTCTATTTCGGCTGGGCGCGGCGCAACCTGCATTTCGCGCGCAGCACGATGGACCCGGCGGAGATCCGCCAGTCGTTCGCCTATGGCATGCCGCTGGTCGCCACCGAGATCCTGGCGGTCGCGCTGGTGTCGGTGGACCGCATCATGCTCAAGAACCTGTCCGGCGACTTCGCGGTGGTCGGCATCTACAGCGTCGGCGCGGCGCTGGCGATGCAGGTGCACATGTTCATGAACCTCACCGTGTTCGAGTCGTTCACGCCCGCCGCGAACCGCGTGTTCACCACCGATGGCGCGGCGGCCGTGCGCGCGCTCAAGCGCACGATGCTGATGCCGATGACGTATGCGGCGATCGGCGTGGCAATGCTGCTGTGGACGCTGGGCACGGACCTGATCATCGCGCTCAGTGGCGCGGGCAAGTCGCAGTCGGGCCCGGTGTTCGAACTGATGGGCGCGATGAACGCCGTGCTTCCGGTGATGCTGGTGTGCGGCTTCGGCCTGGTACTGGAGCGGCGGACCAAGACCGTGCTGGCGCTGATGTGCCTCGCCGTTGCGGTGAACGCTGCGCTGAACTGGTGGTGGATTCCCGCGTACGGCGTGATGGGAGCGGCGTACGCGACGCTGGTGAGTTCGGCGGTGTCGAGCATCGCGGCGTGCCTGCTGGTGTCGCCTTCGTTGCGGCAGTTCCCGGACCGGCGGACGCTGGTGACGGTCGCGTTCGCCGCGGCGGCTGCGTTGTTCGGCGAATGGCTCACGGTGCAGCTGTCACTGCGTCCGGGTTGGCAGCGGATGATCGTCGGCGGAATGCTGATCGGCGGCCCGTACCTGCTGGTGCTGCTCGCACTCGATGGTCGGCTGCGCGCGATGCTGTATCCCAAGCTGCGTGCGGTGGAGCGGCGGGTGGAGGGTGTGGCGGGATAGGGCGCCGTTCGCGTGTGGAAACCCATCCTGCGAGGTGCGCCGGTTATCCACTTTCACCGTCGTCCCGGCGAAGGCCGGGATCCAGGCCGATGATAGTTGGGTGCCCTCATCACGGTTCTTGAGCTCACCGTCATTCCAGCGAAAGCTGGAACCCATCTTGACGTTGCGGTCGATGTTCGACGGTGAGCGCTCCCCGGGTGCGCTTCGTTTACCCGGGCTACAGAGCGGGTCACGTTTGGTTGGGTGTGGGCGGACGGATCAGGGCGATTCGACGATTGCGGAGGCCCCCGGGATGGGTTTCGCGTGCGAAACCCATCGCCAGCCTCAAACCTTCCGCCCCCGGTACTTCCGCATCGCCGCAACGCCTGCCGTCAACAACGACGCCACTGCCAGCGTGCCGATCATCCACGCCGACGACTCACGCGGCGCCTGGGCGCCGGTAGTGTCGTTGATCGTGCCATCCGCATGCGCGGGCGCTTTTGATGCATCCGGTGAACCCGATGCTGGCGCCACCGCCTGTCCGCCCTGGTATTCGATCGCGCCGATATCCGCGGCCGCACCCATCGGGCGCGACTGGCGCAGGAAATCCGAGGTCACGCTCGTGTTCTGCGTCGCGTGGTCGATCAGCGGACTCCCCGGCAGCGGCGCGGGATCGAAGGCGTCCATCGTCGCATTCGCGATCTTCGGCTCGCGTCCGCACACATTGCCAGGCGGGCACATGTCGTCCTTGACGTTCCAGAACGCATTTCCGGCGAAGCTCACCACTGCCGTGCTCTCGTCGGCGTAATGCGCGCAGCTGCGCATGTCGCCATCGCTGGCGGTGACGTCCTTCTGCCCGATCAGCGCGTTGTTGTAGATGTCCACGCGCGAAGTCGGGTTGCCGCCGGCGGTGAGGATCAGGCAATCGCCTTCGCCGGTGATCGTGTTGTGGCGCACGGTCGCGGTCTGCTTCGGGCCAACACCTATCGACAGCGCATTGCCATAGGCGCGGCACATGTCGCCATCGCTCATGTCGTACTTCTTGTGGAAGTACGCGCACTGGCCGACGATCACCGAATTCTCGATGAGCGCGTTGCCTGCGGTCTTTACCTGGTTGCCGGCATTCGCCGCGGCGTACACGCGGCGCACGACGACGGTCGCCGTCCTGGATTCATCCGTGTAGAGAAGATCCAATCCGTCGGAGGTGTTGTGGTGGATGCGCGAGTCTTCCACCAGCCAGTGGCCATCGGTCTTGCCGGTTCCAAGTCCGTCGCCGTAACCGCCTTCCTCCTGCGCCCAGCACGCATAGGGCTC
>Ga0209050_1001971_pt1 | contig 19371 bp, 10 predicted proteins | sample Araplavi_mTSA_r2_FD_184276 | JGI IMG/M metagenome (GOLD analysis project Ga0209050, IMG submission 184276) | Arabidopsis root microbial communities from North Carolina, USA - plate scrape MF_Cvi_mTSA_r2 (SPAdes) (version 2) | ecosystem: Host-associated > Plants > Roots > Endosphere | place: USA... | reverse complement strand
CATGGCTGCGGATGGCTTGGCGCCAAGCAGTGCATCGCGCGAACCGGCGTGGACAGCCGGCGCTTCCATGGTGATCACCGGGTACATCAGGATGGCAAAGTCCGGGCGCGCGCTGACGGCATCGAGTGCGCCGCCGGCACGGCCGGCAGGGTGGTTGAACAGGGTGGAAGCGCTGGCAGCGAGATGGCCGCCAGCCGAACTGCCCATCACGCCGATGCGGTCCGGCGCGATGCCGTATTTCGCCGCCTGGGAACGCACCAGGCGGATCGCGCGGAGCACGTCCTGCAAGGGCGCGGGGTGGCCATAGTCCGCGAGGCGGTACTTCAGCACAAAGGCGGTGACGCCAAGGCCGGACAGCCACTGGGCATACTGCTGCCCCTCGCGCGTATTGGACAGGAACTGGTAGCCGCCGCCGGGACAGATGATGACGGCAGTGCCGGACTGGCGATCGAGCGCGGCGGGGTAGACTGCCAGCGTCGGCTGGCTGACGTTGCTGATGCGCTCACCGTCGACCCGTTCCGGGCCCGGCTGCGCCCGGGCATTCGGTACGCCTTCCGGCCAGACGGGAATGACGCTGGTTTGCGCAAGCGCGCTGTTGGCGGCCAGGAAGAGCATGGCCAGGATCCAGGATCGCATGGTTTTTCATCCTTCATCGTGATAAACCAGGCCATCTTTGCAGACTGCCCGAAGCGCTGCAATTATGAAAATCACCGACCGGCTGAATGATTTACCGCAAGAGGCGTGCCAGCAGTTCCCCCGGCGAATCTGCAGTGCTAGCATCGCCCGGTCTATAAGCCGAAATGAGGAGCATGGAAGGATGAATCACCTGCAACGTACAGGTCTGGCAGCGTTGGGCGCGGCCTGCATTTTCACTACCGCTGCGGAAGCGGCGCCACGCAAGGTGGTGCTGGATGCAGCCAAAGCCGAGCAGCCGCTCGACCGCTTCTTCGACCTGTCGGTCGGCTCCGACTATCCCGGCACGCTGCGGCGTGACGACAGCATGGCGCAGCTGAAGACCGTGGTCGATGAAACCGGCTTCCGCTACATCCGTTTCCATGCCATCTTCCACGACGTGCTGCAGACCGTGAAGAAGGAAAACGGAAAGCTGGTCTACGACTGGACCGGCATCGACAAGCTGTACGACGACCTGTTGGCGCGCAAGATCAAGCCTTTCGTTGAACTGGGCTTCACGCCCAAGGCGCTAGCCACGTCGAATGCGAAGATCTTCTACTGGGAGGGCAATACTTCGCACCCCGAGCTGAATGGCTGGCGCGACCTGGTGACGGCTTTCATCAAGCACTGCCAGCAGCGCTACGGCGAGGCGGAAGTGCGCAGCTGGTTCTTCGAAGTCTGGAATGAGCCTAACCTGGACGGGTTCTGGGAGCACGCCGACCAGAAGGCCTACTTCGAGCTGTACGACGTGACCGCGAAGGCGATCAAGGCGATCGATCCGGCCCTGCGCGTGGGCGGTCCTTCCACCGCAGGTGCGGCTTGGGTGCCCGAGTTTCTCGACCATGTTTCAAAGAGCGGCGCGGCAGTCGATTTCGTGACCACCCACACCTATGGCGTGGATAGCGGCTTCCTGGACGAAAAGGGCGTTGAGGACACCAAGCTGTCGCCGTCTCCCGACGCCATCATCGGCGACGTGCGCCGGGTGCGCGGGCAGATCGCCGGGTCAAAATATCCTCAGCTGCCGCTGTACTTCACCGAGTGGAGCACCAGCTACAACCCGCGCGACAAGGTGCATGACTCCTATATCGGCGCCGCCTATATCCTGAGCAAATTGAAGGGCACCAAAGGGCTGGTGCAGGGCATGAGCTACTGGACCTATACTGACCTGTTCGAGGAGCCGGGGCCGCAGACCAAGCCGTTTGACGGCGGCTTTGGCCTGATGAACCCTCAAGGCATTCGCAAGGCGCCGTATTTCTCCTACAAGTACCTGCACGCCTTGAGCGGCAAGGAGATTCCGGTCAACGATGGCCAAGTGATGGCGGCCACCGACGGCAAGGCGATGCGTGCGGTGGTGTGGGACTTCCAGCAACCGAAGCAGGAGCTGAGCAACCGCTCCTTCTACAGCCGCGTGCAGCCGGCAAAGCCTTCGGAGCCTGCCGAGGTGCAGTTCCGCCATGCGCAAGCTGGAAAATATCGGCTGCAGGTGCGCCGTACCGGCTTCAAGGCCAACGACGCCTATACCGCCTACCTGGAGATGGGCGCGCCCGACAAGCTGACAGCGGCGCAGCTCGAGCAACTTAACGCCCTGACCAAAGATGCGCCCGAGACCGACCGTGTGGTCACGGTTGGCAAGTCAGGTTCTTTCAACTTCAAGGTACCGATGCGCAGCAATGACGTGGTACTGGTGACGCTGGAGCCTATCACCCATGATTGACCTGTCCCGCCGCACACTCCTGGCCACTTCCGTTGCCGCCGCAGCTTCGGCTGCGCTTCCGGCGGTGGCGTCCGCGGCTGTTCCCCAGGCCGCGCGCCGCAAACAGCTGGCGCTGACGCCGCCGATGGGCTGGAACAGCTGGAACTCTTTTGCCACCACCATCACCGAAGCCCAGGCACTGGAAAACGCCCGCATCATGGTGCAGAAACTGCTGCCCTCGGGCTACGACATCTTTACAGTCGATATCCAGTGGTATGAACCGAACGCCAACAGCTATACGTACCGCAAGGACGCCGAGCTGACGATGGATGAGTACGGCCGCCTGCTGCCGGCGCCAAACCGCTTCCCGTCGGCGGCGCAGGGTAGGGGATTCAAGGCCCTGGCCGACCAGATGCACCGCATGGGACTGAAGTTCGGCATCCACGTCATGCGCGGCATCCCGCGCCAGGCAGTGCACAGGAATACTCCGATCCTCGGCACGCGCTGGCATGCGCAGGATATCGCCGACACCAAGGCCGTCTGCGAATGGAACGGCGACATGTACGGTATCGACATGAGCAAGCCCGGCGCGCAGGAATATTACGACTCGATCTTCAAGCTGTATGCGTCGTGGGGCGTCGACTTCGTCAAGATGGATGATATGTCGCGGCCCTATGATCGCAACTGGCCCGAGGTCGAGGCCGCGCACAAGGCTATCCAGGCTTCGGGACGCGCCATCACGCTCAGCCTGTCGCCGGGCGAAATGGACCTGCGCTGGGATGCACACGTGCCCCATTACGCGCAGATGTGGCGCATCTCGGACGATTTCTGGGATGAATGGAAGCTGCTGAAGGAGCAGTTCCAGCGCCTCGAAAACTGGAATCCGACGATGGCCGAAAACTCCTGGCCCGATGCCGACATGCTGCCCCTTGGCAGGCTCGCGATGAACTCGCGCGACACAAAATTCACGCCTGACGAGCAGCAGACGCTGATGACCTTATGGAGCATCGCGCGCTCGCCGCTCATCATGGGCGGCGACTTGAGGCACCTGGATGCGGCGACGCTGGCCCTGCTGACCAACCCGGAGGTACTGGCAGTCAACCAGAAAAGCCGCGACAATCGTCCGCACCGCGCCGATGCTGGCACCCGCATCTGGAGCGCCCGTCCGAATGGCTCCGACCGTGCCTGGTACCTGGCCATGTTCAATACGGAAGATGCCCCGGCGCAGATCGATTTCGACCTGTCGCGCCTGGACCTGGGCGGCAGGAGCGTGACAGTGCGCGACCTGTGGCGACGCGCCGACCTTGGGCAGGTGCGGGGAAGTATCCGCCAGCAGCTGGCTCCGCATGCCTCGGCGCTGCTGCGCGTGAGCTTGTGATGAAAGCTCCCATCTCCAAACGCCTCGCAGGATTGTCCGCACTGGCGCTCGCTGTGGGCGTTCCGTCTTGCTCCGCAGCGGCCACCTGTGCGCCGGATGCCCTTGGCACCACGCGAATCCTGATGCTGAAGCACGAATATGCGCGCTACGGGACGGCGCAATACGCTGCGCTTCCGTTGCAGAAGGGCGAAGTGGTCCTGACCTTCGACGATGGTCCGGTGCCAGAGACGCTTGACCGCGTGTTGCAGGTACTTGCGGCAAATTGTACGCGAGCGACCTTCTTCATGACCGGCGCAAATCTTGCCAGGTATCCGGAACTGGGCCTGCGCGTCGAGCGAGCCGGCCATACGGTGGCGCTGCATAGCTTCGCCCACCCATCACTGAAGTCGATGCCTGCATCCGAACAGCTGGCTGATCTTGAAAGAGGGATGCAGGCTTTTGCCACTGTGTTCGGCCGCGCACCGGCGGCCTATCGCTTTCCGTTCCTGGAAGAGACGGCCCCCATCCTGGCCGCCCTCAAGGAGCGCGACGTCACGGTAGCCTCGGTCGACCTCGGCATCGACGACTGGGCGCCCAATGACATGCGCGTCGAAACGCTGGTGGGGCGACTTGTCGATCGCCTGAAGCAGGCAGGGGGCGGCATGATCCTGATGCATGATGCGAACAAGGCGACCGCGGACGCGTTGCCGGTTCTGCTCAAGGCAATCCGCGACAATGGCTACAAGGTAGTGTCCCTGCGCTGGGAAGGCGACGAAGCCCGCTGATAGTGCCATTCGACGCTGTCGGTGGCGCTGCCGGCTGTGACCTCAATGCGGTTGGCTCCTTCGGCCAGCTGCAGCTGCCAGGTCGCGATGCGGCCGGTCACATGCAGTGTGCCGAAATCGACGCCGTTGACGCGCAGGCTGGCCGATTCCTGGTTGCTGTACACCTTGACTTCGACGCTGGCCTGCTGGCGTTGCGTGTGGCGGCGCGAAGTGATGTGTACCATCGGCGCGGCACTCCAGTTGGCCTGGTACCAGAAATAGGCATCCTTCTTCACGCTGCGGTCGAAGCTGACCAGCCCCTTGTCGTTGAAGCCCGGCGTATCGCCTTCATTGCGGCCCGCCGAGGGAAAGTCGAAGCCGACCCAGATGAAGTTGGCCCACAGCCACGGCCGCGCTTCCAGCTGGGGCCAGGCCGCCTCGTGATACAGGGCCTGGTACTGTTCCGGATGCCAGCGCCCGCCCGGCTTGGGCCGTTGCGGCGGATCTTCCTGCTGCAATGCGCTGGCGCCGGCGCCGTACTCGCTGACCGACAGCGGGGTAGCGGGGCGCCTGGCGTGGTTCCCGTCCAGGAAAGGGCCAAGGTCGGAAAATTCGCCATCGTACCAGCCGAAATAGACGTTCGATCCCACGGCATCGGTGTGCGAGGCTTGCGGGCCATCAATCGGCCCGCAGCAGTTGGCGTAGACAGTGGGGCGGCTCGCGTCTTCCTCGTGGGCCAGGCGCTGCAGCGACGACAGCACGCGAGCGCTGTGATCGTCGGACTGGTAGATCTCGTTGCCCAGCCCCCACACCATGACGGACGGATGATTACTGTTCTGCCGCACCAGTTCGCGCAATTGCTGTTCGCTGCCGGCCAGGAATTCCTTCGAACCGTTGACCGCCGCCGTCAGAGGCAGTTCGGTCCAGACCAGCCATCCGGCGCGGTCGGCATGGTCGTAAGCACGCTGCGGGTGCTGGTAGTGGGCGTAGCGGAGGCCTGTCACGCCCAAGTCCGACAAGATGCGGTAGTCGGTGTCGATGTCGGCGTCGGTAGCTGCAATGCCTTTGCCGGGCAGGGAAGTCTGGTGAACGTTGACGCCATGCACGCGATAGCTGGCGCCATTCAACAGAAGGCCGCGCTGCGGGTCGAGCCGGATGTCGCGGACGCCGACCTGGAACGAGAGCCGGTCGAGTGTATCGGCTTTGCCGCCTGTTGCCGCCAGTTCGGCTTCGCTGGTGTAAAGGTAGGGATCGATTACACCTTGCCACAGGCGGGGCGTGGGCAGGGCTGCCTTCAGCGCGACCTGCACCGTGCTGTGCGGCGGCAGCAGTACCGGCTGGCGTGCCGAGGCGACCAGTTGCCGGCTGGGGTCGCGCAGCCGGGCCGTGACAATTGCATGTACCGCCCGGCCGCTGTCGTTGCGGGCACGCGCGGTCCACGACAGCGAGGCCCGCTGCGGCGACACATTGGAAGTCTTGAAATACACTCCAGGCCCGCCGTAGTCGAGCATGTCGAAATGGATGTCGCTGGTCGAAACCAGCCGCACGTTCCGGTACAGGCCTCCGTACATCGTGTAGTCGCCCGCCAGCGGTGCGATGCTGCTGTCAGGCGCATTGTCGACCCGTACCACGATCTCGTTGGCACCGTCCTGCAGGAGCTCAGTGATGTCAAAACGGAATCGCGCAAAGCCGCCGGCATGGCGGCCTGCGTGCCGGCCATTGACCCACGCTTCGGCCACCAGCAGGGCACCGTCGAATTCGAGGTAGTGGCGCTGTTTGTCGCGTGCATGCGACAGCTGCAGCGTGCGTTTATACCAGGCCGGCCCCCGGTACCCGTCGAAGCTGTGGGGCAGGCTGACCGGCTGCCAGTCATGATCGCCAACTTTGTGAAAAAGCCAACCGCCATCGAGCGGAATCGATTGCCGCGCCTGGGCGCCGGCGGCCAATGGCGCCAGCAGCGCGATGCATAAGCATGCCTGGATCGGGTTCATGGAGGCGCATTGTCCACGCCGCGGCCGCGCAATTCAATCACCCTGCAAGATTTCATTGAGCGCCTTGGTATTTTTCACAATTGCGTGGTGCCACGACCACTTGCAGAATCCAGAACATAACGGAGACGAAGTAAATGGTTACGGCATACAAACGCATTGTGGTCGTCGGCGGTGGTTCGGCCGGCTGGATGGCCGCAACGGCGCTGGCAACGGCGCTCCCTGGCAGCAGCGTGGAACTGATTGAATCGGAGGAAATCGGCATCGTCGGCGTTGGCGAAGCGACGTTTCCCTCGATCCGCGCCTTCCATCGCATTCTCGGCATCGACGAAGCGGAGTTCCTGCGTGCCACCAATGGCACTTTCAAGCTGGGCATCGAGTTCCGCGACTGGCGTGTACACGGCGAACAGTATTTCCACACTTTCGGCGATATCGGTGGACTGAGCGGGCCGCAATCGCTGTGGGGCCAATATCGCCGCGTCGGCGATGCCAACCTGGGTGCGCTGGGCGAGCAATGCCTGCCCACGGTCATGGCCCGCGAAGGGCGTTTCCAGGGCGCCGGATCGGAACAGGAACGCCAGTTCAATTACGCCTACCATTTCGACGCCGTGCTGTATGCCTCTTTCCTGCGCGGCCTTGCGCTGCAGCGTGGCGTGCGCCGTACCGAAGGACGCATCGTGCATGTTGCGCGGCGTGCGGACGGTGGCGTGGAGCAGCTCAAACTGGCTGATGGGCGCATGGTGGAGGGCGACCTGTTTATCGATTGCTCCGGCTTCGCCTCGCTGCTGCTTGGCCGCACGCTGGAAGAACCTTTCGTTGACTTCAGCCACTGGCTGCCGGTGGATCGCGCCTGGGCCTGTCCCTGCGAACGCAGCAGCGTCGCACTGACGCCTTATACGCGCGCCACCGCGCTGGAAGCCGGCTGGGCATGGCGCATCCCGCTCAGCAACCGCACCGGCCACGGCCACGTTTTTTCCAGCCGCTACATCGACGAAGAACGCGCCTGCGAGCAGTTGTTGCGCCAAATCGATGGCGTTCCTGTCGCCGAACCGCGCCTGCTGCGCTTTACCACCGGCCACCGCGCGCGCTTCTGGTCGCACAATGTGGTGGCGCTAGGGCTGTCCTCGGGCTTTCTGGAACCGCTGGAATCGACCAGCATCTTCCTGGTGCAGAGCGGGCTCGGTCGCCTGATCGAACTGTTGCTGAAAGGCGCACGTCCGGCCGAAGCAGCTGTTGCCGCGTACAACACCGGCATGGTGCGCCAGTTCGAGCGGGTGCGCGACTTCATCATCCTGCATTACCGCCTGACAGCGCGCCGCGACAGCCCGTTGTGGCGCGACATGGCGGACATGGAACTGCCCGAAACGCTCGCCTTCAAGATCCACGCCTGGCGCCAGGCCGGCGTGCTGCACCAGTACGACGAGGAGGGCTTTGACGCCACCAGCTGGCTGGCGGTCCACGCCGGCATGGGACATTGGCCGGAACGCGCCGATCCTTCGCTGCGCGACATGCCGCACGAAGACGCCCTGCGCGCCTTGCGCCTGCGGCGCGACAGCATCGCAGCCGTCGTGGCGGCCATGCCAAGCCACGAAGACTACCTGAGCAGCGTGCTGGCACGCTGAAGACAAACCGTAAATAGGAATTCCTGATGAAACGCCGAGACCTGCTGAAACACCTGGGCGCAGCCGTACCTGCAGTCGCGTTGTCCGGAACGGCGCGCGCCGCTGCCGATGCCATGGCGCCAAATGCCAGCCTGCCGATCGCCTCCGGCCCGTTCAAGCCCGAATGGGATTCACTCGACAAATACCAGGTCCCGGACTGGTTCCGCAATGCCAAGTTCGGCATCTGGGCCCATTGGGGGCCGCAATGCCAGCCTGAATTCGGCGACTGGTATGGCCGCCTGATGTACCAGGACGATTCGGACGTCCATAAACACCATGTGCAGGCGTATGGCGACCCGGCGCAGGTCGGCTTCAAGGACATCATCCACCAGTGGAAGGCCGACAAATGGAACCCGGACGAACTGGTAGCCTTGTACAAGAAGGCTGGCGCCAAGTATTTCGTGGCGCTGGCCAACCATCACGATAACTTCGACCTGTACAGCAGCCGCTACCAGCCGGAATGGAACTCTACACGGATCGGCCCGCAGAAAGACCTGATCGCCGGCTGGAGCAAGGCTGCGCGTGAGAACGGGCTGCGCTTCGGCGTCAGCGTGCACGCGGCCCATGCCTGGACCTGGTTTGAGCCGGCGCAGAAGTTCGACGGCAACCTGACCCGCCTGGACGGCGCGGGCAAATGGTGGGAAGGCCTTGATCCGCAAGGCCTGTACGCACAGCGCCATCCGCTCAGCAAGAGCGGCAGCGATGGCGGCGTGTGGGACGCCCAATGGCACTGGGGCGGCGGCGCCGCCATACCCGACAAGGCTTATGGCGAAAAGCTTTTCAACCGCACCCGCGACCTGATCGATTCCTACGATCCGGACCTGGTCTATTACGACGATACGGTGCTGCCGCTTTGGCCCGTCAGCGACATCGGCCTGCGCCTTGCTGCCCACATGTACAACCGCAGCATCGCCACCAAGGGCAAGCTGGAAGCGGTCGTCAACGGCAAGATCCTCAATGAACAACAGCGCCGCAGCATGGTTTGGGATATCGAGCGGGGGCAAAGCAACCGCATCGAGGAATTGCCGTGGCAGACCTGTACCTGCATCGGCAGCTGGCATTACGATCGCCGCGTCTACGATAACCGTGCTTACAAGAGCGCGAAGACGGTACTGCATACGCTGATCGACGTGGTCAGCAAGAACGGCAACCTGCTGCTGAGCGTCCCGGTGCGCGGCGACGGCACCATCGACAGCCAGGAACGCGCGATCGTGGAGGAAGTAGGGCGCTGGATGGCAAAGAACGGCGAAGCGATTTATGACACCCGTCCCTGGGCCGTGTTTGGCGAAGGACCCGTGATGGAGGAAGCCGCTGCGCCGATGTCGGGCGCGGGCTTCAACGAGGGCAAAGGCAAGGCTTTTTCCGCCGCTGATATCCGCTTTACCACCAAAGGCGATGCGGTGTATGCCTTTGTCATGGGCTGGCCGCAGGATGGCAAGGTGACGATCAAGTCCTTGCGCGCCGCTACTCCACACCTGACCAGGCGTATCGCACGCGTCGAGCTGGTAAGCAGTGGCCGCCCGCTGGCCTTCCGCCAGACTGCCGAAGGCCTGCAAGTAACGATGCCGGCCGGACAGCCTGCGCTGAGCTACGCCAATGCGCTGAAAATTACCTGAACGAGAAACTATTCCGGTTTTTCGTTTGTTGTATTGGTGATTTTCGCAATTGCCGCAGCATAGGCCTGTAGGCAAAATGGTTTCATCGCACCGACGATAGAAACCAGTAATCGCAGGCGCCAATTGAGGCGCAGCGCGATCGCCGGGCCCATCCCGCCCGGCTCTCCATTTCAACGCGCAGTCCACGCACCAACACGGCCGCGTGACCGCGCAAATGAACAAGCCGTCATCACACCTATAAGTTAGAACGAGAGGATTCAGAGTGAAACACTTGAAGAAGACAGCGATCGCCGTGGGGGCGGCACAAATCGCTTTGCTGGCAGCCGGCGGCGCCTTCGCGCAGACCGCAACGGAAAGCAAGGACAACTCCAACACAGTGGTCGTGGTCGGCCAGCGCGCCGCGCTGGAATCGGCGCAGAAGCGCAAGCAGGATGCAGAGGAAATCGTCGACTCGATCGTGGCCGACGACATGGGGAAACTGCCGGACAAGTCGGTGACTGAAGTGCTGCAGCGCATGCCGGGCGTTACCATCGACCGCACCATGAACCGTCAGGATCCGCAGCAGGGCGTGGGCGACGGCATCATGCGCTTCGCCGCTGAAGGTACCGGCGTGTCGATTCGCGGCATGAGCTATGTGCGTTCCGAGCTGAACGGCCGCGATTCCTTCTCCGCCAACGGTGGCCGTTCGCTCAGCTTCGAAGACGTGCCGCCGGAACTGATGGCAGGCGTGGACGTGTACAAGAGCCCTTCCGCGGAGCAGATCGAGGGCGCCGTCGGCGGCCTGGTCAACCTGCGGACCGCCATGCCTTTCGATTTCAAGGGATTCAAGGGCGCCGTCTCGGCGGAAGCGTCCCGCTCGAAGCTGCGTGGCGAGACCGCGCCGTCATACTCCGGCATGGTGTCGAACCGCTGGGATACCAGCTTCGGCCAGTTCGGCGCGCTGATCGACGTGGCGCGTTCGCAGATCAAGACCCGCAGCGACGGCATGTCCGTCTCGCCATTCATCCCCCGTACCGATGCGGTTTCGGGCGACGATAGCGGCGCGCTGCGCTGGATTCCGAGCGGCGGTTCCTGGAACCGCGGCAATTTCGACCGCGACCGCGAGGGCTTGTATGGCGCCTTGCAGTGGAAAAAAGATACGCTGTCTTCCTCCTTGACTTACTTCCGCTCGAAGTATGAGCTGGACTCCACGGAGGCATCGCTGTTCCAGTCCGCCAACCCGGCCACCATCGTGCTCGATCCTGGCGCGACGTTTGACGAGCGGGGGGCGCTGTTGACCGGCACGCTGCGCGCACCGACCGAGCCTGGCGTGGGTTTCGGCACCAATACCCGTGCCGTCGGCCGCGAGGCCGACACGCGCGACGTGGCGTGGAACCTGACCTGGCGCGCCAGCGACCGTTGGGTGTTCAAGACCGACTTGCAGCACATCAAGGCGAAGACTGTAGGCTTCGACAACACCGTCGGCCTGGGCGGCTACATGCCGAAGGAAACGCTGGACCTGCGCAGCTCTCCGCCGCAATTCGGCTTCGACGCTGCGGACCGTGCGCATCTGGCCAATCCGGGCAACTACTACTGGGGCTTCGCCCAGGAGCACCGCGACCAGGCCGAGGCGACCCAGACCGCAGGCCGCCTGGACGCCAAGTTCATTTTCGACAGCCCGGTCCTGCAGGACCTGCGTTTCGGCGTACGCTTCACCGACCGCGAGGCGGAAACCCGTTCGACGCACGATTCCGAGTGGGCACAGATCACGCAGCCCTGGGCAGTTGGCGATTCGTGGCAGCCATTGAGCCAGCTGGCCTACCTGAGCGACCCGCGCTTTGCCGGCGGCACCACGCCTATCTCGTTCGGCAATTTCTTTGGCGGCAAGATGCCGACGCCACCGCAATTCGTGGCGCCGGACCTGTCCTGGTCCCTGGGCTCGCCGCCAGGCGGCTTTGCCAAGCTGCATAGCTATACCGACATGGTCTGCAAGACATCGCCTTGCTCGGTCACCTGGGCACCGGCCAAATTCGGCGACGACAAGGGCTTGAACGTGCAGCGCGAACGCACCAAGTCGGCATACGCCCAGTTGCGTTTCGGCTCGGATAGCTGGCTGCCGTATCCTGTCGACGGCAACGTCGGCGTGCGTGTGGTGCGCACCGACATGTCGGCCGACGGCTACACGCTGTTCACCCCGCCGGCCAATCCGATGCCGGGCGTGCCGATCATTCCGGCGCAAGCCGACAAGCAGACGTTCAACAACAGCTACACCAACGTCCTGCCAAGCCTGAACCTGCGCCTGAAGCCAAGCAACGAGCTGCAGTTCCGCGCCGCCTTCTCGAAAGGGATCACGCGTCCGGACTTCTACCAGATGCAGGCCTACACCACCCTGAGCCAGGACGTGAAAACGCACCAGGACCCGGTGACCAACCAGGCGGTGCTCGATTCGATCAGCTATAAGGGCGATGCGCGCGGCAACCCGAACCTGCGCCCGGTGCGCGCGACCAACTTCGACCTGACCGGCGAATACTACTTCGGCAAGAGCAGTTCGTTGACGGTGGCGCTGTTCAACAAGAAGCTGAAGGACGTCATCATCGGCCGTACTTCGACCTATACCCTGACCGACACCGCCGGTCAGCCGCACGACTTCCTGATCCGCTCGCAGGTCAATGACGCGTCGGGACGTGCACGCGGCGTGGAAATCGGCTATCAGCAGTACTTCGACAAGCTGCCCGGCCTGCTGTCCGGCTTCGGCATCTCGGGCAACTACACCTACATCGACAGCGTCATGAAACTTGGCCACCCGGTGACCAGTACCTGGTGCACGCCAAAGGATACGCTGGACGCCAACCTGGCACGCGACCTTGCCGGTTGCGACACGGACGGCCACGTACTTGGCGGCCTGCCGATGGTGGGCATGTCGAAGAACGCCTACAACCTGACGCTGCTGTATGACCACGGCCCGCTGTCCGCGCGCCTGGCTTATACCTGGCGCGGAAAGTACCTGCAGGCGGCCAACGCCTACGGTACGGCCGACGGATCCGGTATCGACCGCAATCCGGACAGCCCGAATTTCGGCCAGGCTTACTCGGTGAACTTTGCCTTGCCGACCTGGGGTGGCGCATACGGCCAGCTCGACATGGGCCTGCACTATAAAGTGACGGAGAATCTGAGCTTCGCCTTCGAGGCGCAAAACCTGAACAACGCGCTATACAAGCAGTATATGCAGCAAGGCATCGGCCTGATGGATCGCTCCGCGTTCTACACCGGCCGCCGCTACACGCTGCAGGCGCGCTACTCGTTCTAAGAAGTACCGGCAGCGCGCCTGTGTGGCGTGCTGCCATTGTCACCTCATGGACAACCGCATGAAGAATCCCCCATGCCGCCACCTGGCGGCGTTTTGCTTGTCGGCCCTGTTGGCGGCACACGCTGTTGCCGGTCCGGCGCCGATTCCGCAGATGCTGCACAAGGACAGCCGCCACGCGCTGCTGGTTGACGGCAAGCCGTTCACCGTACTGGGCGTGCAGGCGCACAACTCCAGCAACTATCCTGCGGCCCTTGGCCAGGTCTGGGCCGCGGTGAAGGACGCGAACGCCAATACGTTGGAAATCCCGGTTGCCTGGGAACAGCTGGAACCGGTCGAGGGCAAGTTCGATTTCAGCTTCGTCGACACCCTGGTGGCGCAGGCGCGGCAGAACAAGGTGCGCCTGGCGCTGCTGTGGTTTGGCACCTGGAAAAACACCGGACCTCAATACACGCCGGAATGGGTGAAGTTCGATAACCAGCGCTTCCCGCGCATGGTCGGCAAGGATGGGAAGGGAATCTATTGCCTGTCGCCGTTCGGCGAGCAGACTCTGAAAGCGGACACCAGGGCGTTTACCGCCTTGATGGCGCACCTGAAAGAGATCGACTCCGCGCAGCGCACGGTAATCATGGTGCAGGTCGAGAACGAGGTGGGCACCTATGGTACCGTGCGCGATTTCGGTCCGAAAGCCGAGGCGGCCTTCCGCCAGGCGGTGCCGGCTGCCGTGTTGGCGCGCAAGAAGGCTCCGGTACCTGGTGCGGCCAGCGGCACCTGGACTGAGGTCTACGGCCCCTATGCCGACGAATACTTCCACGCCTACGCCGTGGCCAGCTATATCGAAACGATCGCGAGGGCAGGGCGTGCCGTATATGACCTGCCGATGTTCGTCAACAATGCGCTGCGCGATCCTCTGGAACCGATGGCGCCATGGAAGGCCAACTTCGCCAGCGGCGGCCCGACTTATGACGTGATCGATATCTACAAGGCTGCCGCCCCGCATATCGACATCGCGGCACCGGACATCTATTCACCGGAGTCGGACAAGGTAGGCGCCACACTGGAACGCTTCCAACGTCCGGACAATGCGCTGTTCGTGCCGGAGATGGGTAATGCGGCCGGCTATGCGCGCTATGTGTACCAGATCCTGGGACGGGGCGCGATTGGTGTAGCGCCGTTTGGCGTCGACTATGCGGACTACAGCAATTATCCGCTGGGATCGAAGTTGAAAGACAAGGCGATGGCGGAGCCTTTCGGCAAGATCTATGCCGCGTTCCGGCCGATGGCGCGCCAGTGGGCGCAATGGTCGCTCGATGGGCGCACTTTCGGCATCGCGGAAGGGGATGACCGCAAGCCGCAATCGATCATGGCCGGCGCCTGGAAGATCACTGCGAAGTTCCGCGAATGGCAGTTCGGCAACGCTAACAAGGACGATCCGGCGCCGGGTACCGAATCGCCCAATGGCGGCGCTGCGCTGGCCCAGGTTGGCGACAATGAATTTGTCGTGATCGGCCAGAACATCCGCCTCAATTTCGAGCACAACGCGGGTCAGCCGTCGATGTACGCACGGGTGGAAGAAGGTCACTTCGACGCTGACGGAAAATGGGTCATGGAGCGCAACTGGAACGGCGACCAGACCGACTGGGGCATCAATCTGACGGCCCGCCCGACCGTCATGAAGATCCGGATGGGAACCTATGTCCAATAAGGCTGTCCGCAAGATTGTCATCGTCGGCGGCGGGACCGCCGGCTGGATGACGGCCGCCCCGCTGGCGCTCAAGCTGGGCAAGTCGTGCGAGATCGTGCTGGTGGAGTCGCCGGAGATCGGTACGGTCGGCGTCGGTGAAGCGACGCTGCCGACTATCCGCTACTTCAACCAGGCGCTCGGCCTGGACAATGCAGATTTCGTCAGGAAGACCCAGGCCACTTTCAAGCTTGGCATCGAGTTCAAGGACTGGGGCCATGTCGGCAACCGCTTCTTCCACGGATTCGGCGACTTCGGCCCGGCAATCGAAAATCGCTCGCCGGTGCAATACTGGCTGCGGCTGGCGCGTGAAAACAAGGACATGCCTTCCTACGAGGAGTGGTCAACGTCCACTGCCATGGCGCGCAGCAACCGATTCATGCTGCCATACGGCGACCAGCCTGCAGTTACCAATGCCTTTTCGTACGCTTTCCATTTCGACGCCGGCCTGTATGCGGCCTACCTGCGCGACTACGCGATGCAGCGCGGCGTGGAGCGCGTCGAAGGCATGATCACGGAGGTGGAGCAGCATCCCGAATCAGGTTTCATCACGGCGGTGAAGCTGAAGGACGGGCAACGGGTGGAAGGCGACCTGTTCATTGACTGCTCGGGCTTTCGCGGCCTGCTGATCGAAGGCGTCTACAAGGCCGGTTACGATGACTGGAGCGCCATGCTGCCGTGTAACAGCGCGCAAGCCGTGCCGTGCGAGAGGGTCGAGCCGCTGGTGCCGTACACCTTGTCGACTGCGCGCAGCGCCGGCTGGACCTGGCGCATTCCGCTTCAGCACCGTACCGGCAACGGCCATGTGTACTGCAACGGCTTTACAAGCGACGACGAGGCCGGCCGGGTGCTGCTGGAAGGGCTGGACGGCCGCGCGCTGGATACGCCGCGCCAGCTTCGCTTTACCACCGGTCGCCGCCGCAAATCATGGATCAAGAATTGCGTGGCGATCGGTTTGTCGAGCGGTTTCCTTGAACCGCTTGAATCGACCAGCATCAATATCATCGAAAATTCGGTGGGCTGGCTGCTGCAGTATTTCCCCGACCGCGATTTCAGCCCGGCGCTGGCCAACGAATTCAACCGGCTTGTGTCGCAGCGCTACGAGTTCGTGCGCGACTTCATCATCCTGCATTACAAGGTCACGGACCGCAACGACTCCGAATTCTGGCGTTATTGTGCCGGCATGCCGATCCCCGATACGCTGCAGCACCAGATCGAGCTGTTCCGCGAGACGGGCCGCATCGTCATATTTGACCCGGAGGGATTCTCGGTGCCATCGCACGTTTCCATCCTGATGGGACTTGGCGTCGTGCCCAAAAAGATCGATCCGCTGATCGACCTGATGGACTTGACGCGGCTGGAGGAACACTTTGCCAGAGTGCGGGAAACCATCGGGCGTGCCGTCGGCGCAATGCCGGAGCACGCCCGGTTCTTCGAGACCCAATAGTCAATAGGTGCCCAGCCTGGCCTTGAGGATTGTGACGCGGTCGGTCAGGTTCAAGCCATAGTCGGTCTGGTCGCCGTTCCAGTTGCGCTCCATGATCCATTTGCCGTTGGCATCGAAGCGACCTTCCTCGACTCGGGCCCACAGCGACGGCTTGCCTTCGTTGCTGCCGATGCCTTCGATCTTCACGCGCGCGTGCTGGCCGACGATGATGAATTCGTTGTCGCCGATCTGGGCGATGGAGACGCCGCCGCTTGGCGTTTCGGTACCGGCCGGGTAATCCTTCATGTCCGGCTTCCACGAGCGGTCGCCGAGTTGCCATTCGCGGAACGATACCGTCGCCTTCCAGTTTTTCATGTTCACGGTCTGGGATTTGCGGTCGTCTCCTTCGGCAACGCCGTAGGTGCGGCCCTCAAATGCCCATTTCGCCCACTGGCGCTCCATCGGGCGGAACGCCGCATAAACCTTGCCGAAAGGTTCGGCCATCGACTTGTCGGTTTCCTTCGATCCAAGCGGGAAATTGGTGTAGTCGAAGTAGTCGACGCCAAACGGCGCGATGCCCAGCGCGCCGCGGCCGAGCACCTGGTAGACATAGCGCGCAAAGGGCTTTGCGTTGCCCATTTCCGGCACCAGCAGGGCATTGTCGGGGCGCTGGAAAAGTTCGAGGTTGGCGCTGAACTTGTTCGATTCCGACATGTAGATATCCGGCGCGGCGAGATCGATATGCGGCGCCGCAGCCTTGTAGATGTCGATCACGTCGAACGCTGGACCGCCCGAGATGAAATTGTTCTGCCATGGCGCCATCAGCGCGAGCGGGTCGCGCAGTGCGCTGTTGACGTACATCGGCAGGTTGTAGACGGCGCGGCCGGCCTTCGCGACTTCCTCGATATAGCTGGCGATGGCCCATGCATGGAAGTATTCCTCGGCATAGGGGCCGTAGACCTCGGTCCAAGTGCCGCTGGCCGCACCAGGCACCGGCGACTTCTTATGGGCCAGCACCGCAGGCGGCACTGCCTGGTGGAAGGCTGCTTCGGCTTTGGCGCCGAAGTCGCGTACCGCGCCGATGGTGCCGACTTCATTCTGGACCTGCACCATGATCACGGTGCGCTGTTCTTCGTCGACGGCTTTCAGGTGCTTCATCAGGGCGGTGAAAGCCTTCTTGTCGGCCTTCAGTGTTTCCTCGCCAAAGGGCGACATGCAATAGATCGATTTGCCGTCCTTGCCGACCATGCGCGGGAAACGCTGGTTGTTGAACTTGACCCACTCGGGTGCGTAATTCGGATTGGTGTTCTTCCAGGTCGCGAACCACAGCAGGACCACGCGCACCTTGTTTTCGCGCGCCTGTTTCAACAGCGTGTCGACGTAGCTGAAATCGAACTTGCCTTCCTCCGGTTCGACCTGCTCCCATGCGACCGGGATTTCCAGCGTATTGGCGTGGACGTCCTTGACGGCGGCCCAGACCTGGCCAAGGGCCGCAGGATAGTTGCTGGAGTTGTGCGCCTGCACGCCAAGCAGGAGGTAGGGTGCACCATCGACCATCAGGGCGTGGCGGCCATCTTTCTTCACAAGTTCGGGAATCGGTGCGGCGGCTGCAGCGGCGCCCGCCCACGCGGCAAGGCAAAGTGCCGCGAGAGCGCGACGGGTTGTCATCTTCATTCAGTCTCCACTTTTGTTGGCAAAATTGTTAGCGGTACCATATGCTAGCGAATCGGTCCCGCTTCCTGTATGCCAATTGTCGCTTCGGCTATCCCGAATCGTTATATGGCTAGGAAATCGCTCACGTTGTTGATTGCTGCGGCGCCGGGGCGGCGCGCCGGGTCTTTCGAGCTATTCCAGAAAGTCATAGCTCAATGCGTATTCCGCATAACTAGGGAATAGCCAATTCGTTAAGCTAAGCGTCTTAATGATAAGCAAATGTTGTCAACGCATTTGCAAACAGAGACGCTCGCCATGAAAATCACATCCCTCGATTCGGTCGTATTCCTGGTCTATTTTGCGGTGGTTGCCGCATACGGCATCTGGGTCTACCGCCGCAAAAACAGCAGCTCCGGTTCGGCTTCGCGCGACTACTTCCTGGCCGAAGGCTCGCTGACTTGGTGGGCCATCGGTGCCTCTCTGATCGCCTCCAATATCTCCGCTGAGCAGTTCATCGGCATGAGCGGTTCCGGCTTCAAGATCGGCATGGCCATCGCGGTGTATGAGCTGATGGCGGCGGCGACGCTGGTCATCGTGGCCGTGTTCTTCATGCCGGTGTATCTGAAAAACCACATCTACACCATGCCGCAGTTCCTGGAGCAGCGCTATGGCAAGGGCGTGGCAATGACCATGGCGCTGTTCTGGCTTGGCCTGTACATCGTGGTCAACCTGACCTCCATCCTTTACCTGGGCGCCATCGCCATCAGCAGCATTTCCGGCTTGAGCGTAGGCGCCTGCATGCTGTTCCTGGCCGTGTTCGCGACGGTCATCACGCTGGGCGGCATGAAGGTGATCGGCTACACCGACGTGATCCAGGTGGTGTGCCTGGTGATCGGCGGCCTGGTGACGACCTGGATCGCGCTGGACCTGGTGGCCGGCCTGGCTGGCGGCAAAGGTGCGCTGCATGGCACCACCGAACTGTTCGCCCGCGCCCGTGGCCACTTCGACATGGTGCTGACGCGCGACCATCCAAGCTATATGGACTTGCCGGGCCTGAGCATCCTGCTGGGCGGCATCTGGATCGCCAACCTGAATTACTGGGGCTGCAACCAGTACATCACTCAGCGTGCGCTGGGCGCCGACCTGCCGACCGCGCGCAAAGGCCTGCTGTTCGCCGCTTTCCTTAAATTGCTGATGCCCGTGATCGTGGTGCTGCCTGGTATCGCAGCCTTCGCCCTGGACCAGGCGGGCGCGCTGGGCGGCGCCCTGCGCCAGGGCGGTGAACTGAATCCCGACCGCGCTTATCCGACGCTGCTGGCATTGCTGCCGGATGGCTTGCGCGGCGTGGCCTTCGCAGCCCTGACCGCAGCGGTGGTGGCTTCACTGGCCGGCAAGGCGAACAGCATCGCCACCATTTTCACGCTGGATATCTATCGTAAGAAATTTGTACCCGCAGCAAGCGAAGAGCGCATGGTGTGGGTCGGCCGCCTTACCGTGGTGGCGTCGATGGCAATTGC
>Ga0209050_1001970_pt1 | contig 19380 bp, 13 predicted proteins | sample Araplavi_mTSA_r2_FD_184276 | JGI IMG/M metagenome (GOLD analysis project Ga0209050, IMG submission 184276) | Arabidopsis root microbial communities from North Carolina, USA - plate scrape MF_Cvi_mTSA_r2 (SPAdes) (version 2) | ecosystem: Host-associated > Plants > Roots > Endosphere | place: USA... | reverse complement strand
GCAGGCGCCCAGCAATGCGGTGAACAGGCACGCAATTGCCGTCAGCCGCTTTCTTGTGTTTGTCATCGGGACTTCTGTGGCCAGCGCCCGGGCGGGTGCCGCTCGGCTGCAAAGAGCGCGAGTGTAACGAACCGGGCGACGGTGGCACGGCTTTCGCTGCAGTGCGCGTTGACGCCGGACAAGCCGGTGGTGTCCAGTTCCGCGCAGGGAGGCGAAACATTCGCAACAACGTTTTACGACGGGCGGGACACGCACGCCCCGTAGTCTGGCCAAGATGCATCATCTAGCCTGCCACCATGTGTTTCAGCTGCCAAACCGGATGTTGCGATCTGTATGCAACCCGGTAGGATGCGCGCACATTGCTCCAGCCCATTTCCACCGAGGATCGATCCCATGTCCCTGCCGCGCCCGCGACTTGCTCTTTCTGCCCTGATGCTCGCCCTGACCCTGTCGGGCTGCGTCACGATCCCGGATTCGAACGGCGCGGGCACCGCGGACGACAAGCGTTATGGGCAATTGGTCGATCTGATCGGCGAGGCGATGAAGGACGGCATGGCGGTGGTGCTGGTCGCGGACCTGATGCCGCACGCCACGTTGAAGGACGCCATGAAGATGACGACGTGGACCGGCAATACCGTCTGGATGTTCGAGCCCGATCCGCGCATCACGTTCGGGCGCAAGTTCCAGAACAACTCGCTGCAACGCGACAAGGACACGACGTACCTGTTCAAGGCCTTCGAGGTCCACATCCTTCCGCCTGGCAAGTACCTGCTGACGGGCGGGGACGACTACAAACTCAATGCCAAGCTGGACGACATCGGCGCGCGCGCCGGCGCGGTGGGCTCGGGCCGTGGCGCCAACGGCACCACCTATCTGTCGCCGGAGCTGTATCGCGAGTTCTACAAAGAGACCAACTGGCACGAAGGCACGACGGGCAGCCAGACGCGAACCGAAAAGGTCTGCACGGCCGTGCACCGCGCATCCGGCGCCTGCGTGGCCTGGGGCGAACAGCAGGTCACCGAGACCACGCCCGGATCGCGTGCCGGCTACTACGAAGACACCACGTCGCGCGACATCCCCGCCATCAAGGTGCAGTCGCGCGTGGTGCCCAAGCTGGCGCTGGCCAGCTTCACGCTCAAGGGCGGCGACCTGGTGCTGAGCCAGCGCATGCACATGAGGACGCCTAGCTACAAGTTCAAGCAGTCCGCGTGCCGAGCGGTCGATCCGAAGATGATCGAATGCCCGCTGGAGGACTTCACGGTGTACACGTGGCCGGCGCCGATGGACTTCGCGCAGAAGTACTTCGCGCAGCGCACGAACCTGACCGACGCGCAGCGTGAGCTGCTGGCCAAGCTCAAGCCGATGCAGATCACGCCGTTGGGCAAGCAGGGCATGCAGGATCCGGTATGGGGCGTGCCGCTGTCGCTGGGCAACCGGAAGTAGGCCGGATCGGTCCACAAGCTGCGGGCCGCTGGCCAAGTGCCGTGGCACCGCAGGGCATCCGTTTTCGCGCATAAGCGAATCGCGAAAATTTCATATTGAATGAGTTTGATTCTTAGTTATACTCGGACACATCTGTGCGGGCGGTCACGCCGTTCGTGCGGATCTCCGGTCTACGTACCAATGCAACGGGCGTTTCGGCTTCGGCGGAATGTTTCGGTACGCCGGCGGGCCGGCGCATAAAGACAATAAAAACCAGCGTTGACAGCATCACCCAAGCGCATTCCTCGAGCGACGACGCATCGACAGGTCGACCCGTCGAACGTCCGCCGCGCCCGCCGTCCTTCGTACAGAACCTGGAGCACTGCATGCCTGTCCCCACCCGTCGCCGCAAGCTCGCGATCGCCTTGACCGCCGCCTTGGGCGCGCCCACCGCTTTCGGCCCCTCCGCCTTCGCGCAGTCGTCCGGCGCCAATCCGCCGGTGCCTCAATTGCCCGCCGTCACCGTGACGGGCGCCAGCGAGAACAAGCCGGATGAAATGCCGCCGGTCTACGCGGGCGGCCAGATCGCGCGCGGCGCGCGGTTGGGCATGCTGGGCAATGTGGACATGATGAGCACGCCATTCAACGTGACGGCGTACACGTCGGAACTGGTGTTGAACCAGCAGGCGCGCAGCCTGGCGGACGTGATGGCGAACGATCCCGGCGTCGTCAGTGCGGGGCCATGGTTCTTCGACAACTTCAATATCCGCGGCTTTGTCGTCAACCGCGCGGAGATCGGTTTCAACGGCCTGTACGGCATCGCCAATTCCGAAGGCGTGCAGCTTGAAGGCTTGGAGCGCATCGAAGTTCTCAAGGGGCCGAGCACGCTGCTCAACGGCAGCGCGCCGCGCGGCACGGCGGGCGGCGCGATCAACCTGGTGCCCAAGCGGGCGGACGACACGCCGCTGACGCGTTTTACGACCAGCTATGTGGGCGACGCCAATCTGGGCGCCAACGTGGACATCGGCCGGCGCTTCGGCCAGGACAATAAGTTTGGCGTGCGGTTGAACGCGGCCTATCGCGACGGAGAAGGGTCGGTCGACAACGAGAAGCCGCGCGCCTCGAACGTGACGCTGGGGCTGGACTACCGCGGTGACCGGCTGCGCGCCAGCGCGGATCTGGGCGCCAGCAACCAGAAGGTCAGCGGCGCGCGGAACAATTATTTCGTCACGACCGCGTTTCCGCCGTCGGCGCCGCGCGGCGACATCAATCCGTATCCGTCGTGGTCGTACCAGGACAAGGATTATGCGTTCGCCATGGTGCGCGCCGAGTACGACCTGACCCGCAACTGGAGCATCGGCGGCGCGCTCGGTCTGGCCGAGACGACGCGCAAGGCCAATTCGCCGTGGGGCGTCATCATCAACGACGCCGGCGACCTGGATTTCACGGCGTTCGGGCTGAAGGAACGCAACAAGACGCGCAGCGGCGAGTTGAACACGCGCATCCAGTTCGACACCGGCCCCATCAAGCACAGCGCCGTGCTGGCCATGACCGACTACGACTCGAAGGTCAGCGGCTATCAGCCGCAGTCGTCGTGGAACGAGTTCAGCAACATCTATCACCCGACCAGCCTGTCGGAGCCCGACAACTTCAGCCTGAACGGCACGATGGTGCCGCAGAACGACATGACGTTGCGCAGCTACGCCATCACCGACACGCTGTCGATGCTGGACGAGCGCGTGCTGCTGACGCTGGGCATGCGCCATCAGAAGATCGACGTGAATTCCTATGTCTGGAATACCGGCGCGTGGCAGTCCAACTACACCCGCAGCGCCAACACGCCGGCGGTAGGCCTCGTCGTCAAGCCGACCGACAAGCTTTCCCTCTACACCAACTACGTCGAGGCGCTGGCGCAGGGCGCCGTGGCGCCGGCCACCGCGGTGAACGCGGGAGAGGTGTTCGAACCGTTCGTATCCAAGCAGTTTGAAGTTGGCGCCAAGATGGACTGGGGCACGTTCTTCACGTCGCTGAGCGCCTTCCAGATCAAGCGGCCCAGCGGGTTCCTGGGCGCGGACAACGTGTATCGCCTGGCGGGCGAGCAGCGCAATCGCGGGCTGGAATTGTCCGTCGCCGGCGAGGCCGCGCGCGGCCTGCGGCTGCTGGGCGGCGTGGCGTGGACGCGTGCCATTCTGACCGAAACCCCGGGCGGTGAATTCAACGGCGCCAAGGCGTCGGGCGTGCCGACGTGGTCGGTCAAGCTGGGCGCGGAATACGACATCGCGCAGGTCCCCGGGCTGACCGCGACAGCGCGCATGATCTACACCTCTTCCATACCGTGGGATGCGGACAACAACGCAACCGTGCCGGCCTGGACGCGTTTCGACGTGGGCGCACGCTATGCAACCCGCATCGCCGACCGCAACGTGGTGTTCCGGGCGGCTGTGGAGAACGTGTTCAACCGCCGCTACTGGGATTCGTCGCCCGCGTACCAGATGGTCACGTCCGCCGCGCCGCGCACGTACATGCTGTCGGCCAGCGTCGACTTCTGATGGCCGCAGGCCGGCATTGGCTGGGAGAGCGCCAGACCTGGGTCTGGCTGCACCGCTACGCCGGTCTGCTGACCGCGCTGTTCCTGACGGTGGCGGGGCTGACCGGCAGCATCCTGGCGTTTGGCCACGACATCGACGCGTGGCTCAATCCCGCCTTTCACCAGGCGCGTTCCACTGCGCCGCCGCTGGGCTTTGACGCATTGGCGGCGCGCATCGAGGCGTCGGATCCCACGCTGCGAGTCGACTACGTGACGCACGATGGCACGCCCGGCCGCACGGCGCTGGCGTTCGTGTCGGCGCGGGCCGGACGTCCGCCGCTGGGCTATGACGAGGTGTACGTCGACCCGGGCACCGGTGAGATCCAGGGCAAGCGTTCGCGCCGGGCCTGTTGCCTGCAGGCCGAAAGCTTCGTGCCCTTCATGCTGCAGATCCATCACAGCCTGTATGTGCCGGGCTTGTGGGGGTGGTGGTTCATGGGCGGCATCGCGCTGATCTGGCTGGTGGACAGCTTTGTGGGTGTTTACCTGACGTTGCCGCGCGGCGGGCTGCGCATGGCGAAATGGAAGCCCGCATGGCTTATCAAGCGCGGCGCGGGAGCGTACCGGCTGAACCTGGACCTGCATCGCGCCTTTGGATTGTGGCTATGGCTGGCGCTGGTGCTGCTGGCGCTGAGCAGCGCCTACCTGAACCTGCGCGAAGAATTGTTCCGGCCGGCCTTGTCGGCCGTGTCGACGCTGACGCCGATTCCCACGGCCAGCACGCCGGCTGCGGGGCGCGATGCGCTGTCCGTAGTGGGCTTTGACGCCGTTCGCGCCCGCGCCAACGCGTATGCCGAGGCGCAGGGGTGGCCGCAGCGCGTAAGCGGCGTCAGCCACTTCAGCGATCTGGGCTTGTACCTGGCGCTGCTGTGGCCGTCGCATCACGACCGGGGGCAAGGCCTGGGATCGCCCATGCTGTACTACGACGCGCACACCGGCGCGCGGGTGGGGGTGACGCAACCCGGCCACGGCACCGCGGCCGACGTCTTCACGCAGATGCAGTTTCCGCTGCACAGCGGCCAGATCGGCGGGCTTGCCGGCCGGATCGTGGTCTGTGCGCTGGGGCTGGTCGTCGCGATGCTGAGCGTAACCGGCGTGGTGATCTGGTGGAAGAAGCGGCGGTCGCGGGAAGTCTCGGACCGGCGTGCGGAGCGCGGTTGACCAGGGCGACGCCGCAGCTTGCCGGATTGCTACCAATGTCGAATGGTCGTAGTCATTCCGGCTACTTGAGTAGCTGAAAAACTGCGCATAGATTGACCAAGGCCGATTTGCCGTTGTGCGAATCGGCCGTATGGATGGTCCGCAGCAGAAAGTGTTCAGTGGTGCGTTTTCTCTGTCTTTGTCAGGGAGCCCCTTCTTGGACGTCCACCTCCTTCTTGCAGACCGGTGCGCCTTACGCACACGCCGTCTATCCCCGTTCGCGCCGCTTGATGCCGCCGCCTCGTTTTGCGGCGGCGCGCTGTCGTCCCTTTCCCCTCGTTTCCACTGACCTTGATCCTCGGAGCGTGCCCGCCACATCGACACCGAACGCGCATTAGCTAGAAAAAACATCGTCGTGCATGTTGGAAGTCCCCTCAGTGAACTTCGCCAAACACATCCATTAGGAGCGACAACAATGAAGCTAACTCGCCGCAAACTGAACGCAGGGGGATTGGCCCTGCTGGCTGCAGGATCGCTCGGGCCGGCCTTCCGGGCCTCGGCCGCCGCCTCGGAAGGGCTGGTCGCCAATCTGCCTGAAGCCGATGACCGTTTCGTCCTGGCCACCGACGCCTACATCTACGCCTACCCGCTGGTGACCATGGAGATGACCCGCCGGGTGATCACCAACGTCGCCGAACCCAAGGGCACGCGCGCGCCGATGGGCCAGCTCATCAAGCTGCGCCAGTACCCGGACGCCAAATTCCGCGACGTGACGGCGCCAAACGCCGACACGCTGTACACCACGGCGTTTTTTGATGTGGGCGACGAACCCTGGGTCGTCAGCCTGCCCGACCTGAACGGCCGCTACGCGCTGTTTCCGCTGCTGGACGGCTGGACGACCGTGTTCGACGTGCCCGGCAAGCGCACGACGGGCACGGGCGCGCAGACCTTCATCGTGACGGGGCCGGGCTGGGAAGGAACGGTGCCGCAGGGCATGAAGCAGTACAAGTCGCCGACTAGCATCGTCTGGCTGCTGGGCCGCATCTATTGCACGGGCACGCCCGAAGACTACGCTGAAGTGCACAAGCTGCAGGACCAGGTGAAGATCGCGCCGCTGAGCGGCTGGGGCAAGGACTGGAAGGCGCCGCAGGGCAAGGTCGATTCGGCCATCGACATGAAAACGCCGGTGCGCGACCAGGTCAACAACATGGATGCGACCGAGTATTTTTCGCTGTTCGCGCAACTGCTCAAGCGCAATCCCCCGACGGTGGCCGATGCGCCCATGGTCGAGAAACTGGCGACGATCGGCATCGTGCCGGGCCAGGATTTCGACAAGTCGAAACTGCCCGCCAATTTTGCCAAGCGGGTGCCCGAGACCGGGTTCGCACGCATCATGGCGCACTTCCGATCGACCGATGGCGACATCCAGCACATCGACGGCTGGGGCTTCACGACCAAGACGGGGATCTACGGCACGAACTATCTGCAGCGCGCCTTGGTCACCGCGATCGGGCTGGGCGCGAACCGGCCGCAGGACGCCGTCTATCCGACCTCGTTGCGGTCCTCCAATGGGGCGATCCTTCGCGAATACAACGGCTCGGAAAAGTACGTGCTGACCTTCCGCAAGGGGCTGACGCCGCCGGTGTCGGGATTCTGGTCGCTGACCATGTATGACCAGAACTACTTCTTCGTCGATAACCCGCTGAACCGCTATTCCATCAGCGAGCGCCAGCCGCTCAAGCGCAAGCCCGATGGGTCGATTGATCTGCTGATCCAGAACGAATCGCCGGGTCCGGAGATGGAGTCGAACTGGCTGCCGGCCCCCAAGGGCCGGTTCATTCTGATGATGCGTCTGTATTGGCCGAACGAAAGCGATCCTTCCATCATCAATGGCTCGTGGACGGTGCCGCCGGTGCGGCGCGTGAGCTGACGCGGTCATGGCGGCAGGGCGCGCCTCGGATCCTTCCGGGGCGCGGCCCGCCTGCCTGTATACGCCTTCGGGCCGGAGGACACGCGATGAAAATGCACGTCTTTGCCTGTGCGGCATGCACCGCGCTGCATGTCGGAACCGCAATCGCGGCCGAGCCGCAGACGACACCCGCCGTCGACGCAGCAGTTTCCGACGAATGGACGTTTTCGGTGTCGCCGTATTTATGGGCGCCGGCGCTGTCCGGGAAGATCACGCATCGGCGGCTGCCGCCCGTAGACGTCGATGCGAGCTTCGACAAGATCTTCGACAACCTGGATTTCGCGGCCATGCTGATGGGCGATGCGCGCAAAGGCCGGTACAGCATCTTTGGCGACCTGCTGTACGTGAAGGTCGGCGCGCAAGGCGACACGCCGCGGGGAATTCTGGCCGACAGCGCGGACGTGAAGAACGAGTCGTTCACGGGCATGATCGGCGCGGGCTATTCCGTGCTGGACAGGTCAGAGCACAGCCTGGACGTGGTAGGCGGCCTGCGGGTCTGGTCGGTGGACAACAGCATCAGGTTCAATGGTCCGCTGACACGGGGCACAAAGCACAGCGACAGCGCGACGTGGGTGGACGCCATGGTGGGCGTTCGCGGCACCTACAACTTTCATTCCAGGGCCTATCTGACGGGCTGGGGCATGATCGGGGCAGGGGGCGCGCAGGCGGACTGGGACCTGGGGCTTGGCGTGGGCTACAACTTCAACAAGTCGGTGTCGGCCACAGTGGGATACCGCGCGATGGGCGTGGACTACGAACGCAACGGCTTCAAGTACGACGTGGTGTTGCAGGGGCCGATCGCGGGGGTGACGATCCGTTTTTGAACGACGTGTTCCGCAGTGGGTTCAGCGCAGGTCGGCCACGTTGACGGTGGTGGCGCCGCAGGCCTGCACCAGCTCAGGGTCGTGGCTGGCAAACAGCACGACGCGGTCTTGCGCCCAGCGCTTGAACACGTCTGCCAGCACGCCGCGCGCCTGCGCGTCCAGCCCATTGCTGGGGCCGTCGGCCACGACGACCGCCGGATTGCCCAGCGCGGCGGCGGTCAGGTAGACCTTGCGCCGCGTACCGGTGGACATCTGCTCGAAACGCTTGTCCAGATGCGGCTCAAGACCAAGCTGGCGGGCCAGTTCCCATATCGAGTCGTCCAGCGTCACGCCTTTGGCTTGGGCCGCCTGTTCCAGCAGGCCGCGTCCCGTCTGCTCGGGAAACGCCATGCAATTGTCCGGCACCCAGGCCAGGCGGGACTGCGCAACTTGCGGCGCGTCGCGCAGCGAGTGGCCGTCGATGTGCACGTCGCCGCTGTCCGGCGCGAGGGCGCCGGCGATGATGTTCAGCAGGCTGGACTTGCCGGTGCTGTCTTCTTCGCACAGCGCCACACAGCCTGGCGCAAAGGTATGCGTCAGTCCCTGGAACACGATGTAGTCGCCGTAGCGCTTGCTGAGATTGTCGATGCGTAGCATGCGGCAAGTGTACGAGAGGAACGCGTTCCGCGGCCACTGGAAGGCGAGGCCGTATTCGATCGGGTCGAGCAGGCCATGGGTTGTCGTGTCCGGACCCGGCCGTTAGCATCGGCGGCTACCCGCCAAAAAAACAGGAGACTTCATGACTGCGCCCATTCCTGAATTCACCCATGCCGTCGTGACGCGCGACGCGCGGGGCGTCTATACCTTGCAGATCCACGATGCCAAAAGCCTGAACATCCTGGCGTCGGCCGTCACACTGAGCCTGACCGAGGCGGCGCGCTGGATCGCGGCGCAGGATGACGCGCGCGCCGTGGTGATCCGCGGGACGGGCGAGAAGGCCTTCGTGGGCGGGGCCAATATTCATGAAATGGCCGAGCTGGACCCGCCCGGCGCACGTGCCTTCATCACGCGGCTGCGCGACCTCTGCGATGCGGTGGCGGACATTCCCGTGCCGACCATTGCCCGGTTGCCGGGCTTTTGCCTGGGCGCCGGTATGGAGCTGGCGGCTGCCTGCGACATCCGGCTGGGATCGGCGGACGGCGTGTTTGGCATGCCGGAGGTGCGCGTCGGGATTCCCTCGGTGATCCATGCGCTGTTGTTGCCTGCGCTGATCGGCCAGGGCCGGACCAATTGGCTGCTGCTTACCGGCGAGACGGTGGATGCGGTGCAGGCGCGAGATTGGGGGTTTCTGGAGTTCCTATGCGAGCCCGGAGGGCTGGACGCGCTGGTTGAACGGACCGTGGCGCCGATTGCCGCCAGCGGCCCGCGCGCCGTGCGGTCGCAGAAGGCCTTGCTGCGTTACTGGGCGGAATCGTCGATCCAGGCCGGTTTGGACCGTAGCGTCGAGGCCTTTGGTGAAGCCTTCACCACCGACGAGCCGCGCCGGTGCATGGCGCCGTTTCTGGCGCGCAAACGGCATCGCTAGGCAAGAAGACGGTGCGCTGCAACCGGCCCCGCAGGACGCGCGCCGCGGTGCGTGCGCAAGAGGGTTTCGCGCATTCAGACAGGAACGCCATGTGCTGACGTTCAAGGATGTCACGGCACAAGGAGCCGACATGATTGCCGAAACGAACGAAATGGAATGCTGTATCGATAGCTGTCTGACCTGCTATCGCACGTGCGTAAAGACCGCAATGACTCATTGCCTGGAGGTGGGGGGCGAGCACGTTGAAATGGCGTCTTCAGCGATCGGGAAGACGGGTACGCAATGACAAGCCCCGCAAACGGGGCCTGCCTCAGATCACTTCCGGAGATGCTCGCGCACGGCCGTGGCGGATGGCCCGACCGCTTTCACGGCGTCGCGCAGTTGGGCTTCGCTGACGCCGAGCGCCTGGGTCCAGTAGCGCAGCTCATGCGTTTCGTTGACATTGATTCGGGAACGGTCCTGGGGACCGCGTTTGCTCAGGTCGTCTGACATGTTTCTATCCTCCGGGTTGAGACGCCCCGGAGGTCAGCAAGCGTCATGCCCGCGCCCAGCGGGCTTTTTTGTCATTGCACGCGGGTCGGCGTCGCCACGCGCGAGGTCTGGGCGGGCATGCGCTCGACCGTCAGCGCAGCCGGTTCAGCCGTGGATGGCCGGACCACGACGGCCTTGTTTGCGCTGGCGGCGCCCAGATTGGGCAGGTCGGCCGGCCGCGCGGCCACGGCCGTGAACGGACCGCCGCCGCTGGCCGGAACGCCGTCCAGCGTCAGGTTGGCAGCCCAGACGCCACGTTGGCGCGACAGCACCTGATAGCGCTGCGGTGCGCCGGCGGCGCGTGCAACCAGATACAGCGTGCCGTCGACCAGGCTGATGGCGGGTGGCGATGCGGCTTCGGCGTCCAGCTTGCCGAGCTTGCCGTGTTCAAGCAGCCAGAGCTGTCCGCCCGCGCGCTCCAGTATCGCGAGCACGACGTTGCCGGCGTTGTCGGCGTGGATGGCGGGGCGGCCGATGTAGGGCACGCCCAAGTCGGCCGGCGCGCTCCAGTCCATGTTCAGGTCGGTGGTGTCGCCGGCTTCGACCAGCTTGGTCAGGTGGTTGTTGGCGCGCTGGCGGAAGTAAAGCTCGACGCGGTCTTCGTGGTTGCGGATGGCGGCCAGTCCGCCGGCCGCTTCCGGCGCGGCGACGCGGCGCCAGCCTTGCCATTCCGACCGTTGGCCCTTGGCGGCCGGGAGCTGGCGGGTATAGAAGAGTTCGCCTTTGGCGGCGATCGCAAACACGACGTAACGTCCATCCGAACCGCGCGCCGCGGCCGGTGAGCCCGATGCGCCTTCCAGCGGCGGCAGCGCCTGCCAGGTGCTCCAGCTGCCATCGATGCCGGACGGCGTGATCCAGTGCAGCACGCCGTCATAACCCAGCGCGACGGCGGCGGCCTCGCCGCGCGGCGCGACGGCGGGGATCTGCGTGACGCGCAGGCCGCCGAGCGCCTGCCACCCCTGCCAGGTGCCGTCATGGCGCTGTTTGTTGGCCCAGACGCCGCCCAGCGGGTCGCGCGCCATCAGGCCGGCCGTGCCGTCGGCGTGGGCAAACGACACCACGGGGCCGGTGGTCCGGCCGCCCAGGCTGTGCCAGCGCTTTTCGCCGGAATCCCAGCTGTTCACGGCGGCGTTGGTCTCGCCCGCGGCAAACACGACGAGTCCGCCGCGTCCGTCGGGGTAAACCTGCGGGGCAACGTCGTGCCGGGATACGTAGTAGGCGCGCTGCACCCACGCGGCTGCAGGCCCGGCGGGTTCCTGGCAGCCCTTGGGGCCGGCGCAATAGTGGTAGTCGTTCCAGGCGTAGTGCTGGAAGATCACCGACTTGCTGGCGATTTCCGACTCGGCCAGATTGGTGGCGCGTTCCTGGCTGGGGTAATCGATATAGCCGGTCTCGGCATAGTTGCCGGGCGCCCGCAGCATGGCTTCGCGCGCCAGCCGGGCGCTGGCGATGTGGTCGGGGTGGCCGTGGCCCGCGCAGCGCCAGCACAGCTGGGTGTACGGCACGCTGATCGTGTCGTCCAGGTGCCGTACGGTGGTGGGGCCGTACTGGCGGATCATTTCGGCCAGCGTGTCCACAAGCTGCTCGCGCGTGTAGACCTCGGCGTGCGGGCCCAGCGTGTCCACGCTTTGGTTGGGTTCGGACTCCGTGCGGCTCAGCGGCGTCAGGCTGCCCCAGCCTTTGCCCAGCCAGGGATCCTTCAGGCGCATGTGCCACAGCTGCACGCGCGGGTTGCCGGTCAGCGTGAAGCGCGCAATCTGGCGGCCCGCGACGATGCCGGTGTCTTCCTTCCATGCGTCGGGCTGATGCGCCATGTAGGCGTAAGCGGCGCGCACGCCCCGCTCGCGACCCAGCATGTAACCTTCGCCTTCGCCAGCGTCGCTGGCGGTCAGGTAGACCAGGCGCACGCAGCCGCCGGCCTCGATGTTCGAGGCGACGTCCGGATTCATGAAGAGCAGGTCATCATCCAGATGGGCAACGAAGGCCAGATCCTTGATGCCGTGGCATTCGGCCAGCGTCGGTGGCGCGGCCAAGGCGTGGGTGGAGAAGAGGGCCGCGGCCAGGCAGCAAAGCGCCTGGCACAGCGGGCGCAGCAGGGCAGTAAAAACGGGCATAAAAAAAGCGCTGCATGTTGGAGGTGCAGCGCGTCTTGTGGGTGGTAAAGAGTGCGGAAAGTATAGCTGCGGCGCGGCTGCGGGCTGCAATAGGCGCTTGCCCGGTGTGGCGTGGGGCCGACGTTTTGCAATGCGATAAATGGGGACGTCCGAATGGCGTCCCCCATTCATTCAACGCGCCGATTCGGTGCTGACCACCAGCTTGTCCGCCCGCGCCGAGCGCGTCCGGCGTTCCAGCATCACCGCCCACAGCCACAACGGCATGCTGGCGATGGCGAGCAGGCTGCCGACCCAGCCGGTCGACGTCCATCCGAACCCGGCGGCAATCGCGAGTCCGCCCAGGAACGGCCCGAGCGCGTTGGCGGTGTTGAACGCGGAATGGTTGAGTGCCGCGGCCAGCCCCTGCGCGTCGCCCGACACGTCCATCAGGCGCGTCTGCAACACGGTGCCCAGCGCGCCGCCCACGCCCACGAGGAACACGTTCAGCGTGATCAGCCACACGTTGTGCGCCATGAACGGAAACAGGGCCAGCACCACGGCAGACCACAGCAGCAACAGGCCGGCCGTGCGCATGACGGCGCGATCGGCAAACACGGGCACGACCATGTTGCCCACTGTCAGGCCGACGCCGAAGGCGCTCAGCACCAGCGGCACCGTGGCGGGAGAGACCTGCGTGACGGCGGTCAGTGTGTCCGCCAGGTAGGTGTAAATGGAGAACAGCCCGCCGAACCCGACCGCGCCGATGGCCAGTGTGATCCACACCTGGCCGCGGCCCAGCGCGCTCAGTTCGCGCAGCGGGCTGGCGTGCGGATCGGCGGCCGTGTCCGGGGCATAGGCGCGCACGCTCAGCATGGTCAGCACCGCCAGCAGCGACACCAGGCCGAAGCTCCAGCGCCAGCCGATGACCTGACCCAGCCAGTTGGCCAGCGGCACGCCGACGATGGTGGCGACGGTCAGGCCCAGGAACACGCGGCCCACGGCCACAGTCCGCCGGTTGGCGGGCACCATGGAACTGGCCACCAGCGAGGCGATGCCGAAGTAGGCGCCATGCGGCAAGCCGCTAAGAAAGCGGAAGAACAGCATCCAGTGGTAGTTCGGCGCAATGGCGCTCAGACCGTTGCCGATGGCGAACAGGCCCATCAGTGCGATCAGGAGCCGGCGGCGCGGCATGCGGGCGCCCAGCACAGCAAGGATGGGCGCGCCCACCACCACACCCAGCGCGTACGCGCTGATCACATGGCCGGCGGTGGGGGCGTCAATGCCCAGCGACTGAGAGAAGTAGGGAAGCAGGCTCATCGTCGCGAATTCGGTGGTGCCGATCGCGAAGCTGCCGATGGCTAGCGCCAGCAGCACCAGGGCGGGCCGGTGCTGCGCGGAAATGGGATGGGACATGAAGACTGGAAGGAGAGGATTGCGGAATGCTGCGATGCAACAGGGGCATTGTAGAGGGCCGAACCTGTCATTTGCATGTCGGGTTGTCTTGCCGTCGTCACTGGATGTGAGCCGCGGCAGGGCGCAACGTGCCGTGGCGCCCGCGCGATGACCTTCGCGCTTCTTGATATTTGTTCGTTTGCAGGCCCCAACAATAAAAAAGCTTCGATGGTTACGTGGTCGGACGGTCGGTAGTTTGAGAGAGAAAACCTCTCCCTCAATCAATCAGGTGAATTGCTTGAACGGACCTTTTTCGACAATGAACGCGCATCGGCGCGGGGTGGACACGCTATGGACCTCATCATTTCAACCGTTCGCAACGTAAAGGCAACCGTCTGCAAGGCAGAAAGAAACGCAAGCAACGCAACCTTGAATAGATGCACGGCAACGGCACCTGCCGAGTCCGCAGTTGGCCGAATTCTCCGCAAGCCGCGAAAGGAGCGCCTGGCCGCATCCGCCGCGGCTTTTCTACTAGGCGGCGTGGGCAATCTCGGTCTGGTCTCGGTTGCCCACGCGCTAGGCGGAGAGCTACAGCTGTGCAACGTAACCACTTCGACGGGGTATGAATACGACTTCAACGCCGGACCCGCGACGTGGGTATCCTGTGCCTCCCAGGAGGCATTCTCGCTGAACAACGACCAGAGCAATAACGGGGGGACGGGACTTGCCGGTTCGACGGCCCGAATCACTGGCTACGGCGATGGCACGCTGGAACTGAAGGGCGAAAACGGCATCTCGATGCTGAACGGCGTCAACATGAACGGCAACCGGATCACCCAGGTCGGCGTGGGTGTACTGTCGTCCACCAGTCAGGAGGCGGTGAATGGATCGCAGCTTTACGCCACCAACCAGCAAGTGCAGTCCAACAGCGCGGCCATCACAACCTTGGGCGGTTCGGTGGCGCAGAACACGGCAACCCTGAACACGCTGACCACCAACCTCAACAACGGCGCCGTCGGCCTGGTCCGGCAGGATGCGGTCACGGGCGCCATTACCGTGGCTGCCTCCTCGGGCGGCAATGTCATCGACATGACGGGCACTGACGGCACGCGCACCGTCACCGGCGTCGCCAACGGCGTCATCTCGGCAACCAGTACGGACGCCGTCAATGGCAGCCAGCTCTACGCCCTTACGCAACAGGTCGGCCAACTGAATGCCGCCAATGCGTACGTCAGCGTCGACGGCGCGGGCGATGGCAGCGACAACGCGGCAGCGGGCGCAGGCACGATGGGCGCGGCGGTCGGGGCCAACGCAACAGTTACCGCGTCCAACGGCGTGGCCGTTGGCGCCAATGCATCGGCGGCAGCGGCCAACAGTGTGGCGCTGGGCGCGGGTTCGGTGGCCGACCGCGCCAACACCGTGTCTGTCGGCGCGCAAGGCGCCGAACGCCAGGTCACCAATGTGGCGGCCGGCACGCAAAGCACCGATGCCGTGAATGTGGGTCAACTGAACCCCGTGGTGGCCGGCCTGGGCGGCGGTGCGCACATCGACACGGCCACGGGCGCCGTCACCGGCCCGGCGTATCAGCTTAATGGCCAGACGTACTACAACGTCGGCGACGCGCTCGGTTCGCTGGACACCACCGTGCAACGCAACCGCGAAGGCCTGGCCCGTCTGGACAACCGCATCGACCAGACCAACCGCGCCATCGACGACGTTGCGCGCAACGCCTATTCGGGCATCGCGGCCACCACGGCGCTGACCATGGTGCCGGAAGTCGATCCGGGCAAGCGGTTTGCGCTGGGCGTCGGCGCCGCCACGTATCGCGGCTACCAGGCCGTTGCAGTGGGCGCGTCGGCACGTGTGAACGACCGCGTCAAGCTCAAGGCCGGCGTGGGCATGGCCTCGGGCGGGCCCACGGCCGGGATCGGCGCGTCGATGCAGTGGTGATGGCCGCGGGATCACACCGTCACGACATTCAACCCGCCGTTCGCCAGCACTTCCGGATTCGCGCCTGACACAAACAACCGGAAATCGTTGTGCGCGAAGTTGCCGATCACCTTGGCCTGCGTGGCGATGAGGGCGCCGGCGTCACCGTTGGTCAAGAGGTTGTTGCCGGTGACGGCGGCGTCGAATGCCGGAAAGTGGCTGTAGGCCTCCAGCGCGTTGTCGGCGGCGCGCAGGCAGCGCCACACGGCGAATTCGCCGCCCGTCTGGATGATGGTCAGCATGGCGCGCGCCGCTTCAGCGCCGAGCCGCAGGCTGGACAGATGATTGCCTTGCAGCGTCAGCGTGCCGTCGCCTTCCGGCACCATCTTGCCCGTGCGGATGCCGCCGCCCAACAGCTTCAACTGATCCGTCGTCAGTTCCGGAAAATCTCCTGATTCCGCAAAGAGCGCGATGCCGCCGCGCAGTCGGTTGTCGCGCACAGTGGTGTCGGCGTCGTTGTCCAGCAGCGCCAGCGCGCAGGACATCGGATCGGCCAGCAGCGCGGCGGCAAGCGCGGCGATGGCGGGGCGCAGGCGCTTGGCCGCTGGCGTTTCGCGGCCCAGCTGCGTGGCCAGCGTCGTCAGGGCCGACTGGATGCGCGGCGTTATCGTCAACGCGTTGCCGGCGGCGCCGGCGCGCAGCAGCGCGGCGATCTCGGTCGTCATCGCCTTGCGCGCGTCCAGGGGTTGGCGCGACAGTGCCGAGGCGGCGCGATCGTCGTCATCGTCCAGCACTGCCTCGGAGGAAAGCGCGCGCTTTAACGCGGCCAGCGTCGGGGCGCGGGTGAAGAGCTGGTCGAGGCGTTCGGCGTTGCCGCGGCCGGCGGCATAAAGACGGCAGGTCTCGATGTGCACGCGCCGGCTGCCGTCGACCCGCACCAGGCTGTTGCCGGGCCCGGCCGGTCCTGCGCAATCGACGCGCGACAGCCGCAGGTCGGCGCATTGGTTGAAAGCGATCGCCGCCGGTTGGCCGCGCCGCGTGATCACCAGGTCGGCGATGGACACGCTGGCAAAGCCGTCCAGGCTGAACATGCGTTCATCCAGCATCAGCCGGCTGGCCGGGCCGCACCCATGGAGCATCAGGCGCACGCGCGGCCCCTTGATGATGAGGTCATCGTCCAGCTTGTGTTCGCCGGGCGTCAGGCACAGGGAGATGTCCATGCGGTCCTGTCCGATGAGCGTGCGCAGCGCGTTGTCCAGCGTCGGGAAATCGCCCGCCGGGCCGACGGTAAGGCAGCAGCCGCCGCCGTGCGTGCGCCGGCACAGCGCATCCAGGGCTTCTTGCACCGAATAGGCTTGTTCCGCGAGCAGGTCCGCGCAGTTGCGCGGGTCGTAGGCCACCTCGGACGCCAGCGCCAGGGTTGCCGTGTAGCGCAGCGGCAGGTAGCGATCAGGCGCGGGCTGGCCCGCGCGCAGCAGTTGCGCCGTGGCGCGTTGCACGGGGCGGGCGGCATCGCAGGCAAGGGACCAGGCGATGGACGCCACGCCGTCGGCGCCGGTCGCCACGTCCTGCGTGGCCGTGCCATTGGGCAGGCGGCCGGCGTCCACCGTAAAGCGCACGACGGCGCCCGCCACCGGCAGGCTGCCGTTGGCCACACCCGCGCGCAACTCGGAAGGCAGCGGCACGACATCCGGCGTCATGGCGGGATTGGGCTTGACGCTCTGCCCGTCGCCGCCCGCGTAGTAAAGCTGAGTCAGTTCCGTCAACGCGGGAAAGAGCGGGCGGCAGTCGCTGATGGCGGTCCACGCGCCGCCCTGCCAGCGCAGCAAGGCCAGCCGCGCAAACGCCCGCAGGATCCCGGCGGGCGCGTTGAAGGCGGGCTTGCCGTCGGGCATCTGCGGCCATTCGATGGAGGCGGTGGCGGTGCGCGCGGGAATCAGCCAATAGTCGCCCACGCGCAGGCGGCCTGGGGAAAACTTGATTTCGACGCCGTCCTGCTCCAGCTCCACCCAGCCGGCGTTGGCGCTGTTGATGGGCGCGGGCGTGATTTCCGCGACGCCGTCCCAACGGCGCACGCGCGGATTGGACGGAAAGCGCGCCGCATCCAGCGCGTGGCCGATCAGGCTGGCCGGATCGATGGTGACCGTGTTGCCGTCGGTGCGCACCACCTGCGCCAGCGGGCCCGGCTGTCCCAGCAGTTCGTGCGTGTCATCCAGAAATTCGACCCAGCAGCCCGCGGTGATGGCCAGCACGTCGTCGCGGCCGATGCTGGCAACTTCAAATTCGTTGGCCACGGGGTCGTCCAGCCAGCGCACCACACGCGACAGGATGCTGCCGTTTTCGCGCGACCACTTGTAGCGCGCCTTGCCCGCGCCCGCGCCGTCCTGATGGATCTCGATGCGGTAGAGATGGTTTTCCAGCAGACGGTAGCCGGCGTCGGGCGGCAACTGGCACGGCGTCTTGGGCGGCACGCTGGCTTCGGCGCGCGCGGCCATGCGCGCATCGGGCGGGGCGATCAGCGCATCCCACGCCGGCAGCGCCGACAGGCAGGTGAGGGCGGCGTCGGGCGCGCCGACCTGCATCAGCTTGACCTGCCACACCGTCTTTTCGCGGGTGGCGGTGTCGGGGCCGCCCAGCGCGACCTCGCGCATGCTGGTGTCGCCGGCAGGCAGGTCGAGCGTGCACAGGTGGCGCTGCCAGGCTTCCAGATAGGCCAGGTACATGCCCTCGGGCGGCGGCGCGGTTTGCCCGTTCGATCCGAAGACGACGACACCGTCGATGTCGGCCGGCGTGAGGGCGGGCGGCGGCAGCGGCAGGACGGACGCGCCAGCCGGCAGCACGGGCGATGCCGTCGGCGGCATGTCGGGCTGCTTGGCCACGGTGGCGGGCTGCGGGTTTTCGCACAACAGGCCGTCCAGATAAAGGCGACCGGTCGACAGCGACAGGTCTTTACCGGCAGGCGCCAACGCAAAGCCCGGCGCGGCCAGCGGCACGCCCACCCGGCCGACCGTGTCCGCCGTCTCGGTTTCGATGCGGCGGTTCAGGATGTCCTGCTGCTCGTTCCAGTCCGAGTCCATCTGCACGCGGCCCTGTTGCATGCGGACGGCCCGGTAGCGCCGGGCGGGGTCGAATGTGAGGCGGCTGAGATCGGCTTTCATGGTGTTGTTCCCGAAGACAGGGGGCTCAGTTCACGGGGATCAATCCCGCTTCGAGTCCGAAGCGCAGATACTCGTCCAGCGCCTGCCGCAGGTTGGCTTCGCGCTGGGCTTGCAGCAGGAAATTCCAGGCGCCCATTTCGGCGCCGTTGTCCGCGCCTTCGCGGATCTCGAGCGCGCAGCCGCGCGCCAGTTGGCCGTAGGACGGCGATCCGAACTGCGTGGAGGTAAACGAGGGGGCCACGCGCGCCGCTGCGCGCTTGGCGGCTGCGGCGCCCAGGTCCTGCATGGCCAGGTCCGGCTGGCAGCGGTAGCGCCGGGGCGTGACCGACGGCATGGGCACGTGGCAATAGCGCACGCAGCCTTCCTGGCGGCGGTTGATGGCGAGCGGGCCGCCGAACAGCGTGTTGGACGCGTCGAGCCGCCCGGCCGCCACGCGCCCGAACAGCGTGCTCGCCAGCACGCGCAGGGCGCTGTCGTCCACGTCGACCGCGGCAGCCGCGCTGCCTTGCGCATCGATCAGGCACGCGTCGATCTCGACGGCGGCAAGCGGTGTCGCGCAGCGCACCGGCCCGCTGATGCAGCGCGTAAGGCTCAATTCAAGTTCCGGCGCTGCGCCGCTGTGGCGCACGCCGCCGCGCGCGGGCGCCAGCGTGCAGTGGCGCAGCGCCACGGCACGCAACGTGCCTTCCAGCCGCAGGCGGCCATCCACCAGCAGCCCGTCGAGCCGCACGCGCGTGCTGGCGTTGCCGCGCAGCCGCCAGTCGCCCCGCA
>Ga0209050_1001965_pt1 | contig 19425 bp, 16 predicted proteins | sample Araplavi_mTSA_r2_FD_184276 | JGI IMG/M metagenome (GOLD analysis project Ga0209050, IMG submission 184276) | Arabidopsis root microbial communities from North Carolina, USA - plate scrape MF_Cvi_mTSA_r2 (SPAdes) (version 2) | ecosystem: Host-associated > Plants > Roots > Endosphere | place: USA... | reverse complement strand
GCGCTGATGGACGCGGGCGCGCTGTCGGTGTCGGTGGAGGATGCCGATGAAGGCACCGACGCCGAAAAACCCCTGTTCGGCGAGCCGGGCATGGAGCCGACCGAAGCGGCATGGGATCATAGCCGCGTGGTCGCGCTGACCGATGACGAGGAAGACCAGGCCCTGATCGTGGCGGCAGCCGCCGGCGCGATCGGGCTGGCTCACCTGCCCAAGTTCACCACCCGCAAGGTGGAGGACGCCGACTGGGTGCGTTTGACCCAGTCGCAATTTGAGCCGATCCATATCGGCAAGAACATCTGGGTCGTGCCAAGCTGGCACGAAGCCCCTGATCCTTCGGCCCTGATCCTGGAACTGGACCCGGGCCTGGCCTTCGGCACCGGTTCACACCCGACCACCAAGCTGTGCATGGAGTGGCTGGAAAGCCATCCGGCTCCGGGCAAGTCCGTGCTGGACTATGGCTGCGGTTCCGGCATCCTGGCCATGGTGGCGCGCAAGCTGGGCGCCACGACCGTGGCCGGTGTGGATATCGATCCACAGGCCATCGTGTCGGCCAACGACAATGCGGTGCGCAACCGCGTGGAAGATATCCAGTACTTCGTGCCGGATGATTTCGCCGAATCGTCGTTTGCGGCGCAGCGTTTCGACATCGTTGTCGCCAACATCCTGTCCTCGCCGCTGAAGCTGATGGCGCCGATGCTGTCCGGCCGCGTTGCGCCGGGCGGTTCGCTGGTGCTGTCCGGCGTGCTGGCGCGCCAGGCGGAAGAAGTTGCGGCGGCCTATGCGCCGTTCATCAAGCTGAGCGTCTGGGCTGAGCACGAAGGCTGGGTGTGCCTGTCCGGCACGCTGGCATAAGGTTTCTTCCCGACTGATGGCGCTCGCCACTAAATGCCCCCATTGCAATACGATCTTCAGGGTCGCGGCTGACCAGCTGAAACTGCGCGGGGGCATTGTTCGTTGCGGCTCTTGTGCGCTGGTTTTCGATGGCAATGCTGCCCTGGTCGAACCGGCTCCCAAGCCGACTCCTGTCATTCCTGATGTAGTTGCCGAGGCGCCGCCGCCCAAGCCGGCGGTGTCCGACTACGTCCATGGCTCGCCGGTCGATTTCGAAATCGATTTCGACGAAGAGCCTGCTGCCGCCAAGCCGGCCGAGGCCGCGCCAGCTGCTGCTTCGCCGCCCGCCGTCTGGCGTACCACAAGCACCCCGGCTGCCGGCACGCCATCCGCAGCTGCCAATCCAGCGTCCGTTCCAGGTCCGGCGCCTGTCGCAGCCCAGCCGTCGGCAACAGCGCCAACGCCCGACGACATCGCCATCGCCGCCGTGACCCGCGCCTTCGCCGCCGCGACGACGCACCCTGCACCAGCGTCGCCTGCCCCAGCGCCGTCAACGCCAGCGCCGTCATCGCTGGCATCGGCTTCGCCTGCAAGCACCCGGCCGCAAGCTGCCGAGGAGCAGGCAAACGCGATGCAGCCACGTGCTGCCGAACCGACGCCTGTAACGTCCCCCGCTGCCGCCCAGCCAACAGCGCGGGCACCGTCAGGTCCTGCCGCGCGCTCGCTTCTCGACGTCGTATCGCCGGATGCAGCGTTCACGGCCACTGCGGAACCGTCGCCACCGTTGGTACCCGACGACTTCGCGGCTGGCCGCCCGCCTGCGCAGACCCGTTCGACCGCCGGCCCGTCTTCGCTTGCTGACCTGGTAGCACCGGACGCCATCTTCGCCGCCACCGCTGAAGAATCGCCACCGCTGGTGCCGCCGCCAGCAACGAAAGTGCCATCCCCTGCCCGCTCAGCCCCGCTTTCGGACATACTGTCGCCGGATGCCACCTTCTCGGCCGCTACCGAAACGACACCTGCTGCCGCGGCACCGGCCGCCCCAGCACCACGAGAAACGTTCGCCCCAACGCCGGCTCCGGAAGCATCAGCCGCCCCGCTCGCCCCCGTGGCCGAGTCATTGCCGCTCGCATCGCTTGAAGTTGAAGCGCCATCGCCAGCCATTGAGGCGCCGCAGCCGCAAGGCGATGCCCCTGCCGAGCCAGAGCAAGCCGCAGAGCCTTCGCAGCCTGTCGGCCACGCGTCCTCGTCCGCCGACATTGAAGTGCCGCCAGGACAAGCCAGCGAAGAATACACGCCTCAGCCGCAAGAAGCTGCTGCAGTTGAAACGGCGCCGGATCCGGACGAAACTTCCGCCGAGCCTGCGCGCGTTGCCGAAGACTATACGTTTGCAGCAGAACAGGCTCCGGCATTCGAAGCGCCAACGCCAATCGATCAAGCTGCCCCGCCTGCCGAAGTTGAGGTGCCGCAGGTGCCCGCCACCGAAGAGAGCGCACTGACACCGGAAGATGCGCTCGCATTTGAAGCGCCATCGTACGTCGGCAACGCGGACGCAACTGCAGACGAGGCACCGGCGAGCGCCCAAACCGACGAAGACCAGGCCGCGGTGGAGTCCGGCGAGCAGGCCGGCGCCGCTCTCGTCGATGCGCTCGACCAATGGTCAACCGACAACACGCATCCTGACGGCCGTGTCGAGCCATCGCTCGATACGCCGCAAGAGCACCTGGCCGTCGCCGTCCTCGATGACGCGCACCATTTTGAAGACCTGCCGCCCGACGAGCAGCCAGAACCCGTTTCGCCAGCTGCCGCAGCCGGGCCGGATGCCGCCAGCGAGCCATCCCTGCATGCAGAACCCTGCTCCACCGTCGACGCGGCGGCAAGCGAGGCATGGAGCTTGTCGGAGTCCGATGAAACCGCCCTGCACGCCGTGGCAGCCGTCAACACCGACGCCCCGGACGACGGCGCATCGGTCACTGACGAAGAACCTGTCGAACAACCCAAGTCCCGCCGCGAACGCGCCCTGAAACGCGCCAAATCGCGCCGCGACGCCAGCGGCCCGGCCGCCGAACACGACGTCTTCGCGCCCGAAGAGAACGGGCCGCCACAGGAGTCCAGTGCCGACGAAGTAGTCGCCCGCATGCGCGCCATCGCCGGCGTGGCCGACGGCGAAGAAACCGCAGCCGAAGACCTCGACCACTCCGACCTGAGCTTCGTCAAGCGCGTGGACCGCAGCCAGAAATACGGCAAAGCCGTCACGATCACGATGGCAGTCGGCGTGCCGATCCTGCTGGCAGGCCTGGTGCTGCAAGCGGCAACCACCTTCCGCGACACCCTGGCCGCCAACTACCCGCAACTGAAGCCGGCCCTGGCCGCAGTCTGCCAGCCACTCGGCTGCAAGATTGCCCTGCCGACCCAGCTCGACGCCCTCAGTGTCGAACCAGGGGAACTGGCCAGCATGACGGAAAATACTTTCAGCTTCAGCACGGTCCTGCGCAACCAGTCCAAGACCGCGCAAGCCTGGCCGCATATCGAGCTGACCCTGAACGATAACGCCGACAAGCCGGTGCTGCGCCGCGTATTCGCCCCGCGCGAATACCTGCCATCGCCGAACGAAGCCGAAAAAGGCTTCGGCCCGCGCAGTGAGCAAAGCATTAAACTGTACTTCGAGCTGAAAGAGCTCAAAGCTTCCGGCTATCACATCGCCATTTTCTACCCTTAAAAATACTATGACTAAAACCGCGCTTGTCTGTGGCTCGCTGGCCATCGACATCATCATGCAATACGAAGGCCGTTTCGGCGACACGCTGCTGGCCGACCAGCTGCACAAAGTCAACGTATCCTTCCTGGTGCCGACCATGCGCACCGAGTTTGGCGGCTGCTCCGGCAATATCGCCTACTCGCTGAAGATGCTGGGCGGCGATCCGCGCATCGTGGGCGTGCTGGGCCAGGATTGCGCGGCTTACCTGGAGCGTTTGCAGAAGCTCGGTATCTCGACCGACAACATCCTGATCAAGAAGGATGCCTACAACGCGCAGTGCTTCGTCACTGCCGATGCGGACCACAACCAAATCAACGCCTTCCACCCCGGCGCCATGTCCTTCGCGCATGAGAACCCGATCGAGAAAGCCGGCGCGGCCCGCATCGCGATCATCTCGCCGGACGGCCACCTGGGCATGCTGAAGCACGCGGAAGACCTGGCGCGCCTGGGCATCCCGTTCGTCTTCGACCCGGGCCAGCAGATGCCGATGTTCACCCCTGAACAACTGATCGGCTTCATTGAAAAGGCGGCTTACGTCACCTGCAATGACTACGAGATCGAGCTGCTGATGTCGCGCACCGGCCTGACCATCCCGGACATCGCTGCCAAGCTGGAAGCGCTGATCGTGACCCGCGGCGAGAAGGGTTCGGAGATTTATACCCAGGGCAAGCGCATCGATATTCCTGCAGTGGTGGTGGATTCGTCGCTGGACCTGGATCCGACCGGCTGCGGCGATGCGTACCGCGCGGGCTTGCTGTTTGGCCTGGTCAACGACCTGGGCTGGGAATCGACCGGGCGCCTGGCAAGCTTGCTGGGTGCGATCAAGATTGTGACCAAAGGGGCGCAGAACCATGTGTTCACGCCTGCGGAGATTGCGGACAAGTTTGAGGCGGCGTTCGGGTACCGCTTCTAAAACCGGTAAACCAGTGTCTGACCCGCAGGGTCAGACACTGTACGGCCGTCGCTTTGACAGGGTCTGACCCTGGTTTACCGGTTTAAGAGCCGCCCAACATCCTCCAGCGTCACCCCAGCCACCTCCAGCAACTTCTTCTTATTGGTCTGCCCATGCGTCAGCGTCACCGCGCTGCGCGAGACGCCCATGGCGCCAGCCAGCCACTTCACCAGCGCCTCATTCGCCTTCCCCTCAATGGGTTGCGCAGCCAGCTTGATCTTCAGGGCATCATCCAGTACCCCGACCACCTCGGTTTTCTTTGCATTGGGCTGGATCTGCACCGCCAGGCGCACGCCGCCCGGCAGTGGGGAGCACCACGAACGGCTCATCGGCCGAACAGCATGCCAAGCAGGATCTGGCAGATTTGCAGCAGGATCAGGGCCACCAGCAGCGACAAGTCCAGGTTCCCGACCAGCGGCACCACCTTGCGGATGGGGCGCAGCAGCGGATCATTCAGCGCGCGCACGAACGGCGCCAGCGGGGCATGCGGATTGACCCAGCTGAATATCGCTTCGATGATCAGCAGCGCCATGAAGCCGAACAGGATCCATTCCAGGAAGCGCTGCAAGGCAGCCAGCAGCACGATCTCCGGCGTGGCGCCGACCAGGAACAGCACCGAGGTCGCCAGGATCACGATCAGGAAAGCGCCAATCAGGCTGGCCCAGTCATAGCCCCCCATGCCAGGGACGATGCGGCGCAGCGGGCGCACCAGCCAGTCCGATAATTGAAAAGTAAACTGTGCCACCGACGAAGGCGGACGAACGCGGATAGCCTGCATCCAGAAGCGCAGCAACAGCACCCCGCCCAACAGGCCGGCTGCGACATCGACGATCAGCTTGAGAATACTAAACACGAGTTCACTCCAAATAAAAAAACCGCTGTGCGATTGTCTCACACAGCGGTGTTTTCGCCATCCGGCACTAAGCGTTTAACGGCTTAGGAAGGACGGGTGCTGGTCGGGAACGGCCAGGCGGCTGCCGGGGCGATCACGGTTTTTGCTGCCGGAGCGGCGGCTGGAGCTGGGGCTGCAGCAGCAGGTGCTGGTGCGGCGGCTGGCTTCACAGCTTCCTTCTTAGGAGCAGCTGGTTTCTTAGGAGCGGCCTTCTTAGGGGCAGCTGGTTTAGCAGCCGGAGCTGCAGCCGGTGCTACGGCTACTGGCGCAACAGCTGGCTTGGCTGCTGGCTTAGCCGAGGCTTTTTTTGGGGCGGCCTTTTTAGCTGCAGGCTTGGCAGCTGGTTTTGCGGCGGCTTTAGGAGCGGCTTTTTTAGCGGCTGGCTTGGCAGCTGCTTTCTTGGCAGCTGGCTTGGCAGCAGCTTTCGGAGCGGCCTTCTTGGCAGCTGGCTTGGCAGCGGCTTTCTTGGCAGCTGGTTTCGCAGCAGCTTTCTTGGCGGCTGGTTTCGCAGCAGCTTTCTTGGCGGCTGGTTTCGCAGCAGCTTTCTTAGCGGCTGGCTTGGCAGCTGCTTTAGCTACGGTCTTCTTGGCTGCTGGTTTAGCTGCAGCTTTCTTGGCTGCTGGCTTAGCTGCTACTTTCTTGGCAACGGCTTTTTTAGCTGCTGGTTTAGCTGCGGCTTTCTTTGCTGCTGGTTTAGCTGCTGCTTTCTTAGCTGCTGGTTTTGCTGCTGCTTTAGCTACAGTCTTCTTGGCTGCTGGCTTGGCTGCTGCTTTCTTGGCTGCTGGTTTTGCTGCTGGCTTAGCAGCGGCTTTCTTCACAGCTGGTTTTGCTGCTGCTTTCTTAGCTGCTGGTTTTGCAGCTGGCTTAGCGGCGGCTTTCTTCGCTGCTGGTTTAGCGGCTGGCTTGGCAGCAGCTTTCTTGGCAGCTGGTTTAGCAGCTGGCTTAGCTGCGGCTTTAGCGGCCGGCTTAGCGGCAGCTTTCTTTGCTGGAGCAGCTGCTTTAGCGGCTGCTGGTTTCTTCTTAGCGGCGGTTGCCATTTTTAGTTCTCCTTCATCTGGGATGGGAAAAATTCACGCACAAGTTTTAAACCCGTCCGGCCCTGCGCTGGACCAGGCGAATTATTCATCGGCACAAACAGGGTTGCGGTTTGCGCTAATGAATTCGGCACCCAGCTGAACTGCTGCACCTCCTCACGAGTGCAGCGCTTCAGCCATCGATTCCTGCGCCGGTGCTTGGCAGCGCAGGTCTCAAATTCTTTGTCGCGACGATTGCCCGGGTGGGGCACGCAGGTGGGGCGTAAATTCAGCTCCTCGACCCTCGTCACAGCCACGTATTACGACCAGCGTTCAAAGAAAAAACCGCCCGGCCTGATCGAGTGATCAGGAGAGCGGCTTCGCTGTCGTCGTGTGGTCTTTAAGCATACTTATGCGTTTTTGGTTCCCATTATTTTTCGATTTTTGCGGTAACAACACACTCGAAAAAACAGTGCTTGCAAATTCACGCGATTTCAAGTTCGCAAAGTACACGAAAGCTTGTCGATGCGCAACCAGCACGAATGATTTTCTTCTTCTTTTTTTGCGTCGATCTGCGAGTTCGCGCACATTGAAGCGCACTGCGCGAGCCGCTCGCATGCTCCGGCCGGCCATCGCGTTGCCAACCACCTTCGCATAACGCCTTTAGGTAAAGGCTGTATAAAAAGTGAAGCGCCCCGGCCCGCGCTTTCGCGCGAGACCGGGGCGGCTGACGACGGCGTTTGAAAATTTTTTTTCGTCGCGATTACGCGACATGCAAAATTCGCTTCATCACGCGTTCGAGATCGAGCAAGCAGGTGCTGTGCGTGCTTCCATCTGTTTGCGTCAGCTCCACCACCTCGTGCGATTCGGCCGACAAGCCTTGCGCCGTGGCCGAGGTCTTCATCAGCGATGGCGCGGCGAAGCGCTTGCCGTCATCGACGGTGACGATGTCGGCCACCGCATCGACCACCAGGCCATAACGGCCCTCTTCGCGCTCGATGACCAGCACCTTGCCCATGCCTTCCGCGGCCTCCATGCCGTACAGGCGGCGCAAGTCGACCAGGCTGATGAGCTGTTGGCGCAGGTTCAGCACCCCGCACAGGTAATCCGGCATGCCAGGTGGGCGGCTGATGTCGCCAGCGTGGTCGATGATCTCGCGCACCTGTTTCAACTCCAGCGCAAACAGCTCCCCAACCCGGAAGCTCAGGTAGACTTTGCGGCCGGTGCGCTGGCTGGCTGCCGCAGCTTTGGCTTGAGCCGGATACAACTGCCGGTGGCCCAGGTCCATCTCGCCAATCTCGCTGTGCGAGAAGATGCCTTCGTGGTCCAGCAGGATCACGTCTTCCTCGCCGGCCCGCGCCACGCAACCGGCGAACATGGTGCTGCGCTCTTTGCTCAGCAAAGGGATCGCCAGCACTTCATCGCTGGTGAAATGCAGGATGCTTTCCACCTCGTCGACCAGGAAGCCGAGCGTCGCCTCGCCGATGTGGGCCACCAGGATGCGCTGTTCGGCATGCGGCTGCGCCGGCTGTCCCCCGGCCAGGGTCGCGAAGTCCACCACCGGCACCTGCATGCCGCGGAACGGCATGCGGCCGCGGCACAGGGGACTGGCCAGGATCGATTCGGCCAGCTCGGGCACACGGACGATTTCCTGGATCGCCTTCATCTCCATCGCAAAGCGGGCGCCGGCAGCGCGGAAGCTGATCGCGTGCCGGCGCTCGCCGACCACGCGCAACTGGCGCCGCGTTTCCGCGCCGCTAGCCCGCATGGATTGCACCTGCGGCACGTTCTCGATATGCACCAGGCGGTCGAGGTCGAGCACCTGGACCAGGCGCCTGCCCTCCTCCAGCAAAATGGTGCCGCCTACTACCCCTTGTGTCGAACCCTCCGCATAACGCAACCGGCTGCGTTGTTCGGGGCGCACGCGCAGGATTTCGCCGGTTGCGTGAACCAGCAAACCGACCTGCGCTTCCTGGTAGTCGATGATGGCAATCTTGTTCGAGGCTTCGGCCGCCGGCGCCGCCGGGTCGAACAGGCGCCCCAGGTTCACCACCGGGATCACGCTGCCACGCAAGGTGAACATGCCTTCCAGATAAGGCGGAGACAGCGGCACGCTGGTCATGCGATCGGGGAAATTGACCACCTCCCGGATGCACAGGGCAGGCAGCGCGAACTCGTCCCCGCCCAGCATGAAGGAGCCAAAAAGTTCGACCGCTGCCCCGGCGTCCGCCTGCGGCGACGCCGACACCACACGCAAGGCTTCCATGGCTTACACCACGAAACCGGCGACCAGCTTGTTCAATTCCCCGGCGCGCGAATTCAGGCTGGCAGTCGACGAGGCAATGCTGTCGCAGCTGCCGGCCGACTGCTCGGCCGCTTCGGCAATGTGGTTGATGGCCACGCTGACCTCGCGCGCCGACAAGAGCTGCTCCTTGGCCTCGTGCGAGATCTCGGCAATCGCCTCGCTGGTCTTGCCCACACCCTTCACGATGCGGTCGAATGCTTCGCTGGCCTGGTGCGAGATGGCGGTGCCGGTATTCACCCGCTTGACCGACTCGCTGATCAGCTTTGAGATCTCCTTGGTCGCTTGCGAAGAACGCTCGGCCAGCTTGCGCACCTCGTCCGCCACCACCGAGAAGCCGAGCCCATGTTCGCCGGCGCGCGCCGCTTCGATGGCGGCATTGAAGGCCAGCATATTGGTCTGATTGGCAATATCGCTGATCACTTTCGCGATCTCGCCGATGTCTTCCGAGGAGCGGTTGATCAGGTCCATTGCCTCGATCGAACGCGCCACCGCCTTGGCGCCCGCCTCGGCTTCGTCTTGCGTGGCCTTGGCCAGGTCATTGGCCTGGCCGGTGCTGGTGGCAATCGCATCGATGGAACGGGTCAGGCCGTCGACAGTGGCGTTCATTTCCTCCACCGTGGCGCCCAGCTCCTGCGAGCCGCCGGCCACCACGCCGGCGCGGTTGGCGATCTCCTCGGCATCGTCGGCGAAAGCGGTAGCCGACATCACTACCTGCCCGATCACGCCGCGCAAATCGCCCATCATCTTGCCGATGCCGGCCCCCAACTGGTCGAGCGCTTCTTCGCCGCCCATCGGCACTTCAGCAGTCAGGTCACCCTTTGCCGCACGCGCGACGGCATCGAGCAGGCGCTCGATCTTGGCCGCATCGCTGGCTGCCTTGTCCTTGATGCCCTGCTCCATCAGCACCTGCTCGGTAATGTCACTGGCGAACTTGACGATTTTGAAAGGCGTGCCGTTCATGTCGAGGATCGGGTTGTAGGTGGCCTGGATCCAGATCGTCTTGCCGCCATTGCCTACGCGCTTGTAGCGGCCGCCGTCGAACTCACCCCGATTCAGTTTTTGCCAGAAGCGCTTGTAGTCGACACTGGCTGCGTAATCGGTCTCGCAGAACATGCGGTGGTGTTCGCCCTTGATGTCGTCCAGCGTGTAGCCCATCGCATCGAGGAAGTTGCTGTTGGCGGTCAGCACATGGCCGCTCATGTCGAACTCGATCACGGCCTGCGCCTTGTCCATTGCGCTGACCTTGCCCTCGTACTCCGCATTGCGCAGCTTGGTGGCCGTGATGTCGGTGGCGAACTTGATGACTTTATAAGGCTTGCCGTCGGCATCGAACACCGGGTTGTAGGACGCATTGATCCAGATCTCGCGCCCGCCTTTGCCGAAGCGCTTGTACTCGCCCTGCTCGTAATGGCCGCTGCGCAGGCGTTCCCAGAATTGTTTATAGGCTTCCGTGGCCACAAGAGCGCTGTCGCAAAACATCGAGTGATGGCGGCCCTGCACTTCATCCAGCGTATAGCCGACCGCACTCAGGAAGTTGTCGTTGGCGTGCAGGATGGTGCCGTCGAGCTGGAACTCGATGACCGCCTGAACGCGATTGAGCGCGGCGTTGATGGCCTGCAGTTCGACTTCTTGCAGCTGGCTTTCCTGGATGACTGGGCTGTTCATTTTGGGTGAGCTCCTGTAGGGGATTGTTGCCAATGGGAATTTCCAGTATAGGCAGCGTCCCCGCCAGCAATCTCACGCTTTGTCACCCGCCCCTGCCCTCGCTTCAAGCAGTTGAATAAAGGCCGACCGTTCGTTGTGGCCCCACAACGCAACAACGCCCGGCGGACCGGGCGTTGTTATCTTTCTCTCACACTTACTCTTCGTGGAAGGCTTCTTCCCGCTTCTTGCGCAAGGACGGTGAAAGCACCACCGCCAGCGCAAGGCCTGCCAGCACCAGCAGGGTGGCACTGATCGGGCGGTTGAGGAACACCATCGGATCGCCATGCGACAGCAGCATGGCGCGCCGCAGGTACTCTTCCAGCATCGGGCCGATGATGAAGCCGAGCAGCATCGGCGCCGGCTCCGCATCGAGCTTGGCGCAGATGTAACCGAACACCCCGAACAGCGCCATCAGCCAGACATCGAACTGGGCATTATTCAGGCTGAACACGCCGATCGCGCAGAACAGCAGGATGGCCGGGAACAGGCGGTGGTAAGGCACGGTGATCATCTTCACCCACAGGCCGATCATCGGCAGGTTCAGCACCACCAAGAACAGGTTGCCGAACCACATCGACACGATCAGGCCCCAGAACAGGTCTGGTTTTTCCGTCATCACCGCCGGCCCCGGGGTGATGCCCTGGATGATCATGGCACCGATCATCAGCGCCATCACCGGGTTGGACGGAATGCCCAGCGTCAGCATCGGGATGAAGGACGTCTGGGCGCCTGCATTATTGGCCGATTCCGGCGCCGCCACCCCCTCGATGGCGCCCTTGCCGAACTCTTTTGCATTCGGCGACACCTTTTTCTCAAGCGAGTAGGAAGCGAAGGAAGCCAGCATGGCGCCGCCGCCGGGCAAAATGCCGAGCGCCGAACCGAGGAAGGTGCCGCGCAAGACCGGTGCCAGTATGCGCTTGAAGTCTTCCTTGTTCAGCATCAGCCCCGACACCTTTTTCATCAGGATGTGGCGCTCCTCGTCATGCTCCAGGTTGCGCACGATTTCACCGATGCCGAACATGCCCATGGCCACGATCACGAACGAGATGCCCTCAGCCAGCTCCGGCATATCGTAGGTATAGCGTTGCTGGCCCGAGTTGACGTCGGTGCCGATCATGCCCAGCAGCAGGCCCAGGATCACCATGCCGATCGCATTCAGCAGCGAACCGCTGGCCAGCACCACGGCGGCGACCAGGCCCAGCACCATCAGCGAGAAGTAGTCGGCCGGGCCGAACTTCAGTGCCAGGTCGGCCAGCGGCGGCGCGAAGCACGCCACCACCACGGTTGCCACCGTGCCGGCAAAGAACGATCCCAAGGCCGCCGTTGCCAGCGCCTTGCCGGCGTGGCCCTTGCGCGCCATCTGGTAGCCGTCGATGGCTGTCACTACCGAAGATGACTCGCCCGGCAGGTTGACCAGGATGGCCGTGGTGGAGCCGCCATACTGGGCGCCGTAATAAATACCGGCCAGCATGATCAGCGCCGCCACCGGCGGCAGGCCGAAGGTGGCCGGCAGCAGCATGGCGATGGTGGCGATCGGCCCCAGGCCCGGCAGCACGCCAACGGCAGTGCCGATGAAGACGCCCATCAGGCAGTAAGCCAGGTTGGTCAGGGTAAAGGCCGTTTCAAAGCCCAGCCCCAGGTTGCTTAAAATTTCCATGCCTGCTCCCTAGAAACCGAGCCAGGGGCCGAGCGCAGGTATCGGCAATCCCAACAATTTAATGAACAGCACATAGGCGAATGCCGCCAGGCCGGCGGCCAGCAGTGCCACTTCTTTCCAGCGGAACTTGGGGCTGGCATAAGCGCTGACCAGCACCAGCACGGCGGCGGCAGGCACCAGGCCGGCGCCGCGCATGAAGATGCCGAACAGCACCACAGCCACGGTAACCAGGGCCAGCGGCTTGAGGTGCAGCTTTTCCATCGGCTCGCCATGGCGGAAGAAGGAGCGCAGCACGCCGGCAGCGCCGATCACGGCCAGCAGGATGCCCAGCACGACCGGGAAGAACGCCGGTCCCATGCGGAAGGAAGTGCCAATATTCAGGTCGCCGCGCGTGAACACGGCGCCCAGTCCTATGGCAATGAAGATCACCCCGATCCAGAAATCTTTCGGGTGACGGATTGCGGAAGACATCAAATACTCCTTGGCCGGCGCTTAGTCAGCGTAAACACCGGCTTTGCTGATGATCGGGCCCCAACGGTCGATATCGGCCTTCAGGTGGGCACGCAGGGCTTCCGGCGTGGCGCGCTTGGTGTCGACCGGCTCGGTGCCCAGGTCGGCGAAACGCTGCTTGACGGCCGGGTCTTTCAGCGCCACCTGCAGCGCGCCAACCAGGGAATCGATCACCGGCTTCGGCGTGCCCTTCGGCGCATACATGCCGTGCCATACCGCCACTTCAAAGCCAGGCAGGCCGGCTTCGTTCAGGGTCGGCACGTCCGGCATCGACGGCACGCGGGTCTTGGTGGTCACGCCATAGACCTTGATCTTGCCGCCCTTGATCTGGCTGGTGGTGTTGGTGGTCTGGTCGCACATGAAGTCCACCTGACCGCCCAGCAGGTCGTTCATGGCCGGGCCGGTGCCTTTATATGGCACGGTGGTCAGGTCGGTCTGGATGGCGGACATGAACAGCATGCCGCACAGGTGGGACGCCGAACCCAGGCCGGCATTGGCGTAAGTGACCTTGGTCTTGTTGGCTTTTACATACGCCAGGAATTCCTTGAAGTCCTTGGCCGGGAAATCCTTGCGCGCCACCAGGGTCATTGGCACGTCGGTCACCAGGCCGATAGGCTCGAAGCTGTCGATCGCGTTGTAGCTCAGCTTGCGGTACAGGGCCGGCGCGGTGGAGTGGCCGATATGGTGCAGGAAGATGGTGTAGCCATCCGGCGCGGCCTTGGCCGCGCGCGCCGCACCAATCGTGCCGCCGGCGCCGCCGACGTTTTCCACGATGATCTGCTGTTTCAGCTTGGTGCCCATGGACTGCGCCAGCAGGCGCGCCACGGTGTCGGTTGGTCCGCCGGCGGCGAACGGCACGATCATGGTGATCGGCTTGGTCGGGTAAGTCTCTGCCTGCGCGAGGCCGGCGCCGAACAGGGGCAGGCATGCCATTGCGGTGATGAGGGCGCGTCGTTTCATGTGGATCTCCAGTTACTGATTAATTGTTGGATTTGCGCTACTAGTAATGTTGTACCAGCAATTATTGGAGGACACAAGTAAGGCCCGTCACTTTGATTGACTTCGCCCGCCAAGACGCACATGATTGGCTGACTATGGCTCCCAAGCTGCACTTTGCCGCAACGCTCCTGGCGCTCCCCCTGGCTGCGTCGGCGGGATCGCTTCAGCTGTTTACCGAGTACACGCCGCCCGACATCATGCGCGAAGGCGAGCGGGTTATCGGCATATCACCGGACAAGGTGAAGGAAATCATGGCGCGCGCCGGCATAAGCTACACCATCGAGATCATGGCCTGGCGCCGCGCCTACGAACTTGCCTTGCGCACGCCCGGGTCCTGTGTGTTTTCCACTTCGCGCACGCCGGAGCGGGAGACCTTGTTCAAATGGGTAGGCCCGTTGCGCGAGGTGGACTGGACGTTTTATGGATTGGCCAATCCGCCATTCCGGCTGGCGACGCTGGATGATGCCAGGCACTTGCGCATCGGCGGCTACAACGGCGATGTCCGCGCCCAATTCCTGCTGGACCGCGGCTTCAAGGTGGATGCGGCGCCGGACAATTTTTCCAACCCGCGCAAACTGATTGGAGGCCGTATCGATTTATGGGCGACCAGCCATCAACTGGCCAACGGGGTGCTGGCACAGGAGGGACTGGTGGGGAAGATCGTACCACTGCTCACCTTCCATACCTCGCGTGCCTACCTGGCCTGCAACAAAGCAGTGCCGGATGCACAGATTGCGGCGATGTCGGCCGCGATGGCCGACATGGTGAAAGACGGTACCTCGGCCGCGATTGACCGCAAATACGCTAACTGGCGGCCAGCGCAATCTTCGCGATGATTGTTGTCCGCTGCGTTGGGCGCCTCACTCCCTTCGCGGAACCGCAAAAAATGTTGACCGCTCCCCGCTGAATGCGCGGCACGGGCCGTGCGGTTTCATCCTTTTTTTGGCAGGTTGGGGACAGTGAAAACGCCATGCAGCGATTGCAGTTCGGCGCGGTGGATAGCAGCCAGGCGCACCAGCACTTCTTCGCCTGCGGGCAGCAGGTGAACTTCGACCCGGCGCCGGTCTTGCACATGGGGACGGCGCTGCACCAGCCCGGCCGCTTCGCAGCGGCCCAGCAGTGCGACGACGCCATGCTGCTGCGCTTGCAGGCGCTCGGCCAGCTCGCCGACCGTGGCCCACTCGCGGCCGGGGAAGCCTTTGATATGCAGGAGCAGCAGGTACTGCAGCGGCGTGATGCCCTCGGCCTGGGCAGCGTTCTCGGAAAAGCGCTCGAAGCGCCGCATCTGGTAGCGGAATTCGGACAAGGCCATGAAGTCAGCCTTGGACAGCGAATCTGGTAATGACGGCATATTTATATCACGGCATGATGTAATTATGCCGGCCATGATAACACCGTCAGTAAGCGACCCCCTGCTTTGCAGGCGGCACGATTTGCGGCTGCTGCGGCTCCTGGGTGAAGTGCGGCGACATGATCTGGACGCCTTCACGGTTGAAGACGTCAACCACCTTCTGGTGCAGGAGGCTAATCAACTCGGCACGGCCGTTGGGCGAGCTCAATACCGAACAGGCTACGAGCTTGTATTCGATATAGAAATCGGACAGTGCGCTCTGGATCACATACGGCCGCGGTTCGGCAGCAACGCCCTCGGTTGTCGCCGCTGCCTCCTCCAGCATGGCGTGGACCTGGCGCCAAGGTGTGTCGTAGCCAATGGTTACCGTGGTATCCAGCACATAGGCGCCTGGCACGGCACGCGAGTAATTCTTGATCGTATTCGACAGCACCCAGGCATTTGGCATGGCCACGTCCACGCCCATGCCGGTGCGCACGCGGGTGTCGAAGATCCCAGGTTCGACCACCGTACCCTGCACGTCGCCGACACTGACGTAATCGCCCTTGCGCAGCGCCCGCGTGTACATCAGGATCAGGCCCGCAGCGCCCTGGCCGACAATGCTGGAGGCGCCGATCGACAGCATCAGCCCGGCCAGCACCGTCACACCCTGGAACGCCGCAGTGTGCGCCCCCGGCAAATAGGGATAAGCCATGGCCAGCGCAAACAGCCAGATCACCACGGTTCCCAGGCGGCGCGTAGGCACCGCCGTGTCGCGATCGAGCCAGCCGAAATGCAGTTCGCCGCGTTCGATGCGCTTGAAAAAGGAAGCCAGCGTGACAGTGGCAAGACGGGCCAGGACCGCAATCACGACAACCAGCAGCAGGCCTGGAATGGCACCAGCCACGTTGCTGCCGATATCGGCGGCGGTATCGAGCAGGAACTGCTGCAAGCGTTCGCCCCAGTTGCGCGCAAAAGGAATCCGCGCCAGGACAAAGGCCAGCCAGACGTAAGCCGCCAGCAGCCCGAGGAACCAGACCACCACGTCCATGGCAAGACGCATGAAATGAACCAGGTGTTCGGCATCGAGCACGCGCACGTTGCGGACGCGGACCTGCGCCAGGCGCCGGCCCAGGATCGCCTCCAGCCGGCGCCGGGCCTGGCGGCGCAGCGCCGCCAGCAGCCACAGGAAAAATACCAGCGCGCCCGTCGCCAGCGCGCACAGGGCCAGTGCTTGCGCGAGATAGGCTGGGCTGCGCTGCTCGCGGCGCTCCAGCAGCGCCTTGTTCAGTTGCGCCGCACTTTCCTGAGCCAGGAGGTCGGTGGTATCGCCCGCCAGGGCGTTGACGTCGCCGGGGGCGACCAGGAACAGCAGCGAGCCGTCCAACAGCACTTGCGTGCCCTCGGCAATAGAACGGATGCTGGCCTGCTGCGGGCCGCCTTGCGCCAATGCGCGTTCGAGGCGTTTTTCCGCAGCATCGGCGCGGTCTTGCGGGGTATAGCCGCTCAGCATCGAGCGGAAGACAAAGACGGTCCGGTTGCCGACCGCCAGGCGCGCGGCCGGCACCTCCGTTTGGGCCGTCGGCGTGGCCGCTTGCAGGGCATAGCTTAGTTGGCTAAGCGTGAGCAGGAAAAGACAGAAAAGCGTGCGCAGCAGCATGGATTCCTTCGCGTCAATTTGCGTGCCATCATTGCACACAATGCTGTACAACTCAATCCGAGCGCCCACCACTGCCGCGTATGAAAACGTTTCGCATGCTCGCCCTCAGCTGTTTGCTGCTGCCCGTACCGTATGGACGGTGCAGTGAGCTCGTCGTGCTGGTCGACCGCGCGGCCGATATGCCGATGTCGCGCATTGAAAATGGCCGGCTGACCGATGGCGTGCACAAAATGCTGGGAGAGGCGCTGGCCCGTGGCACAGGGCGCGAATTGCGCTTCCTCCTGCTGCCGCGAAAACGAATTGCCAGGGCGCTGCAGCAAGGCGAGGCTGACATCCTGTGCGGCTATACCCCGGAATGGATCGAGGGAGATTATTTATGGACCGAGCCCGTGTTCACGGCAGAGGAAGTCCTGGTGACAGATGCCAGCCAGCCGCAACCGCATTCCATCGCCGACCTGCACGGACAGGCCATCGGCACCATCCTCGGCTACCAGCACCCTGAAATCGAAAAGATCCTGGGACCAGGCTTTGTGCGGGACGATTCGCCGAATATGGAAACCAACCTGGAGAAACTTGCGCGCGGCCGGGTGCACCACATTTTGATCGCGCGCGGCGTCCTCGAATACCGGCAACGCCTGCGCGCCATACCGCTGAAGCTGCACCCGCCGCTGCCCGCGGCAAGCTTCAGCACCCGCTGCGCAGTCTCACGCAAGGGCCATCTCAGCCTGGAGGAAGCAAACCGCGCGATCGCTGCCGCTGCCAGGGACGGTACGCTGGCGCGGATCCTGGCCCAGTTCCGTTAGGGGTTGTCCGGCTTCAGGAGCCCACGTACTGCAGCTCTTTTGGCATCAGGTAGGTGTAGCTCTTTGGATCGAACATCACCTTCCAGTTCTTCGCCTCGACCTGCACGCCTTCCTGCATGCCCACCTTGCGCGTGATGTACAGCGGGGTGAAGGTCGAATCGCCTACCGGATCGGTACGATAAGACCATGCCAGCTGGGTGCAACGCGGCGGCACGTATTCTTCGCCATCACCCTCTTCCTCAGTGGAGGATTCCGCTGTGCCTTCTCCCTCGGCTGGCGCTGCCTTCTTCTCATGCTGCGCCTTTTCCCATGCCGCATACTGGCGCTCGGTTTCCTTGCAATCCCCGGCCCCGATAACCTGATAGGCGGCAAGGAAGTCGCTCAAGACAACGATCTGCTCGTTGCGTGGCGCCAGGACGACGTTGCGGGTGGAAATGTACTCTGCGCCCTCGCCGGTTTCCGAAGAAGTTGTCTTCACGACCCAGCCCCATACACCCGCACTCAAAGCTTCAAAGTGCACACGTTCGGGGGTGACTGGATCAACGCCGCTGGGGCGGCGCGGATCGCTGTATTCGTAAAGCTGGCCATCGCGGTAGCGCAGTTGGAAAACACCGTAGAACGAATCGGCCCCGCTATTCGATTCGATGGCATTGCCACTGGCGACCAGGTAGAGCTCATCGCCTTCCTTGCCTTCGACTTTCTTCTGCTGCACCACGGTGACGAGGTAAGTCCTGCGGCTCTCCTCATCAACATAGAGCCAGCCACGCTGGGTTTCCGAGTATTTGCCGTAGTTGCGCGTCATGACGCCATCGATCGCGTCGGCAGCGTCGAAGGTATGGGTTTCCGGCGGCTTCCCGCGCAGCGCCATGAAGGCGATCAGTACCGAAAACAGCAAGCCGACTGCGGCAAAAATATAGATGGCAATGCGGCCCAGTTTCCTGGCGCGCTTTGGTTGGTCTGGTGTCGTATTTTCTTCCATGTTGTATCACGGCAATATTAATAAACGCGTAATTATACAAAAGGTAAGAAAAACTGTTTTCTGCCGTGCGTAGCCGCCGCCAAAAGCAAAAAGCCCGGCAGTGCCGGGCTTCCTGGGGGGCGGGAGATTAATCCCAGCTCAGCGCGCCGCCGGTCTGGTACTCGGTCACGCGGGTTTCGAAGAAGTTGCGTTCCTTCTTCAGGTCGATCATTTCCGACATCCATGGGAATGGATTCTCGTCCTGGTCGAACAGGGTTTCCAGGCCGATCTGGGTGGCGCGGCGGTTGGCGATGAAGCGCAGGTAGCCTTTGAACATGGCTGCGTTCAGGCCCAGCACGCCACGTGGCATGGTGTCTTCCGCGTAGCGGTATTCCAGTTCGACCGCTTGCAGGAACAGGCCTTTGATCTCTTCCTTGAAGGCCGGGGTCCACAGGTGCGGGTTTTCCAGCTTGATGGTGTTGATCAGGTCGATGCCGAAGTTGCAGTGCATCGATTCGTCGCGCAGGATGTACTGGTACTGCTCGGCGGCGCCGGTCATCTTGTTCTGGCGGCCCAGCGCCAGGATCTGGGTGAAGCCGACGTAGAAGAACAGGCCTTCCATCAGGCAGGCGAACACGATCAGGGACTTCAGCAGCTGCTGGTCGGTCTCGATGGTGCCGGTCTTGAACGCAGGGTCGGTCAGCACGTTGATGAACGGGATCAGGAACTGGTCCTTGTCGCGGATCGACGCTACTTCGTTGTAGGCGTTGAAGATTTCCTGCTCGTCCAGGCCGAGGGACTCGACGATGTACTGGTAGGCGTGGGTGTGGATCGCCTCTTCGAAGGCCTGGCGCAGCAGGTACTGGCGGCACTCAGGAGCGGTGATGTGGCGGTAGGTGCCCAGCACGATGTTGTTCGCTGCCAGCGAGTCGGCGGTGACGAAGAAGCCCAGGTTGCGCTTGACCAGGCGGCGCTCGTCTTCGGACAGGCCGTTCGGGTTCTTCCACAGCTCGATGTCGCGCTGCATGTTCACTTCCTGCGGCATCCAGTGGT
>Ga0209050_1001963_pt1 | contig 19465 bp, 17 predicted proteins | sample Araplavi_mTSA_r2_FD_184276 | JGI IMG/M metagenome (GOLD analysis project Ga0209050, IMG submission 184276) | Arabidopsis root microbial communities from North Carolina, USA - plate scrape MF_Cvi_mTSA_r2 (SPAdes) (version 2) | ecosystem: Host-associated > Plants > Roots > Endosphere | place: USA... | reverse complement strand
CGGGGTCGAAAATGGTGTAGTGGCCGAGTTGAATGGCATAATTGCCCAGTACAGGGAGAAATTTGAGGGTTTGAAGGTGATTTTGTGCGGCGGTGATGCCCTATTTTTTGAAAACCAGTTGAAAGGGTCCATATTTGCGGTCCCTGAACTGGTACTCAGCGGATTAAACAGCATTTTGATTTATAATGTCAGTCGTTAAAAAGTGTTTTTTGGTGTTTGTTGTGGTCATTTCCGCGGCAAACGTGTGGGGACAGGCCGCCCGTTCGCCGTTCACAGGGTTTGGTATCGGAGAGCCTTATGGCAATGCGCTCATCCAAAACCAGGGCGCCGGCGGCATCGGCGTAAGCCAACCGCAGGTGTGGTTTCTCAACAACCAAAACCCGGCATTGCTGGTCTATAATACCCTGACCGTATTCCAGGTGGGCATCATCGGCGAGAGCCGCACCATCAAAGGCGACACCACCAACGAAAAAAGTACTGGCGGAAACCTGAACTACCTGGTGATGGCCTTCCCCGTCAAGATCAACAAATGGACTACGTCGGTGGGCCTCATGCCGTACACGAATGTTAACTACGGCCTCCAATACACCAAAGCAATACCCGACCAAACCGGAGCGCCGGTAGATACCGCTACCGTGATTGAAACCGGAAGCGGCGGTCTGACCCAGGTGTATTGGTCCAATGGTGTACGCCTCACAAAAGAAATGTCGGTAGGCTTAAAAGCCTCCTATTTGTTCGGACCCGTATCGAATGTGCAATCCAGCCTGCAATCGGGAGTTCCCTACATTGGCAACGTGGAGCAAAAAATGAATTTGAATGGCTTCAATTTCGGATTGGGCTTTTCCTACAGCAAGGATTCGTTGGGCAGTAAGCATGATCATCGCTTCAGCGCGGGTGGGGTCTATACCTTTGCTTCAAGCCTGAGAGCCAAAAACAAAGAACAGGTCTACCTGACCACGCTCGCGAACGACACCATTTTGCGCTCCGATGTCACGCAGTCGTCGGGCCACGTTCACTTGCCCGCGACATTAACGGTAGGCTTTTCGTATGGCCGCGACTTGCATTGGTATGTCGGCACGGAATTCAGCTATCAGAACTGGTCGAACTACACAAGCCTCATCCAAGACAACGCGACACTGACGCAAGCCTGGCGCGCATCCCTCGGGGGCGAGATCACACCCGACCCCTCGGCGCTCGAAAGCTATTTGAAGCGCATCACGTATCGCATGGGTTTGAGTTATGAACGTTATCCATACCAGGCCAACAACAAGGAAGTGAAGGATATTGGCATCAATTTTGGGTTTTCACTACCCGCCGGAAGGTCCAGCCTTGACTTCGGTGGAAAAATCGGGCAACGCGGCAACAAGGCCGATAACATTTTAGAAGAAACCTATTTCAAAATATATTTCGGTATCACCTTCAACGACCAGTGGTTCATTAAACGAAAGTTCGATTAAGCATGACAACACGCACGAAAACGATGATATGCATCTGCTCAACATCATGGATCACGCTGAGCGACGTCATCTCCTCGTTTCCGGAAACCCCCGAACTGAAATTGAACGCCGATACCGTGCTTGACCACCTCACCCGCATAAGCGCCACGCTAACTACAAAGCCGGCATGAGGCGCTTCATTTTTTTTATCGCCCTGGCCGCGCTGGCCTGCAGCTGCAACAAAGCGGAAGTGAAGAAACCCGTGGAATACACCGGCCCCATCAGCGAAGCCGAAAAAGTAGAACTCTACTACACGGAGAACGACAAGGTCAAAATAAAAATGCTCGCCGATGTACTCTACGAATTCCAAACCGGTGATCGCGAATTTCCCAAAGGCATCTACATGGAGTTCTACAAAGAAGACGGCAGCCTCGAGTCGACATTGCGCGCCAACCATGCTTATTTTTTTAAGGCCGAAAATCAGTGGCGCGGGCGTGGTAAAGTGGAAGTAAAAAATCTGCAAAAAAATGAACAGCTCAACACGGAGGAACTGTTCTGGAAACCCGCCGAAAAGAAAATATTCACCGAAAAATTTGTCACCATCCGCCAGCAAAGCGATGTGATCTATGGCGAGGGACTGGACGCCAAACAAGATCTTTCGGACTATACCATCCGCCGCCCCACCGGCGAGATCGAAGTGAAGGATTAGGCTTCTTCTGCGCCGGCAACCGCCATTATCTATTGTTTGCCCGACCCGTCTGAAAAATCGCTATTTTTGCAGGAGCATGAAATTGATCGACGTTCTCCTGTTTTCGCTTGCGATAGCTTTTTTTATCATCGGCATCCACCAAATTATGACATTGGGCTTGGGAAAAGGCTACTGGGCCATCATGCTCACCACGGTTTTCTATTTTCTGTATATTTTGAGAAAGAAGAAGAAATAAACATGAATTCTCTCCTCCTCCCGGGTAGTATGATCGCCTTGGCGTTTTCGTTTTTCTTCTCGGGTATGGAGACTGCCTTCCGCCACGTACACCTGGACCGTGTCCCGGTGGGAAAATATCCACGGCTCCCCTACGACATCATTGCCTATTTCATGAAACGTCCCACGTGGTTTGTGGGCACTACGCGTGTGGGTAACACCCTGGCGCTGGCCGGGTTCAGCTTTGGGATGGCCCTCTGGATGGCACCGGCCTTCGGCGCACAATTCGGACCGCAGTACATGACCTTGCAAGTGCTGCTGCAAACGGTGATCACCACCGCGTTGCTCACGTTCACGTCCGACATTTTATCGCATCGCATTTTCAGGCTCAGCCCCGAACGCATCCTGTTTGCACTGGCACCCCTATTTGGTCTTTGTTTTGTTTTACTCTTTGGGTTGATGTATCCATTGGTTTCGCTTTCGCGATGGATCACCCTCCGCGTGTTACACTTGCCCTATAATGACCAGCGGCCCGTGTTCGGCTTTACCGATCTGAATCAGTACCTGAAAAAAATATACAACGTCAAGCCCGATGCCGAAGTGCTTCACGTAGACAAGAAGATCTTCTACAATGCCCTGGAATTCAAAACCGTGAAAGTGCGCGAATGCATGATCCCCCGGACAGAGATCACGGCCACGGAAATAAACGACAGCATCGATACGTTGCGCGAAGCGTTTGTGGAGAGCGGCCACTCCAAGCTGATCATCTACAACCAGGTCATCGACGATGTGGTGGGCTATTGTCACTCCTCATCGCTTTTCAAAAAGCCCCAACACATCCGCGACATTCTCACTCCGATCATCATCGTGGCCGAAACCTCGCTGGCCAACGAACTCATGATCCGCTTCATCAACGAACGTAAAAGCCTCGCCGTAGTGGTCGACGAATTCGGCGGCACCTCGGGCATCGTGAGCATGGAAGATGTGATCGAGGAGATCTTTGGCGACATCGAGGACGAGCACGACGAAGACACGCTGGTAGAACAACAACAGGACGATCACACCTACCTCGTGAGCGCCCGCCTGGAGATCGACTACCTCAACGAAACCTACGGCTGGAAGCTTCCGGAAGGAGAATATGAAACGCTGGGCGGCCTCATCCTGGCCCTGGCGGAGGACTTTCCGAAAGCCGGCCAGACCTTCCACATGCCCCCCTATACCTTCACCATTCAGTCCACTTTAGACAACCGCATCGGCACGGTGAAGGTGACCCTCGAAAAAGCGGACGAAACGGCCTGAAACGACCCTCGCAAAGGGTTAAAATACTGCTATTCAGGGCCATTCTATCAACTTTTTGCCATCCAAACCGGTCTTTTTTCCAGCGCTATTTTTCTAATAGAGATAACGGGTTAAATTTGCGGCTCTTTAAAATTTACATTATGGCATTTATTGGAACGTTGCGCAATAAGATGGGTACCTGGGTGGTAGTTTTCGTGTTTATTGCGATCGCGGCTTTTACTCTGAACGACATTTTTAGCGGTAAGTCTTCTATCCTCAACTGGGGGAAAAATTCCGTGGGCGAGATCGCCGGAAAAGAAATTTCCTACGAGGAATATCAGTCCGTGATCCGCGAACGCGAACAAAATTACTTCCTCAATTTCGGCCGTGAGCCCGGCGATCGCGAGATGCCCAGCATCCGCCAGCAAGCGTGGGACCTGCTCATTGCCCGCAATGCCATTCAGGCCGAATATGCCAAAGTGGGTGTTGAAGTTTCTGAAGACGAGCAACTGGATATGCTCGTGGGAAAAAATGTTGACCCCAACGTGAAAATGGCTTTCACCGACCCGGCCACCGGCCAGTTCGATCCCAATAAAGTGTCGGCCTACGCCGCCCAACTCAAGACCATGCCATTGGAATCGGAGCCCCGCATCCGCTGGGAACTGTTCCAACGCGACCTGAAGCCCGGTCGTGAGCGCATCAAATATGAAAACCTGTTGATCAAAAGTACCTACGTTACCGCCGCCGAGGCCGAACGCGAATACCATCAGCAAACCGACGTTGCCGAAGTGCGCTACGTTTACGTTCCCTATTTCGCCGTAAGCGACTCGGCTGTGAACGTGACCGAAGATGCATTGAAAGCCTACTACAACAAGAACGTAGAGAAATTCAAAACCGAAGAAAGCCGCGACATCAAGTTCGTGTCCATCCCGGTGGTGGCCTCCTCTTCCGATAGCCTCACGGTGAAAGAAGAATTGGCCCGCGACGTGAACGAGTTCAAAACCTCTTCGGAAGACTCAGTTTATGCCGCTAAAAGTTCCGACAGCAAAAATGCGTTTGCAACCTACAACGCCGGCAACCTGCCTGAATTCCTTTCGCCCGATAGTCTTGTACAAGGCAAAGTGATCGGTCCCTTCCTGGATGGCCAGGTGTATAAAGTGGTGAAGGTTTCCAAGATCTTCAACGACACCACCTACAGCGCCCGTGCCAAGCACATCCTCATCAAATGGACCGACGGCAGCGAAGCTTCCAAGAAAGAAGCCAAAGCCAAGGCCCAAGGCATTTTGAAAGACATTAAAGCCGGCGCCAACTTCGGTGCAAAGGCTGCAGAGTTTGGTACCGACGGAACCGCGAGCCGCGGCGGCGACCTGGGCTGGTTCAGCAGTGGACAGATGGTGAAGCCTTTCCAGGATGCCGTGTTCAACGCCAGCAAATCCGGCGTGTTGAACGACGTGGTGGAAACAGAGTTTGGCTATCATATCATTTCGGTGACGGAACCCAAAACCAACAAAGCTTATAAGCTGGCCATCATCGAGCGCGAGATCGTGCCGACCGATGCCACGCTGAACGAAGCTTTCCGCAAGGCCGAAGCCTTCACATCGGATCTGAACAGCATTGCCGATTTCGAGAAGAGAGCAAAAGAACAAGGCTTAGTAGTCCAGGAAGCAAAGAACGTAGCCGCGGGCGACCGTCGCATCGGCACACTGGGTGAAGCCCGCCAGATCGTGCAGTGGCTTTTCAGAGAAGCTTCTGTCGGCAAGATCTCGCAAGTGTTCGACCTGCAGGAAGAAAACGTGGTGGTGGTGATGACCAACGAGATCAAGAAAGGCTACAAGCCCCTAGCCTCGGTGACAGCTGAGATCACGCCTGCCGTTCGCAACGAACTGAAAGGAAAAGTTATTATCGATAAACTTAGTGCAGCCAAGGGCTCGCTGGAAGAGATCGCTGCTTCTTTTGGCACCGATGCCAACGTATATTCCAGCAGCGATCTGAAATTGAACAGCAACTCGTTGCCTACTGTCGGATTCGATCCGCAAGCAGTGGGTGTTGCCTTCGGACTGGAGAACGGAAAACGTTCCAAGCCGCTGGCCGGTGAGAACGGTGTGGTGATCGTGGAATTGCAAAACAAGACCATCGCTCCCGCCGTTGGCGACTACGCCACCTACAAAGCCGGACTGGAACAAAATGCAGTGAACCGCAACAGCGCGGGCATCGCCGATGCCATTAAAGAAAATGCCGACATCGTAGACAAGCGCTACCGGTTCTTTTAGGGTACACAAAAATCTTTATGCCACGCCTCCCGAGTCATTGGGGGGCGTTGCCATTTCATATGGACCAAAACTGGGTCGATTCGTTTCGGGAAAAGCTTGACCAGCACTATGCCTGGCCCGAGATTTATGTGTTCAAATTCATCGTACCCACGGGCAAGGAAGAACAAGTGAAGAAATTGTTCCCGAACAACACGGCCACCGAAAAATTGTCAAAACAAGGCAACTACACCAGTGTTACCATACAGGCCATGATGCCCTCCAGCGATGCCGTGATCGAATTGTACCAGCTGGCCGCGGAAATAGAAGGTATCGTGGCGCTTTGATCGCTTGCGCGGATCACGGACGGAGCGGTCCAAAAAATAGTTTCGTATCACAAAAAAATGCAAGGCTTATGGAATGGACTACCGAGAACAACACCCTGAAGAAGACGTTCACCTTCTCCGATTTTACGGAGGCCTTCGCCTTCATGACAAAAGTGGCCATCACGGCCGAAAAAATGAATCACCACCCCACCTGGACGAACACTTACAACACCGTTAGCTTTGCGCTCTCCACCCACGATGCCGGCAACATCGTGACGGACAAAGACCGCAAGCTGGCCAAGGAGATCGACCGGCTGGCGACTAACCGCTGAGCAACATTTCGCAATGGAAAAAACAGATATGATCTATGGCACCCGGGCCGTCATCGAGGCGATCCTGGCAGGAAAAGATATTGACAAAGTAATGATCCAGTCGGGCCTCACCAACGACCTGGTGAAGGAACTCATCGCCGTGGCGCGCAACAACAATGTGCCCATCCTCTTTGTGCCTCCCGAAAAGCTCAAGCGCCTGTCGACGAAGAATCACCAGGGCGTGATCTGCATTCTCTCCGCTGTGAGCTACTCATCGGTTGACGATCTCATCTACAAAGCGTATCAGGAAGGACGCGAGCCCTTCTTTCTCATCCTCGATCGCATCACCGATGTGCGAAATTTTGGCGCCATCGTGCGCACCGCAGAATGTGCGGGCATGACCGGCATCATCATCGGTGAAAAAGGCAGCGCTCCCATCACGAGCGATGCCATGAAAACATCGGCAGGGGCGTTGAACCACCTGCCGATCTGCCGCGAAAAAGACATGAAGAAAACCATCCAGCTGTTGCGCGACAACGGCATACGCATTGTCGCCTGCACAGAGAAAACCGAGAAGAGCTTGTACGCGCTCTCCCTTACCGGCCCCATCGCGCTCATCCTCGGCTCGGAAGAAGATGGTATCAGCGACGCCTTTTTGAAAGAGGCCGATGAGCTGGCCCGCATCCCCCTGAAAGGAAAGATCGGTTCACTCAACGTGTCGGTCGCTGCAGGTGTGGCCATCTATGAAGTGCTCCGGCAACACGGCAACTGATCATTCCAGAAACATCCGGCTTCCTTTCGGGTAGCGCACGGCGTACTTCAGACTGATGATCTCCGTTTTGCCCGAGGCAATCTCTTTTTTCCAGGTGAGCGTGCCGCTGTTGTGATCGTATTCGCCATGCGAGTCTTCCAGCTTATCTACGGTAATCTCCTTGTCGTTCGAAATGGGAACCTGATCTTCGACAACGATGCTGATGGGCAATCCCTTTTTGTTCCGGATGGATATTTCATAGGCCAGGGCAACTTTTTGATTGGATCCGACGAATTGACGCGATGAGTATTCTTTTTTCTTTTCGCGTTTCACCAGCACATTGCTATCGCGGCCCAGCGAAACAATGAGCGTGTCGGAAGTATTGCGGGTGTCGAGTATGCTTTTGCCGATGTACTTACCTTCAAAGAAAAGACTCGCCTCACCTTCGAGAAAATTGTATTGATCCCAATCCAGAATTTTTGCCGTAAGAAATGCGTCCTCCTCCAGTTTCGGGACACAGTAGTATTCATAGATCGCGGGCAATTCGTACTCTACCATATCCGTGGCGCGCACTTCGCCATCTGACTTTATAGAAAAGGGTTCATCGAGTTTGAACTCTACATTGGTTTGACGGATGACCTCGGTGGCGGTCAGCGCCCGTTTCATTTTTTGAGCGGACGGACTATATGCTCTGGAGTTACTTTCCGTGTAGCTGTCACCGCTATATCCGGTTACAACAACTTCGCTCAACTGTCTTACATCGGGAGCCAGTTCGACATTGATCTCGCTGTCGCGTCCCACGGGCTTCTCTATCGTATTGTAGCCGATAAATGAAAACACCAGCGCACCGGCGTCGGAAGTCAGCGGTATGGAATAATTGCCATTCAGATCGGTCACCGTGCCCACCGTCGTTCCCTTCACAACAATGTTCACACCGGGCACAGGCTTGCCCTCATCATCCAACACTTTTCCATGCACCTCGTTGTTTGCTGCAACCGTCATCAGCGCGCCGGAGGCAGTTCTGCGCGATAGGGCATTGTTGTAGCCCACGATCCAAGGCCTGATGATCGGTCGCACCCCTTGCTCCGAAGGATTCGCCGACGAAATGGTGAGGCTCACATTTTCCCAATCCTCCCCCGATTGTTGGCTCACGTTTGCTTTGTAGGTGACCCCCACAGGCGCCTTGACATTCTTCGCGCGGATGTCGTACGAAGGAAACCAACGCGCTTCGTTTACCAGGTAATTCACATCCAATTCTGCGTTGGTAGCTGCCTTTGTCGATACCTTCACCACGATCTCACCACTGGGTTGACCTTTAATGGCACGAAGCTCTGTTAACTGCGCATCCACTTTGGCAAGCTCTTCCTGGTAGGAGCGGATGGTGCGGTCGGCCTGCATCAATTGTTGCCTGATGTCCAGCAGGCGTTGACGAAAGTAGTCCATGGCGGCCTTCAACTCGGCTACCTCCACGCCTTTCTCCGTGCCGCCAATGGACTTATTTGTTTTCAGAATATTTTCCTCTTCCGTGTAGACCTCCTGCATGGATTTTTCCTGCGCGATCAAAGCCGCCAGTCGTTTGCGCTCACCTTCCAGGACCTTGATCTTCTCGGGTTTCTTGTGTTCTTCCATATAGTTGATCCGGAAAGAAACCGAAAGGATCTTTACCGACCCCGGGCCGTCCACCTGGATGCTTTGCTGCTGAATCGCCGGGGCAATGCCGGTCAGCGTGAGGATGGACACACCCGCTTTCAAAGGCACCGACGCGTGGCGTGTGATCTGGGCGCCTTGAAGAAAAACGGCGACCTGGTTTATTTTGGAGGAAACAGTTTGCTCCGCTTCCTGTGCGGCGGCGGTCGCGAGGGAAGTAAGGAGTAGGATGAGGGTGTAGATTCTGTTCATAGCCGTGGGATTAAAGTGTAGGGCTATGATGCAGGGAGTTGGCGGATTCCATAACGGGGTGGTTGAAAAAGAAAGGGGCCAGGAATCAGGGTCAGAGCCAGTAGTAAGTAGTAAGTAGCAAGTAGCCAGCAGCCAGTGGTCGGTGAGCAATAGTTTGTGGGAGATGTCTGTAAAACATAAACCCCGGTGGGATGCCGGGGTTTATGTTTTGTTGGTGCGTGCGGGGGTCACTTTCGGAGGATGGTGAATTCCACACGTTGATTTTTTGCTTTGCCTTCTTCGGTTTTGGCGGATGCCAGGGGTTTGGATCCTCCGTAGCCTTTGGATACGATGCGTTCTTTTGCGATGCCTTTCTGGACGAGATATTCGGTTACGGCTTTGGCGCGGGCGGACGACAGTTTTGCTTTGCCGGCTTTGTCGCTGTGGTCGCCTACTTCGATACGGATGGCTTTGTCGGATTCCAGGAACGCAGCCAGGCGGTCAAGTTCGGCAAATGATTTTTCTTTCAGTTCGGACTTGTCTGCGTCAAACGAGATGGTGTTGAGGCGTACGGATTGGCCCACTTCGATGGGGACCACCAACAGATCGCGGCTCAGCGTTACTTCATTGGTTTCGTTGGTGACGTCGATGGTTTCGGCGATGGGATAGAAGCCGGGTGCGGTTGCACTCAGCACGTAGGCTTCCTTCAGGGGCACACGCAAGTCGTAGGTACCCACCAGTGAATCGATGGCCGCTGCAGAATTGTCGATGCCCTCTACCATGATCCTCAGACCGGGATTGCCCGACCAGGGGCGGCCGGTTTTCTTGTTGATCACCTTGCCGGAGACGATCGCCATTTTTTCGGCGTCGGCCAGCAGGTCCAGGGTGATGCTGCGGTATTCGTCGACCGTGTTCAGGTCAAGGGGCTCGGGGAAGGATTCGAAATGCTTGGCGCTCACTTGCATATAGTAGAGCGTGCCGTGGAGCAACTTCACTTCATAAGTGCCCGCATCTTTATCCACACGCGCAGAGTCTACCCGTTCGCCGTCGATCACGATCTTGGCGTTGGACTTGGGGGGAAGGAGGCTGTTGGTGTTTTTGATAAACAGTTTACCCTTCACGGTTACGTAAGGCAACGGTTCGGCTGTCAGGTCCTTGTCCAGTACGGTATATTCTTTTATTTCAGAAGCGTCGATAACGTCTTTCACTTCTTTGTAGTCGGGCACCACCACCGATACTTCATAGTGTTTTCGCATCGGAAGTTTCAACCGGTAGGTCCCGGAATCAGCATCCATCCAAACGCTGTCGGCGGGCTTGCCGTTGACGAGAATTTTTGCGGTCTTGCCTTTCAGCGTACGGTGGCTCTTTTGATTCTGGATCTTGCCGGACGCTATGATGAAGGGATTGTCTTCGTATATTTTTACTTTGAAAATGTCGGCACCGCCCACCGATTGGTTATCGGAAGAAAAATAGCCCATGCTGCCGTTGGCATTCGTCTTGAAGTACGACTCGTGGCCGGCCGTGTTGATGGTGTCGTTCAATGCAACGGGTGCTGACCATGTGATCCAGTCCGATCCGGTGCGGGTGGTCTTATAAACATTATAGCTGCCGTTGGTGCCGCGGTTGCTCGAAAAATACAAGGTCTTGTTGTCGGCCAGCAGAAACGGTGTTTCTTCGCTCGCGGTCTCAGACGAAAGGGCTTCGATCTTTTTCGGTTTGGTCCATTTTCCTTTTTCGTTCAGCTCGCTCACGTAGAGCTTGCTGGTTTTGCCTTTCGCAAAGCTGAACACAATGGACTTCCCATCGGCGCTCATCGACGCAGGACTTTTTGCGCCGCGCGAGGATACCTTTAGCGGCATGGGCACAGACCATCCATCGCCCGTCTTCGACACGGTGGAGAGTCCGTTCTTTTTCCAGGTCATGCCGTCGGCGCTATACACGCCATTGATCAAAAGTGTATTGCCGTCGGCTGAAGTGGACAGCACGGCGTTGTAGTGACCCAGGTTGAACTGGGGCAGGCGTTCTGCAACGGACCAGCTACCATCTGCCTGGAGCTTCGAGAACCAGATGTCCTGGCTGTCGGCAGCGCCGAAGGTGTTGGAGGGGTGATTGACGCGTGAGAAGTAAAGCGTTTTCCCGTCGGCCGAAAGCACGGGGTTGATCTCATCGTAGTTGGAGTTGATGTTGGGGCCCAGGTTCTTCGGAATGAACGACGATTGCGCCCACGCACAACCGGTGAACAGCAGGAAGAGGGAGACAGCGTATATATTTTTTTTCATAAGGTCGACGAGGGCGGTTTTTTTACATTCACATCGATCCTGTCTTTCGCGCGGGGTGGAGTTGGAAATAACCCCCAACCTAAACCAATCAAATCCTGTCCGACGGGGAATGCGTTTACCGATTTCAAAAGTAACGCGCCGGCAACATCTGTTGAAATCGCTTTTATTTAGAATCAGGGAAAATCATACATCCCAAAGAATTTTGCACAATCATCCTAAACCAACACGAAGCCGCCGGAAATCGGGTGGAAACCGCTATCTTATTCTGAGAATCCCATGGATCGCCAAAACACCTTCATTTTGGAATCCAATTCCCGGGATTCGTATGACCTTAATGCTATCCCTATGAAAATCGCTTTCTTCAGCACGCAGTCCTACGACAAAATATTCTTTGAGGACCACAACCGGGACTTCGGCTTCGCCATCGATTTCTTTGAAGTTCCCCTTACGGAGCAAACCGTGAACCTGGCAGCCGGAGCCCGGGCAGTCTGCGTTTTTGTGAACGACCGGGTGAATGCCGCCGTGCTGGAAAAGCTTGCTTCCCTGGGTGTGGCCATCGTGGCGCTCCGCTGCGCCGGCTTTAACAACGTGGACCTGGCCGCGGCAGCCAACCATGGCCTGCCGGTGGTACGGGTGCCGGCCTATTCGCCCCATGCCGTGGCCGAACACGCCGTGGCCATGATGCTCACCCTAAACCGGAAAACCCATAAAGCCTACGCCCGGATACGCGAACAAAATTTTTCCCTTGCCGGCTTGCTGGGCTTCGACCTCTTTGGAAAAACCGTGGCCGCTATCGGCACCGGCAACATTGGGCAGGTATTCTGCAGGATTATGCTGGGCTTTGGATGCCGGGTGCTGGCCTATGATGTGGTGGCACAGGATGCCCTGAAACAAGCGGGCGTTCACTACATGCCCCTCGATGCCTTGCTCCCTCAAACCGATGTGCTCTCTCTCCATTGCCCGCTGAATGAACACACCAAATACTTGATCAATGACAAAACGCTTGCTCGTATGAAACCCGGCGCCATGCTCATCAACACCAGCCGCGGCGGCCTCATCGACACCCAGAGCGTTATCCAGGCTTTGAAGTCGGGGCACCTTGGCGCGCTGGGAGTGGACGTCTACGAACAAGAAGAATCCCTTTTCTTCCGCGATCTCTCCGACCACATCGTGACCGATGATGTGATCATGCGCCTCATGAGCTTCCCCAACGTATTGGTTACCGCCCACCAGGGTTTTTTCACCCAGGAGGCCTTAACGCAAATTGCCCAAGTCACCCTGGGCAATCTGAAGGCCTTCACCGAAGGAAAGCCTTTGACGAACGCGGTCCGTCCGAAATAAAATCTTCAGGAAAGCACTTTGTGGCCCTGCGTTTTAAAATTCCTGTGCACGATTCAGAGGCCTTTATTTCTTAACCGCGGTAAAACCTACAACGCCCCCGCCTTGATCTCGTCCACCACGGCCGGATCCAGCAGGGTTGTGGTGTCGCCTAAATTGGATGTATCGCCTTCTGCCACTTTCCGCAAAATGCGCCGCATGATCTTGCCCGAACGTGTTTTGGGCAAGCCACTCACAAACTGGATCTTGTCCGGTTTGGCAATCGGGCCAATGATCTTGGAAACGGTTTCCTTGATTTCGCCGCGAAGTTTCTCTTCGTCCTTGGGCGGATGATAGAGGATGACAAACGCATAGATGCCTTGTCCTTTGATGTCGTGGGGATAGCCGACCACGGCCGTTTCACATACTTCGTGATGTTCGTCGATGGCGCTTTCCACCTCGGCAGTGCCCATGTTGTGGCCGGAAACGATGATGATATCGTCTACCCGTCCCGTTATTCTGTAGTAGCCTTCGTCATCGCGCTTGCAGCCGTCGCCGGTGAAATATTTGCCCGGGAACGTTGAAAAATAGGTTTCAAAAAAACGTTTATGATCGCCATAGATGGTGCGGGCCATGGAAGGCCAGGGGAATTTTATGGTGAGGCGTCCTTCCACGCCATTCGTCGTCAACTCTTTTCCGTTCTCATCCATGACAGCGGGTTGCACACCGGGTAGAGGCAACGTGGCATGGGCGGGCTTCAGCTTTGTCACATGGGCGATGGGCGAGATCATGAAGCCACCGGTCTCGGTTTGCCACCAGGTGTCGATGATGGGGCATTTTTCTTTGCCTATATTTTTGTTATACCAGTGCCAGGCCTCTTCGTTGATGGGCTCACCGACAGAGCCCAATACTTCCAGCGAAGACAGGTCATACTTTTCAACAAAGCTCAACGGCGCTTTTTCCAGGGAGCGAATGGCGGTGGGCGCCGTATAAAAAATATTCACCTTATGCCGCTCGATCGCCTGCCAGAAGCGCCCCATGTCGGGCCACGACGGTATGCCTTCAAAGATCACGGTGGTGCCACCGGCCGACAGCGGGCCGTACAAAATATAGGAGTGGCCCGTGATCCATCCCAGGTCAGCCGTGCACCAATACACCTGGCCGTCGCGGTATTGGAAGGCTGTCCGGAACGTATAGTTTATATAGACCATGTATCCTCCGCAAGTATGCACCATGCCTTTGGGTTTGCCGGTCGAACCGGACGTGTAGAGAATGAACAACATGTCTTCGGCATCCATTTCTTCCGGTGGGCAATCGGCCGAGACCTTGGCAATTTCTTCGTGCCACCACAAATCGCGGCCGGCTTTCATGTTGATGTTGATCTTCAATTTCTCGAAGACGATTGCTTTTTTCACGGTGGGACATTTCTCCAGGGCTTCGTCGACGATGCTCTTGAGATCGAGCTTTTTTTCGCCACGGAACGAACCGTCGGAGGTGATCACCATGCTGCAGCCCGAATCCTGGATGCGGTCGGCGATGGAGCCTGCCGAAAATCCGGCAAACACGACGGAGTGCACCGCGCCAATACGAGCGCAGGCTAACACGGCGTAGGCTAGCTCGGGGATCATCGGCATGTAGATACACACGCGGTCGCCCTTCTTCACTCCTTGCGCGCGAAGCATGTTGCCGACTTTGCTCACCTGTTCGTGCAGTTCTTTATAGGTAATGTGTTTGGCTTCGTCTTTGGGGTCATTGGGCTCCCAGATAATGGCCGTTTGGTTGGCGCGCTGGGGCAGGTGACGATCGATGCAGTTTTCGGTGATGTTCAGCTTGCCGCCGATAAACCACTTCACCTCGGCCTTATGAAAATCCCACTCCAGCACCTTGTCCCATTTTTTGCGCCACTTGAAATCGGCGGCAATGTTGCTCCAAAAATCTTCAGGGTTTGCGATACTTTTCTGGTACTGTTCTGCGTAGGCGTCGATAGAAGAAAGGGTTGTATTCATAGGGTTGCGTCCGGATTTATGTTGTAGAGACACGGGTGATAAAATTCTACTCTTTTTCTGGAAATTCAAATATTGTTTTCATGTGTGGCGAGCACATTTGATAGATTTTATGTCTTTTTATTGCTAGGCAACTCCGTTAGGCTGTCCTCTCAATTTTACGCCGGGTGCTCCAAGGCACACACATCGCACACCAATTTTTTTTAACAACCACTACGTGCTACAGGGCTTAGGCATATGCGTCGTCGAATTCTCAGCATCCTGAGGAAGTAAAGATTTCTATTTCGTAATGCAAATCCAAGGGAATACGCCGTGGGGCATTTTAAGCACCTTTCTCTTGACCCGAGAAATGATAGACTTCGGGTTATAAAATACCTGATAGTTGCAATGCGCCAATTGCTGGAACGAATGATGAAAATACTTGTCGCACATTTCGGGCGTGCCCATTAAAGTAAAGTGACGATCGCTTCGCTGTTTGGCGAGCAAAACATCGTTTTGCGTTTCGTAAAACGGGCTGTCTATAATGTGTATCTCACCGGTGTCCTTTATGAGCGACTGTAATTTTAAAATCAGCGCTTCGAAATCTTCAAAGTATTGTACGGAAGCCGCCAGGACGATCGCATCGATGGATTGCTCTTTAAACACATCGTTCAAAATATTAGCATACATAAAGTATAAGTTCCGCTGCTCGCCGAAAGCCTGGACAGCTTGCTTCAGTTCCGTCTTTTGTAAATCGACACCGACTACCATGGCCTTTGAACTTCTGGCAAGCATGGCGGAAAGCCAGCCATTGCCACAACCCAACTCCAGGATGACAGCATTATTTTTCTTGCTTAGAAAGGTCACCAGTTTTTTCGAGGAAAATTGCCGCACTTGCCACTCGTTAAAATGCGAATGCGATGTTGGCACTAGGGGCAGTTTGCGAATGGCGTCAATTGACAATATCCTTTTCTCTTGACTTCTTACTTTAATATAGCATGCTTCAAAGTCTCCGGAGACCGGCGGAGTTCCTGACACGTACAATTTATCTTCGTTACGGAAATGGTCTGGATTCTTAAGAATATCCGCAAGTGTCATTCTCGTTGTCGGGGTGAATCAGGAATCAAAGTTCAATTTAGCCATTGTAAAAGGTTCCGTAACCATAACCTGGAAAATCATAAAGCTTCGAGAATTTGGAAATGGCCCGATCAAACCAAACTTTTTTTATAAAAAAATATTGTTTTCACCCCGTGACTTCCACATGCCATAAATTTTATTACCTTTAAACGTCCGTCAACTCCCCTGACGTTTTACCCCATTTCAGTTTTTTACATTCTTGTTCGATGGCCTGGATAGCAGCGGCATGGCTTGCTTCTGTTTTTTTCATCCATAGACGAAGGATAGAAACTCAAAACTTGCGTCTTATGACCGTAGCTTTGTCGGACCGCATGGTGTTGAACGCAGTGGATGAACATATCCTGCGTACCCTGCTCTATTATGACATCTTTCATTATCCACTGAAAGCGGATGAGGTCCGCCGGTTCCTGGGCGCGCCATTGGAACACGAGGACTATGTCCACTCACGATTGAAGGTCCTTACCGCTCATCGCTATATTTCGCAGTTCGGAGATTTTTTTGGCATCCAGGATAGTGAGCACGATGCTGTGCGCCGGGCCAAAGGCAATGCAGAAGCCGAACGTCTCACGGGCCTTGCACGCAAAAAGGCTCGCTTTATTGGAAGCTTCCCATTTGTTCGGGGTGTCATGGCCTCCGGTTCGCTATCGAAAGGTTATATGGACGAGAAGTCCGACCTGGATTTCTTTATCGTCACCGCGCCCGGTCGGTTGTGGATTGCGCGGACGTTGCTGGTGATGTATAAGCGGATCTTTCTTTTCAACTCACATAAATATTTTTGTGTGAACTATTTTGTTGACGAGCACCATTTGGAGATTGAGGAAAAAAATCTATTCACGGCCACCGAGCTGGCCACGGCGTTGCCCTTGTATGGTCCGGAGCATTACTCCAATCTTCTGAAGGCCAATCCCTGGCTCACCGATTTCTTCCCCAACTTCCGGCCCCGCCCTACCGATGACGTAGCGCGCTCGAAGCAACGCGGCATAAAAAAGATACTCGAAGCATGTTTCAATCTCGCGCCGTTTTCGCGGCTGGATCATCATTTTAAAAAGATGACCTTGCAACGCTGGGAAAAATTGTACCGGCGCGAGTATTCCGATGCCGATTTCAGGGTAGCGTTCAAGACCAAAGATCATGCATCCAAAAATCATCCCCGCAATTATCAGCGCAAGGTCCTGGAGCTGTATGCCGACAAGGTGAAAGCCTTTGGTCTGTCGCCCTTGCGGAGTTGCACAGACGAACAAGGCCAGTAAAAGAGAGCGGCGTATGAAGATCCTGTTCACGCATTCGTACTTCTACAAGCGCGACCCCAAGCAGTGGCGCTTCAAACAACCCTACCCGCCGTTGGGCACGCTGCTGGCCGCGGGCGTGATGCGGGCGCAAGGACATGATGTGGCGCTGTTGGATAACAATTTAAAAGACGGTCCGGAAGTGATCGTGCCGGCATTGAACGAACACCGCCCCCGTTATGTGGTGATCTATGACGATGGTTTTAATTACCTCACCAAAATGTGTCTCACCGTGATGCGCGAGGCAGCGTTTGTGATGGCCGAGGAAAGCCGGAAGCGCGGCTGCACCGTGATCATTTGCAGCTCTGACGCAACCGACCACTACGAAAAATATTTTCAGCATCACGTCGACTACGTGATCCGTGGCGAAGGAGAAGAGACGTTAAGGCAACTGATCGGCACACTGGAAAAAGGAGGGGACGTATCGGCTGTGCAGGGGCTGGCCTTTCACAAAAACGGGACGACCATCCTAACCCCAGCCCGGCCTGTGCTGCGTGACCTGGATGCCCTGCCGATGCCGGCGTGGGACCTGGTGGATATGGAATCCTATCGTACGCTGTGGCTAAAACATCATGGTTATTTTTCGCTAAACCTGGCCACCACCCGAGGCTGTCCTTTTAAGTGCAACTGGTGCGCAAAACCAATCTATGGAAACCGCTACACCTCACGGTCGCCACAACACGTAGCCGACGAGATCGCTTTTTTATTAGCGCATCACCGGCCCGATCATTTTTGGATGAGCGACGATATTTTCGGGCTGCGGCCGGGATGGGTGCAGGAATTTAATCGCCTGGTAAAGGAGCGAAAACTCACTTTTACCTATAAAATCCAATCCCGCGTGGACTTGCTGCTGGAAGACAAGGTGGTCGAAGCCCTGGCGGCCTCGGGTGCCCGAACGGTCTGGGTGGGCGCTGAATCCGGGTCACAGGCCGTTTTGGATGCCATGGACAAGGGCACGACCGTAGAACAGATCTATGAAGCGACCCGACTTTTAAAAACCAATGACATCGCCGTGGGATTCTTTCTGCAATTCGGCTACCCCGGCGAAACGGAAACCGATATCCAGGCAACCCTGCGGATGGTGCTGGAATTGATGCCCGAAGAAGTGGGCATCTCCATTTCTTATCCCCTGCCGGGCACAAAATTTTATGAAAACGTGAAGGGACAGCTCCTGGAAAAGCAAAATTGGTCCGATTCCGATGATTTGGCCATGCTATTCAAAAGCACTTTTAACAATGCGTATTATAAAGCGTTACACAGATACGTGCACTACGTGTACCGAAAACAAAAAGGTTATGCCAGTTTGAAGAAACTTATGCGTAGTCCTTTGCGTCTTACGTATAGGGACCTTAAACAAGGCCTTGGTACGTTTTATTTCGGCGCCCGTGTCACACTTTTATCCAAAAGACTTCGTATCTTAAAAGACTCTACCATCCCAAATCAGCGGTAACATGGCAGCCCCCTTCGATCATATCGCCACCTCCTACGACTCCCAATTCACCCGGAGCGCCATTGGTCAATTGCAACGGAAAAGAGTATGGTCGTACCTGGAAAAGATCACCCCCGAATTAAACGGCCTGGAAATCCTGGAATTGAATTGCGGCACGGGGGAAGATGCCTTATTGTTTAGTGAAAAAGGCTTCAACATCGTGGCCACCGATGTTTCGGAAGAAATGCTGAAGGTGACCATGCAAAAGGCCCAGCAATATTCCATGCAAAACAAGATCAGCTCCCAATACCTCGATCTCGATAGCTTTGACGACACGCTTTTTGATAAAAAATTCGACCTGGTCTTCTCCAACTTCGGCGGTTTGAATTGTATCAATCCCGAAGCCATGCAAAAGCTGCTGGCCAAAATTCCATCCATTCTTTCACCCGGCGGTCGCTTTGTTGCCGTGGTCATGCCAAAATTTTGTCTTTGGGAGACCAACTACTTCCTGATGAAGCTCCGTTTCCTGCGGGCTTTCCGCCGGATGACCCAGAAAGAAGTGATGGCCGATCTGCAAGGCACGCAGATGAAAACCTGGTACTACACCCCCGCGCAAATAAAAAAATGGTCGAAGCACGCCTTCCGTCACGTGACCACCAAACCAGTGGGGTTTGCCATTCCACCCTCCTATTTTGAAAATTTCTTTTCGCGCAAAAAAGGACTTCTGCTCCAACTCAACCGGATGGAGCAAGCGCTGGACCGGTTCTCTTTCCTGGGAAGCATGGCCGATCATTTCCTCATAGACCTCCGGCTTCTATGAAATTTTCTTCCTCCGCAGCATAAGCACCGAACCGCCATGGACGTACTGCTCTCGCATGGATATTTTT
>Ga0209050_1001962_pt1 | contig 19466 bp, 19 predicted proteins | sample Araplavi_mTSA_r2_FD_184276 | JGI IMG/M metagenome (GOLD analysis project Ga0209050, IMG submission 184276) | Arabidopsis root microbial communities from North Carolina, USA - plate scrape MF_Cvi_mTSA_r2 (SPAdes) (version 2) | ecosystem: Host-associated > Plants > Roots > Endosphere | place: USA... | reverse complement strand
GAAGTCGATCGAGCGCTGCAGGTCGCCGACGCGCAGCATGGTGTGGAGGAGTCGCATGGTGGAGGTCCGATGAGGTCTCAGGTAGCGTCGAAGATGAAGCAGGTGGTGGAGGCGTGCGCGTACAGCTTGCCGTCGGGGCCGAGCAGCCGGCCTTCGGCGGTGGCCATGCGGGCGCCGACGTGGATCACGCTGCCGATGGCGCGCAGCACCGGCACGCGCTGCGTGACGGCCCGCACATAGTTGATCTTCAGTTCGGCCGTCGTGTAGGCCTTGCCGGTGGGCAGCGTGGTGTGCACCGCGCAGCCGACGCACGAATCGAGCAGCGTCGCGATCCAGCCGCCGTGCACCGTGCCGAGCGGGTTGTAGTGGCGCAGCAGCGGCGTGCCCTGGAACACCGCGCGGCCGGGCGTCATCTCGATCGGCAGGAAGTCCATCGTCTCGCCGATCGGCGGTGGCGGCAGGCGGCCGTCGAAGATGGCCTGGAAGAATTCGAGCCCGCTCATCCCGGCGACTTGTTCCGGCCTGGCGACGCCGGGCGGCAGCAGGCGTTCACGGCGGGCTGCCGCCTTGGTTTCCCACTGGGACTGCACGGCAGCGGCATCGACAGGTGTGTCCATGGTCGGTCGCGCCGCGGGGCAGTCGCGAAGAGTTGTATCTGCAACGATTGTAGCTACAATCATCGAGCCATGCCAAGCCACCTGAAACCCGAAGCCAGGCCGTCGACGCCCAGCGGCTGCAGCAGCCTGAAGCTGCGGCAGCTGTCGCGCCGCGTCAGCCAGCACTTCGACCGCATCGTCACCGACGCCGGCCTGAAGACCACGCAGTACTCGCTGCTGTCGCAGGTGGTCAGCCTCGGGCCGCTGAAGCCGGGCGCGCTCGCTGCCCACATGGAGATGGACGCGTCGACGCTGACGCGCAACCTGCAGCCGCTGGTCGCCCAGGGCTGGGTCACGGTCGGGCCGGGCGAAGACGGCCGCAGCCGCGTCGTCGAAGCCACCGCGGCCGGCCGCGTCAAGCGCGACGAGGCGCGGCGCGAGTGGAAGCGGGCGCAGCTGGCGTTCAACGAGCTGCTGGGCGACGAGCGGGTGATGCGCTTGCACGCTCTGATCGACGAATGCCTGGACGCGATGAACGAGGCTTGACCCGTCCATCCGCTCAGCCTGCGTCAGGGCGCCTGCCGCGTCGCCTCGGCACCCGGAACCACATCGTCGCCATACGCCGCTTTCCAGCGCTCGATGAGCTTCACATGCTCATCGAGCCGCGTGCCCGGCAGCCCGTCGTCGACCTCCCAGTTCGCCACCTTGCTCTCGATCGCGAAGTGCGACACCGGCGTGATCGCCGACGGGTCGTCCAGGCTGCCGACCGAGAGGTCCATGTTCTGCGACCCCTGGTACGCGAAGCTCAGCGGCGTGCCGCAGGTTCCGCAGAAGCCGCGCAGCGCGAATTTCGACGACGCGTAGGTGGTCGGCGGCTCGGTCAACCACTCGACCTGGTCCTGCCGAAGGTTCAGGAACGGCACGCGCGTGTTGCCGAAGGCCAGCTGGCACATGCGGCAGTGGCAGTAGTAGCCCTCGCGCTTGTCGGGTGCCGCGCGGTAGCGGATGCGGCCGCACAGGCAGCCGCCTTCCAGGCTGGTGGACACTGCCGCGGTGCTCATGTCGCCACCGTGTAGTTCAGCGTCAGCCGCCCGCCGTCGACGTAGACGATCTCGCCGGTCATGTAGCTCGCCGCGCTGCTCAACAGGAAGGCCGCCACGTCGGCGATCTCGCCGGGCTCGCCGAGCCGCTTCATCGGCGTGCGGCTCATGATGCGGGCGCGTGCCTCCTCGCTGCCCAGCACCGCGTTCTTCGCGAGCTCGGTCGCGATGGTGCCCGGCGCCACCGCGTTGACGCGGATGCCGTGGTCGGCCAGCGACAGCGCCATCACCCGCGTCAGCTGGTTGATGCCGCCCTTGCTCGCGTTGTAGCTGGCGATGCTCGGGATCGCCATCACGCTGTTGACCGAACTCATGTTGACGATCGCGCCGCCGCCGGTCTTCACCATCGCGCGCGCGACCGCCTGGCCGACCAGGAACGAGCCCTTCAGGTTGATGTCGATCACCGCGTCCCAGTCGGCTTCGGTGATCTCGAGGAAATCGGCGGCCTTGAAGATACCGGCGTTGTTGACCAGCCCGTCGACGCGGCCGAACGCGGCGAGCGTGCCGGCCAGCGCGGCGTCGACCTCGGCCTTCTTCGAGACGTCGCAGTGCAGGTAGGTGGCGCGCTGGCCTTCGGCGGTGAGCGTCGCCGCGAGCGCCGCGCCGCGCGTGTCGTCGACATCCCACAGCGCCACCGCGGCGCCGTCGCGCGCGAGCCGCTGCGCGCAGGCCGCGCCGATGCCCTGCGACGCGCCGGTGATCACGATGACCTGCCCGTGCAGGTTGAACTGGACCGGTTTCATGGAGGCTCCCGAAAGCGATCGAGTTTAGGACCCTTCAGCGGGCCAGCCAAATCCCGATGCCTTGCGCGTTCAGCTCCAGGTCCATCGCGAGCAGCGCCATCGCGTCGTCGCGCGGCACGGTGCTGCCGAGCTGCTGCAGCCGGGCCCAGTACAGGTCCGCCAACCCGGCCGTCAGCGCCGCATGGCGGGCCAGTGCCGGCAGCGGGCGCAGCCGCTCGCCGAGCGCGACGATCTCGTCGACCTGCGCCAGCATCATCTCGCCGAGCCGCGGCACGTTGTCGACGCAGCCGTAGTGCGTCAGGTACAGGCGCTCCGGGTGGAAGCCGAGCATGCGCCGCACCGACTGCTTCAGCGCGTCGGGCTCGAACTGCACCGGCGTCGTTGTGGGCAGCAGCCACGGGCCTTGCGCGGTGTCGAACTCGCGGTAGCTCAGCCCGAAGGTGTCGCCGGTGAAGAAGCCGCGGCTGCGCTCGTCCCAGATGCAGTGGTGGTGGCGGGCATGGCCCGGCGTGTCGATCAGCAGCAGCGGCCGGCCGGCCAGTTCGATGATCATGCCGTCGTGGCTGTTGACGACGCGCTCGGCCGGCACCGGCACCACCTCGCCATAGGCCCGCGTCACCTCCTGCGCGCCGTACACCGCGCGCGCGCCGTTCAGCAGCGCGAGCGGCTCGATCATGTGGCGCGCGCCGCGCGGGTGGGCCAGCAGCTTCGCCGCCGGCAGTTCGCGCATCAGCGCACCGGCACCACCGGCGTGGTCGAGGTGCACGTGGGTGACGATGACCCAGTCGACGTCGGCACGCTGCAGGCCGGCCGCGTCGACCGCCGCCAGCAGCCGCGGCAGCGAATGCGTGGTGCCGGTGTCGATGAAGGCGCCGCGACCGTTCTCGACGACGAGGTAGCAGGCGTCGAAGGCCGGGCGGTGGAAGCCGGTGTCGATGACGTGGATGCTATGCGCAAGCCGGTGCATGAAGGGCAGGGTGTCGACCATGCCCGATTCTGCATTCAGATCAGCTTGTCCAGCGTGATCGGCAACTCGCGCACCCGCCGCCCGGTCGCATGGAACACCGCATTCGCGATCGCCGCGCCGACCCCGGTGATGCCGATCTCGCCGATGCCTTTCGCGCCCAGCGGGTTCACCTGCGGATCGTCCTCCGGCACCACCAGCGTCTCGATGCGGCCGATGTCGGCATTCACCGGCACGTGGTAGTCGGCCAGGTTGGCATTGACGAAGCGGCCGTTGCGCGGATCGCGCCAGGTCTCTTCCATCAGCGCGAGGCCGACGCCCCAGACGATGCCGCCCATCAGCTGGCTGTGGCCGGTCTTCTCGTTCAGCAGCCGGCCGATGCCGTAGGCGCCGACGATGCGCGGCACGCGGATCTCGCGCAGCTCGGTGTCGACGCGCACCTCGGCGAACACCGTGCCGAACGCATGCATCGAGAACTGCTCGCGCTCCGCGCCCGGCTTCGATTCGCTGCGCGCCTCGATCGGCTGCCCGCCGTGGCGCGCCAGCACCGCGGCCACCGGCTCGCCGCGCGACGCATCGCCCTGCGGCCGCAGCCAGCCGTCGCTGACGACCACCGCCTGCGGGCTCTGCCCGTGCAGCGGCGATGCGGCATCGGCCACCGCCAGCGCGACCAGCCTGGCGCGCACCGCCTCGCAGGCCTGCTTCACCGCCGGCGCGACGCTGGCGGCGGTCTGCGAGCCGCCCGACACCGGCGCCTTCGGCATCGCCGAATCGCCCAGCTCGAAGCGCACGCGGTTCACCGGCAGCCCCAGCGCATCGGCGGCCACCTGGGTCATGACCGTGTAGGTGCCGGTGCCCAGGTCCTGCGAGCCCGATTGCACCAGCGCCGAGCCGTCGGGCAGCAGCCGCGCGAGCGCCTCGGCCGGGCTGCGGTTGGTCGGGTAGGTGGCGGTGCCGACGCCCCAGCCGACCTGCCAGCGGCCGTCGCGCATCGACTGCGGCCGCGGGTCGCGGCGCGCCCAGCCGAAGCGCTCGGCGCCGACGCGGCAGCATTCGCGCAGCGATTTGCTGGAGAACGGCAGCTTCTTGTGCAGGTCGGTGTCGGCATGGTTGCGCAGCCGCATCTCCAGCGGATCGATGCCGACCCGGTACGACAGCTCGTCGATCGCGCTGTCGAGCGCGAAGGTGCCGGTCGCCTCGCCGGGCGCTCTCGTGAACGTGGGGGTCGCGATGTTCAGCTTCACCAGCCGCTGCGTCGTCGCGACGTTCGCGCAGGCGTACAGCATGCGGGTGCACAGCGTCGACGGCTCGACCCAGTCCTCGAGCACCGAGGTTTCGCTGACCACCTCGTGGCGCAGCGCCGTCAGCGCGCCGGCCGCGTCCGCCGCGGCCGACAGCGCCTGCTCGGTGCGTGGCCGGTTGCCGATCGAGCCGAACATCTGCGGACGCTCCAGCACCAGCCGCACCGGCCGGCCGACCTGGCGCGCGGCCATCGCGGCCAGCACCACGTGCGTCCAGGTCGAGCCCTTGCAGCCGAAGCCGCCGCCGACATAGGGGCAGATCACCTGCACCTGCCCGGGCGAGATGCCCAGCGTCTTGGCCACCGTGTCGCGGTCGCCGCTGACGTACTGCGTCGCGTCGTACAGCACCAGCTTCTCGCCGCTCCACGCCGCGAGCGTCGCATGCGGCTCCATCGGGTTGTGGTGCTCGACCGGCGTGGTGTACAGCGCCGACACCACCTGGCTCGCCGCCTGCAAGCCGGCCGCCAGGTCGCCGCGCGAGGTGTCGGGCTTCTGCTGCTGCACCTCCTTCGGGGCGTAGGCCCGGCCCCGCGCCGCGGCGAGGTCGAGCACCGCATCGGGCTGCGGCGTGTAGGTGATGACGAGCTGCCGCGCGGCCTCGCGGCATTGCTCCGGCGTCTCGGCCACCACCAGCGCGACCGGCTGGCCGTTGTAGTGCACCTGGTCGTCCTGCAGCAGCGTCAGCACGCGGCCGGCCGGCGGTTTCACCGCGGCCTTGCCGCCTTTCGGCAGCCGCATCGCGTTCTCGTGCGTCATCACCATCAGCACGCCCGGCACGCCGAGCGCGGCCCGGCTGTCGATGCGCTGCACGCGCGCGCTCGGCACGGTGCTGAGCACCATCTGCGCATGCACCATGCGGGGCAGCGTGAACTCGGCGGCGTAGCGGGCCTGCCCGCTCACCTTCAGCGGGCCGTCGGTGCGGTCCAGCGGTTGTCCGGTCAACAGGCGGTCCATGGGATCCTTTCGTGTTCTGTCGATGCCGATCAGGCCGTGCCGGTATGCGCCTGGGCCAGCGCGCGCGCCACCGCGCGGCGGGCCAGCTCGATCTTGAAGTCGTTGTGGCCGAAGCCGCGCGCGCCGTCGAGCAGCAGGCTCGTCGCGTCGGCGATCGACGCTTCTGACAGCGGCCGGCCGACCAGCGCCTGCTCGGCTGCCAGCACGCGCCACGGCTTGTGCGCGACGCCGCCGAGCGCCAGCGCCGCATCGGCGACCGCGCCGTCGCGCTCGTCGAGCGCCGCCGCCACCGACACCAGCGCAAACGCAAAGCTCGCGCGGTCGCGCAGCTTCAGGTAGGCATGGCGCTGCGCGAAGCGCGAGGCCGGCAGGTCGACCGACACGATCAGTTCGCCCGGCTGCAGCACGGTGTCGAGCTCGGGCCGGGCCGCCGGCAGCCGGTGGAACTCCGTCATCGGGATCGTGCGCTCGCCCTGCGCGCCGCGCACCCGCACGGTGGCACGCAACGCGGCCAGCGCGACGCACATGTCCGACGGGTGCGTCGCGATGCAGGCCTCGCTGGTGCCGAGGATCGCGTGCATGCGGTTGAAGCCGCCGATCGCCGCGCAGCCGCTGCCGGGCTCGCGCTTGTTGCAGGCGCCGAAGCCGGTGTCGGTGAAGTACGAGCAGCGCGTGCGCTGCATCAGGTTGCCGCCGACGGTCGCCATGTTGCGCAGCTGCGCCGACGCGCCGGACAGCAGCGCCCGCGCCAGCAGCGGGTAGCGCTCGCGCACCAGCCGGTGGTTCGCGGCATCGCTGTTCGGCACGCCGGCGCCGAGGCGCAGGCCGCCATCCGGCAACTGCGCGATCTCGCGGCCGGGCAGCCGCGTCACGTCGAGCAGCCGCATCGGCCGCGCGACGCCGCCCTTCATCAGGTCGAGCAGGTTGGTGCCGCCGCCGATGAAGGCGGTGCCCGGTTGCTGCGCGAGGCGGATCGCTTCGTCGACCGACGCCGGGCGCTGGTAGTCGATGTTGTCCATCGTGGCGTTCCTCAGGCGATCGGGCGGATCGTCGCGACGACGCGCACCGCCTTCACGATGTTTGGGTACGCGCCGCAGCGGCACAGGTTGCCGCTCATGCGCTCGCGGATCTCGTCGTCATCCAGCACGGCCGGCTGGCGCAGGTCGGCGGTGACCGCACTGGCCTGGCCGTCGCGCGCCTCCTGCACCAGCGCGACCGCCGAGCAGATCTGCCCCGGCGTGCAGTAGCCGCACTGGAACGCGTCGTGCTCGATGAACGCAGCCTGCATCGCGTGCAGCGCGCCGGGCTGGCCGAGGCCTTCGATGGTGGTGATCGCGCGGTCTTCCTGCATCACCGCGAGCGTCAGGCAGCTGTTGATGCGCCGGCCGTCGACCAGCACGGTGCAGGCGCCGCATTGGCCGCGGTCGCAACCCTTCTTGGTGCCGTACAGCGCCAGGTGCTCGCGCAGCGCGTCGAGCAGCGTGACGCGCGCTTCGACCATCAGCTCATGGCGGGCGCCGTTGATGGTCAGCGTGATGCGCCGCGGTGGCGGCGCGGGGCGCGGTGGCGGCGGCATTGTGGGCGCCGCCGGTGCCGCGGCGGCCGGCGTGCCGGGCAATGCGGTGGCCAGCGCACCGGTCGCGGCACCGGCCGACTTCAGGAAGCCGCGTCGCGTCGGCGCCGGCAGCGCGGGGTGAGGGTGGCGGACGGCGCGGTCGGCGTCGTCGAGAGGATCTGACATGGGGCGGGCTCCTGCGGCTGGCGATGCCGACGCACGGCAAACGACGTGCCGTGCACTGCAGTCCGCGTCCTACGCCCAACTCGGAGCTCGCCGACAGTCGGGGCACGCCGCAATGGCCAGACTGAAGTTTTTCCGCACTGAAAGGCCCATGATGAAACTCACCGCACGACTCTCGACCCTGCTGGTCCTCGGCGCCCTCGGCAGCGTCGCGGCCACCGCCGCGCATGCCCGTTCGGATGCCGCGTTCATGAAGGAAGCCGCCCAGGCCGGCAACGCCGAGGTGGAGGCCAGCAAGCGGGCCCAGACGAAGGCGCAACGCGCCGACGTCAAGGACTTCGCGCAGAAGATGATCGACGACCACACGAAGGTAGGCGATGAACTGAAGGCGCTCGCCGCCAGCAAGAAGGTCGACCTGCCGGCCGGCCCGTCGATCACGCAGAAGGGCGAGCTGACGATGATCGACGTCGGCGACGACAAGAAATTCGACGAGCGTTACGTGAAGGCCTTCGGCGTGAAGGCCCACGAAGACACCGTCAAGCTGTTCCAGGAGGCGGCCAGCGACGCGAAGGACGCCGACGTGAAGGCGTTCGCGCAGAAGACGCTGCCGGGGCTGCAGCACCACCTGGAGATGGCGCGCTCGCTGCAGAACGCGAAGCCGTGACGGGCCGGTCGCCGGGTCACTTCTCGGCGATCGCCTCGACCTGGATGCGCAGCGCCACGTCCATGTTGAACTTGTAGTCCTTGCCGACATCCATGCCGAACTCGTCGCGACGGATCGTCGTGACGGCGTCGGCGCCGCACATCTCGCGCTTCAGCATCGGGTGCGGAACGCAGCGCAGCCAGTTCAGCTTCAGCGTGACCGGCTTGGTCACGCCGTGCATCGTCAGTTCGCCGGTCACTTCGGTGGGCACGCCGTCGACCGGCTTGTCGAAGCGGCCGCGGTAGACCACCTTCGGGTGCTTCTTGACGTCGAACAGGTCCTTGCCCTGGGCCCACTTGTTCAGCACGTCCTGGCCATAGTCGATGCTGGCCGGCAGCACGGTGACGTCGAGGTCGCCGGTGCCGGTGGCCTTGTCGTAGTGCACCGTGCCGCTGCTCTTGTTGAACTTGCCGCGCCACACCGAGATACCCATGTGATCGGCCTCGAAGCTCGGGTAGGTGTGGTCGGGGTCGATCTTGTAGGTGACCGGGGCGGCGTGCGCGGCGGCGGTGGCCAGCAGGCCGGCGATGGCGAAGAGGGCAAGGCGCATGGGGTTCTCCTGGAAGGGTTGAGGTGAACGGCACCGCGATTCTCGGTGCCATCACCACCACGACGAACCAGCCGCGCGCGAATCGACATGCGGGCCCGTCGGCACGCCGCTCAGTCGGCGACCCCGGCGGGCGCGGCGGACTGCTCGAACAACTGCAGCAGCCGGCGCGCCGCCGGGGACAGGAAGCTGTTGGCCCGGTAGGTGACGACCAGCCGCCGCCGCATCGCGGCGCCCTTGACCGGCACCTCCTTGAGGCCCGGGATGCGTGCCTTGCCCTCGAGGTGGTGGCGCGAGATGAAGCTCAGCAGGCCGGTCTGCACGATGAGCGTCGGCAGCATCAGCAGCATCGTGGTCTCCACCTGCACGCGCGGACGCGGCAGCCCCTGGCGGTCGAACGCATGGTCGAGCCAGTCGCGCGTCGGTGCGCCGGGGGGCTGGAGCGCCCACGAATGGTCGGCCAGGTTCCTGAGCGTCATGCCGGAGCGGAAGACCGGGTGCCTGGCGCTGGCCGCCACGACGATGATGTCTTCGGCCAGCGCGTTCGAGACCCAGCCGTCTTCGGCGGCGCTCTCGGTGCCCACCATCAGGTCCAGCTCGCCGGCCCGCAACTGCGGCTTCAGGCTGTCTATCAGCCCGACCACCGTGCGCAGCGTCACGCCGGGTGCTTCCCGCAGCAGCTGCCGGGCCACCGCCGGCAGCAGGAACTGGGCCGCGGTCGGCACGATGCCGATCCGCACATGGCCGCTCAGGCCGGCGCCGATCGACTGCAGCTCGCGTTTCGCGTCCTCGACGTCGAAGCGCATGCGCTGCGCCCATTTCAACAGCACCTTGCCGGCCTCGGTCAGCCGGATGCCTCGCCCCGACCTTTCGAACAGTGCCGCCCCGCAGTCGGCCTCCAGCCGCCGGATGCTGCTCGTCAGCGCCGGTTGCGTGCGGTGCAGCCGCGCCGAAGCGCGCCCCAGGTGCTGCAGTTCGGCGATGGTCTCGAAGTAGCGCAGGTCCCGCAGGTCCATTGCAAAAGCTCCGTCTATGGGTCTGAAGAAAGTATTGATTGGACTGTACGCCGTGCCACGCCAATACTGGCCGCCAGACCCGACGCCGTCATCGACGACGCGCACGAGGCACCCACGGAGACACCATGCACCTGACCCGACGCGTCACCCTCGCGCTCGTTGCGGCCACCCTCGGCGGCGGCGCTTCCTCCCCGGCCTGGTCGCAGGCCTGGCCGGCCAAGCCGATCCGGATCGTCGTGCCGTTCCCGCCCGGCGGCGGCACGGACATCATCGCCCGCGAGACCAGCCAGCGGGTCGCCAAGGCCACCGGCTGGACCTTCGTGATCGACAACAAGCCGGGCGCCGGCGGCAACCTCGGCGTCGATTCGGTGGCCAAGTCGCCGGCGGACGGCTACACGATCGTGCTCGGCCAGTCGAGCAACCTGGCGATCAACCCGACGCTGTACAGCAAGCTTGCCTACGATCCGCAGAAGGACCTGGCGCCGATCGTGCTGCTGGCCAACGCGCCGCTGGTGATGGTCACCGGCATCCCGATGCCGTACAAGACGCTGGCCGACGCGGTGAGTGCCGCGAAGGCGAAGCCCGAGCAGCTCAACTTCGCGTCGCCCGGCAACGGCACCGTCGCGCACCTGACGAGCGAGATGTTCCAGAAGGCGGCGGGCGTGAAGACGCAGCACGTGCCCTACAAGGGCGCGTCGCAGGCGATGACCGACGTGATCGGCGGCAACGTCGACTTCTACATGGCCTCCGTTCCGACGCTGCTGCCGCACATCCGGCAGGGCAAGGTGCGCGCGCTGGCGGTGACGTCGGTCCGGCGCGTCGACGACCTGCCGGAGGTGCCGACGATCAACGAGTCCGGCTACAAGGGCTTCGACGCCGTGACCTGGTTCGGCCTGCTGGCACCTGCTGGCACGCCCAGGGAGGTGATCGCGAAGCTGAATGCCGAGTTCAACAAGGCGCTGAAGCAGCCCGAGCTCGCGAAGCGGCTGGGCGACGAAGGCGCCGACCCGGCGGGCGGTACGCCCGAGCAGTTCGCCGCGCTGATCCGGGACGAGATCCCGCGCTGGGGCAAGGTCGTCAAGGACTCCGGCGCCAAGGTCGATTGACTGTTTTCAAGGAGATTCGCATGAGTCCAGCTGCTGCAGGGCCCGACGTGATCCGGGACTTCGAACGCGTGGATGCCGACGTCGTCGCGCAGGCCGCCCGGTTCCCCTCGTCCATCCTGGCCGATGTGGCGGGGCGCCGCGGCGCCCTGCACGGGCGCATCGCGCCGCTCGCACCGTCGATGCGCTTCGCCGGCCCGGCCCTCACGGTCGAGGTGCGTCCTGGCGACAACCTGATGATCCACGCCGCACTGGCGGTGGCGAAGCCGGGCGACGTGATCGTCGTCGACGGCAAGGGTGACCTGGGCAGTGCACTGATGGGCGAGATCATGAGCCAGCAGGCGGCCGCGCTCGGCGTGGTCGCTGTCGTGATCGACGGCGCGGTGCGCGACAGCGAGGCCATCCGCGAACTGGGCTTCCCGATGTTCGCGGCCGGACTCAACCCGAACGGCCCGAGCAAGGGCATCGCGGGCCGGCTCAACCACCCGATCTCGGTCGGCGGCGTGACGGTGAAGCCCGGCGACCTGGTGGTCGGCGATGCCGACGGCGTGACGGTGATCGAGCGCGAGAAGGCCGCGGCGATGCTGCCGCTGGCGGCCGAGAAGGTCGCGGCCGAAACGAAGCGCATCGCCGACATCCGCAGCCGCAAGGCGCTGCGGCCGGGCTGGCTGGACGCTGCGCTGCGCGCGGCCGGCGTGATCCGCGAAGGGGAATCGTTGTGAGCGCGAGGAAGCCCGTCTTCCTCGTCACCGGCGCCGACCTCGCCGCGCCGGCGCTGGCGCTGCTCGGCGACCACGAGGTCATCTATGCCGGCAAGGCGCCGACCGACGACGACATCGTCGCGCTGTGCCAGCATCACGACCCGGTTGCGATCATCGTGCGCTACGGCAAGGTGGGCGCCGCCGCGATGGCCGCGGCGCCGAGCCTGAAGGTGATCTCCAAGCACGGCAGCGGCACCGACACGATCGACAAGGCGGCCGCGGCCGCGCGCGGCATCCAGGTCGTCGCCGCGGCGGGTGCCAATGCGGCGGCGGTGGCCGAGCACGCGATGGCGCTGCTGCTGGCCTGCGCGAAGTCGGTGGTGGCGCTCGATACGCGCATGCACGCAGGCCATTGGGACAAGGCGACGCACAAGAGCGTCGAGCTCGAAGGCCGCACGCTGGGCCTCGTCGGCCTCGGGGCGATCGGCCTGCGTGTCGCGCGCATCGCCGATGCGATGGGCATGCGCGTGCGCGGCTTCGATCCGTATGCAAAGGACCTGCCGGCCCCTGTCGAGCGCGTGGAGCTGGAGACGATCTGGCGCGAATCCGATGCGATCTCGCTGCACTGCCCGCTGACGGCCGACAACGCGAAGCTGATCGACGCGCGGACGCTGGCGGCATGCAAGCGGGGCGTGATCATTGTCAACACCGCGCGCGGCGGCCTGATCGACGAGCCGGCCTTGCTCGACGCGGTGCGCAGCGGCCAGGTCGCGAGCGCCGGCCTCGACAGTTTCGCCATCGAGCCGATGACGGCACCGCATCCCTTCCACGGCGAAGCCCGCATCACGCTCAGCCCGCACATCGGCGGCGTGACGGCGCAGGCCTACGTGAAGATGGGCGTCGGCGCGGTGCAGAACGCGCTGGCTGTCCTCAACCGCTGAGGAATACCGACGCGACCTGCTGCTCGCCAACGTGCCGAGCTCGGGCACACCTTTGGTGCCGCTGCGACGGATGGCGTGCGGTAGAGATGACAAGGATCGTCTGCAATCCGAGCCTATTCGTAGCCCTGACCGGACCAGTTCAGCCGAGTCGCGGACTGACTCACCTCAGGCTTCCCCGTGCTTGCGGCGACATTGCGCGTTCGCGTGCGCAGGATCAGCTCGCGATAACCGCTGGCCGCACGCTGGTCGAGCTCAGGGCGTGCCGGATGGGCGGGATCATGGTGCTCGAAGAATCACAGATGCGACCACAACCGCCAGTGTCAGCGCAGAGTTCACCACCACCGATCCCACGCCATAGTTCTGATTGCCAAGCGGCAGCAGGCCTGGCAGGAAGAGTGCAGCGCTCGCGATGGCGGCGATGAAAGCCAGCGCTACCGGAACGGCCGCGAGCGTCGGCAGTTTGGTTTGATTCTTCAACCAGAGCACCGCTGCGACAAAGGAAGCGGCGACTGGTACGAGTGACATGAACATGGCCGGTGGTGGACCGCCATGGGCCGACGCGACCTCAGGCAGTAGCGCAAGCGCAACCAGCATTGCCACGGTTGAAGCGGGGGACCGTCTTGCATTCGGCTGCGCCTGGTGTCTTGCATGAGCGAATCAGTGGCCTGACGTTTGAGCTGAGCGGATTCTGCGCTCGAGCGGAGGATCAGGCCTCATTCGGCCCCGGCGGCAGTCACTCCCGACCCCGTCAATCCCCCTCGATGTGCGCGCTCTTCACCACCTCGCCCCAGCGCGCCAGTTCGCTGCGCGTCAAGTCGCCCAAGGCGGTCGGTGCCAGGTAGTCCGCGCTCGCGCCTTGCTCCGCGGCCTTCTGCCTGAAGGCCGGCGTCGCCATCACCTGCGCGATCGTGCGCGTCAGCTTGTCGACCACCGCGACCGGCGTGCGGGCCGGTGCGAAGACTGCGAACCAGGAGGTCGCATCGAGCCCGGGCAGGCCGGCCTCGGCGGCGGTCGGCACATTGGGCAGCGATGGCAGCCGGTGCGAGCCTGTCACCGCCAGCGCCCGCAGCTTGCCCGACTGCACGAACGGGATGAAGGGCGGCGGCGTTCCGAAGCTCAGGTCGACCTGGGAACCCAGCAGGTCTTGCAGTGCCGGCCCGGTGCCCTTGTACGGCACGTGCGTCATCTGCACGCCGGCCTGCTGCATCAGCATCGCGCCCGTCACATGCTGCAGCGAGCCGTTGCCCGACGACGCGAAGCTCAGCTTGCCGGGGTTCTGCTTCGCATAGGCGACCAGCTCGGCCAGCGTCTTCACCGGCAGGCCGGCGCGCACCACCACCAGCTGCGGCGCGCTCAGCACGTTGGCCACCGGCTGCAGGTCGCGCTGCTCCCACTGCGATTGCTTCGCCAGGTGCGGCGTGATCACGTGGTAGCCGGAGTACTGCATCAGCAGCGTGTAGCCGTCCGGTTCGGCGCGCTTGACGGCCACCGCGGCAATGCCGCCGCTCGCGCCGCCGCGGTTGTCCACCACCACCGTCTGGCCCAGCGCCTTGCCGAGCGGCTCGGCCAGCATGCGCGCGGCCAGGTCGGTGGTGCCGCCGGGGGCGGTCGGCACGATCAGCGTGATCGGCTTGGCGGGATACGGATCGGCCGCCAGCGCCGGGAGCGAGAGGGCGGCCAGCGACAGGGCGATGGCGTGCAGTGAGCGGTTCATGTGATGTCTCCTGTGTGGTGTGACGAGGTTCAGCCGCGGCCCAGCGCGCGGGCGCGCGTGGCCTCGAAGTCGGCGGGCAGCGGATGCAGGTCGAGCCGCCGGCCGGCCTTGACGATCTGGCCGGGCACTGGATGGCCGATCAACGCGGGCAAGCGCGCGGCGGCCGCCATCAGCGCCGGCAGGTCGACGCCGGTGTCGTAGCCCATCAGCGCCAGCGCATGCACGATGTCTTCGCTGCAGACGTTGCCGCTCGCGCCCGGCGCATACGGGCAGCCGCCCAAGCCGCCGAGCGATGCGTCGAAGGTGTCGGCGCCGGCCTCGATCGCGGCCAGCAGGTTCGCGAGCCCCAGCCCGCGCGTGTCGTGGAAATGCACGGTCAAGGCGGTGCCCGGCCAGCGCGTGCGGAAGCCCCGCACCAGCGCCTGCACCTGCGGCGGCCAGGCCATGCCGGTGGTGTCGCACAGCGTCACGCCTTGCGCGCCCAGCCCGTCGACGAAGCGCTCGCACCAGTCCAGCACGGTGCTCGCCGCGACCTCGCCTTCCATCGGGCAGCCGAAGCAGCACGACAGCGAGACATTGACGGCCACGCCGGCCTCGCGCGCCAGTGCCGCCACCTGCGACAGCGCGCCGAACGACTGCTCGCGCGTCATGCGCAGGTTCGCGAGGTTGTGGCTTTCGCTGGCCGACATCACCAGGTTGAGCTCGTCGCTGCGGGCGTCGATCGCGCGCTGCGCGCCGCGCACGTTGGGCACCAGCGCGCTGTAGACGACACCCGGTCGGCGCCGGATCTCGCGCATCACGACCTCGGCATCGCGCAGCGCCGGGATGGCCTGCGCCGACACGAAGGCCGTCACCTCGATCCTGGCCGCGCCGGCCAGCGACAGCGCGTCGACGAGCTCGATCTTGTCGGCCGTCGGCACGAAGGCGGCTTCGTTCTGCAGCCCGTCGCGCATCCCGACTTCGCACAGGTGCACGCGCCGCCCGTCGCCGTTCCAGGGGCTGCTCATGCGACCACCCCGCGCTCGCGCAACGCGGCGATCTCGCCGTCGCGCAGACCCAGTTCGTGCAGCACCGCGTCGGTGTCGTCGCCGAGGTTCGGCGCCGACGTGCGCACGCTGCCCGGCGTCGCCATCAGCTTCGGCACGATGCCGGGCACCTCGATGCGGTCGCCGGCGCGCGTGGTCTGCGCCAGCAGCATGTCGCGGGCGCGGTAGTGCGGGTCTTCGGCGATGTCCTGCGCGGTGTAGACCTTGCCGCAGGGCACGCGCGCGTCGGCCAGCACGGCCAGCACGCAGGCCACGTCGCGCGTCGAGGTCCAGGCCTCGATGGCGGCATCGAGCTCGGTGGCGCGGGCCACGCGCCCGGCGTTGCCGGCCAGCGCCGCATCGCCGGCCAGGTCGTCGCGGCCGATGGCCTGCATCAGTCGCTTGAAGATGCTGTCGCCATTGCCGGCGATCAACACCACGCCGTCGCGGCAGCGGTAGGCGTTCGACGGCGCGATGCCGGGCAGCGCGCTGCCGGCCGGCCCGCGCACCGCGCCGAACGCGCTGTATTCGGGCAGCAGGCTTTCCATCACGTTGAAGACGGCCTCGTTCAACGCGACGTCGATCACCTGGCCGCGCCCGCCATGGGCCTGGCGGTGGTACAGCGCGGTCAGCACGCCGATGCAGCCGTGCAGCGCGGCCAGTGTGTCGCCGAGCGAGATGCCGCAGCGCACCGGCACGCGGCCGGGTTCGCCGGTCAGGTGGCGCAGGCCACCCATGGCCTCGCCGATCGCGCCGAAGCCTGGCAGGTCGCGGTACGGGCCGGTCTGGCCGTAGCCCGAGATGCGCAGCATCACCAGGCCCGGGTTCAGTGCCGACAGCGCGTCGTAGCCGAGCCCCCAGCCTTCGAGCGTGCCGGGGCGGAAGTTCTCGATCAGCACGTCGGCCTGCGCGATCAACCGGCGTGCGATGTCCTGGCCGTCGGGCGTGCGCAGGTCGAGCGCGATCGAGCGCTTGTTGCGCGACTGCACCTGCCACCAGACGGAGGTGCCGTCCTGCAGCAGGCGCCAGCTGCGCAGCGGGTCGCCGCTGCCGGGCGGTTCGATCTTGATCACGTCGGCGCCGAATTCGCCGAGCGTCTTGCCGGCGAACGGGCCGGCGATCAGCTGGCCCATCTCGACGACGCGCACGCCGTGCAAGGCGCCAGGGGTGGGGGAGGGAGTGTCCATCGGGCCATTGTCGAAACCGGCCCGGCGATGCGGAAGCGCAAAGGTGCGCAGCCTGCTTTCGCGGTTCGCGAAAGCGGACCTGGGTCAACCCGGATCGAGGTGGTCGATCAGCAGCCGCACGTGCCGCGGCACCGCCGCCGCATCGCGCACACCGAGCAGCAGCTTGCGCCGCGCCCAGTCGTCGCTCAATCCGACCTGCCGCAGGTCCATCGAGCGCAGGTGCGGCGCGATCGCGTCGCGCGGCAGCACGCCGATGCCGAGGCCGGCGGCCACCATGCGGCACATCGCGTCGAAGCTGCGCACGCGGATGCGCAGCCGCAGCTGGCGGCCCAGCGCCTGCGCCTCGGTCTGCAGCCGGCGCGCCAGCGAGGTGCCTTCGGACAGGCTCACGAAATCGCAATCGAGCAGCTCCTCGAAACGCAGGCTGCGCCGCCGCGCCAGCGCATGGCCGCGCGGCACGACCAGCACCAGCCGGTCCTCGCGGTAGCGCATCGTGTGCAGCCCGTGCGTCGGCGTGCGGTCGGCGAAGATGCCCACATCGGCCCGGCCGTCGAGCACCGCCTGCACCACAGCGCTGCTGTCTTCTTCTTCCAGCTCGATGCGGATGCCCGGGTTGTGCGCGATGAAGGCGGCGATGTCGGGCGGCAGGAACTGCGTGATGGCCGAGGTGTTGGCCCACAGCCGCACCACGCCGACCAGCCCGGCGGCATGGTCCGACAGGTCGGCCGCCAGCCGGTCGACATCGCTCAGGATGCGTTGCGCATGCTGCTGCAGCGCCTGGCCGGCGGCCGTCAGCGTGACGCCGCGCGAATGCCGCTCCAGCAGCGTGCTGCCGACAGCCGCTTCCAGGTCGGTGATGCGCTTGCTGGCCGCGCCGACCGCCAGGTGCGCGAGCGCCGCGCCCTGGCTGATGCTGCCGCTGCGCGCGACCAGGCTGAACAGCTGCAGCGAGACCAGGTCGAGCCGGTGCAGGTTCATGCGAGCAGCGCCTCCAGGCTCTTGCGCGTGAACGGCTTCGGCAGGAAGGCGGCCGCGGCCGGCCAGTCGCTGCGCCGCGCATGCACCTCGGGCGGCAGGCCCGAGCTCAGCACGACGCGCTGCTGCGGCCAGTCGCGCGCGATGCGGTGCCACAGCGCGATGCCGTCGCCGCCGGCGCCCAGCATCACGTCGGACACCAGCAGGTCGAACGGCCCGTGCGCCGCCATGCAGGCGAGCGCATCCTGCTCGGACGCCACCGCCGAGACCGCCGCGCCCAGGTCGTCGAACAGCGCGGCGGCGGTGGCCCGCACGCTGTCGTCGTCCTCCACCAGCAGCACGCGCGCCGTCGCGCTGCCCCCTCGCGCCGGCAAGCGCGGCGCCGCGGCCGGCGCGCCGGCCGGCGAGGCCGGCAGCCACAGCTCGGCCGTGGTGCCGCGGCCTTCGCTGCTGTGCAGCACCAGGCGGCCGCCGCACTGGCGCATGAAGCCGTCGACGATCGCCAGCCCGAGGCCGCTGCCCTGGCCGGGCGCCTTGGTGGTGAAGAAGGGCTCGGCGACGCGCGCCTGCACCTCGGCCGGCATGCCGTGGCCGGTGTCGTGCACGCGGACCACGACGGCCTTGCCGGGCGGCGCGATGGCGTCATCGTGCGCGACCTGCGCGATCGACAGCGTCAGCCGGCCGCCGCCGGGCATCGCGGCGGCGCTGTTCAGCGCGAGGTTCAGCAGCGCGTTCTCCAGCTGGCCGCGGTCGGCCTGCACCGACAGCGCCTCGACGTCGCCATCGTCGATCCGCACCTCGATCGCCGGCCCGACGCTGTACTCGATCAGGTCCAGCATCTCGGCCAGCATGTCGGCCACGACCACCGATTCGACCTCCAGCGGCTGGCGCCGCGCGAACACCAGCAGCCGGCGCGACAGCCCGGCCGCCGATTCGGCCGCCTTGAGCGCGCGTGCGGCCAGTGCGGCCGCGCGCTCGTCGCCGAGCAGCCGATGGCGCAGCAGCTCCAGGTTGCCGAGGATCGCGCTCAGGAAGTTGTTGAAGTCGTGCGCGACGCCGCCGGTCAGCTGGCCCAGCACCTCCATGCGCTGCGCCTGCCGCAGCTGCGCCTCCATTACGCGGCTCTCGAGCAGGTGGTCGCGGAACACCTGGAAGGCGCGCGCCAGCTCGCCGATCTCGTCCGGGCGCGCGATGGCGGTGCTCGGCTGCGCGACGTCGCCGCCGGCCAGCCGCGTCATCGTGCGGGTCATCGCCTGCAGGTCGCGCAGCACGCGCTGCACGTACAGCGCGCCGGCCAGCGCCGTCAGCACCGAGAGCGCGCTGACCAGCACCAGCGCCGACGCGCCCGAGCTGACCGTGCCGCGCACCGTGTCGCGCCGCTCGGTCGACACCTTGCGCAGCTCGGCCACGTAGGCGCTGGCGCGCGCGCCGAGTTGCGTCGAATGGCTGCGCATCAGCTGCACCACGGTGCTCAGCTGGCGCTCGGTGCGCAGCTGCCGGCGCCGCAGCTGGAACGCGCCGTCGTCGCCGAAGCCCAGTGCCTGCAGCGCGGCGGCCAGCGCCGGCAGCCGGCGGTCCTCGCCGGCCTGCTGCGCGTAGACCCACAGCGCCTCGACGTCGGCCTCGCTGCGGCCCAGCGTCGTGTCCTCGTCGGCCAGCTCGGCGGCGACCAGCGTGCTCCAGATCGACTGCAGGCTGGGGCCGTCGCGCTGCACACGCACGCGGTTGCGGAACAGCTGGTCGCCGAGCGCATCGAGCGTGTCGCGCTGGCTGCGCAACAGCACCTGCTGGCGGCGGCGTTCGCTCGACAGCGCGAGCAGGCTGGTCAGGTCGCGGTCGATGCCGTCGAGCATTGCGCTGGCCTCGAGCCGGCTGTCGGCCTGCGCCGGCAGGGTGCCCGACAGCCGGCGGATCTCGCCGAGCAGCACGCGCACCAGCTGGCTGTCGTTGCGGCTGGGCGACTGCAGGTCGCTGTCGGCGATGCTCGGCGCGACGGCGGCCAGCTGCGACACCTTCTCGGCCAGTTCCAGCACGCGCGCGATCTCGGGCATCACGCCGGCCTCGAAGTCGTCGAGCGCGCGCTGGTTGTGGCGCATTCCGGCGATGCCGGTGACGGCCAGCACGATGGTCAGCAGCAGCAGCGCGAGGAAGGTTGCGA
>Ga0209050_1001960_pt1 | contig 19476 bp, 12 predicted proteins | sample Araplavi_mTSA_r2_FD_184276 | JGI IMG/M metagenome (GOLD analysis project Ga0209050, IMG submission 184276) | Arabidopsis root microbial communities from North Carolina, USA - plate scrape MF_Cvi_mTSA_r2 (SPAdes) (version 2) | ecosystem: Host-associated > Plants > Roots > Endosphere | place: USA... | reverse complement strand
CTGTCGGGGTGCCTGCGGATCGCGCCGCGCTGCAAAATCACCGCACCCGCAGCGACCGTCCGAGCATTCTCGACCTGAAGCACTAAGCTTCGCAGTTTTATTCAAGGCGAAGGCGGCTCCTCCCCGGGGCCGCCTTCGTCATTCTCACGTGGAATTTCTCGCCCCCGCCAAAGTTAACCTGTCCCTCCGCGTCGTTCGTCGGCGCGAGGATGGTTTTCACGAGATCGAGTCACTGATGGTGCCGATCTCGATTTTCGATCGCCTCACGATCGTTCCCGTCGACGAGGGCGGGCTGCGGTTTACCTGCGACGATCCCACGGTGCCCAGCGACGACGGCAACCTCGTGGTCAAAGCTGCCCGACATTTTTGCTCGGAGATCGGTCTGGAGCCGCATCTCCACATTCATCTCGAAAAGCGCATCCCGCATGGGGCCGGGCTCGGCGGAGGATCGAGTGATGCCGCCATCACGCTACTCGCGCTGGATCGCCTTTTCGCCACTGAGCTGCCACTCGAAACGCTGCTCAGTCTCGCCGCTGATCTCGGCAGCGATGTTCCGTTTTTTATCCTCGGCCGCGCTGCGATGGCCCGAGGCCGCGGAGAGCAATTGGCCCCGGCCGATTTTCCCCATCGCCTCCCGCTGCTGCTGATCAAGCCGCCCTTCGGCGTGCCGACTCCGTGGGCCTACCAGCGCTGGCGCGACAGCCGCGAGTTACCCGACATTCCCTATCAACCGCAAACGCTGCCCTGGGGCGAACTGGTTAACGATCTCGAGCGGCCCGTTTTCGAAAAGCACTTCTTCCTCGCCACGCTCAAATCGTGGCTGCTCGCCCAGCCGGAAGTCACCGGCGCGTTGATGAGCGGCAGCGGCAGCACCGTCTTTGCAGTGTTGCGCGAAACCGCGGATGCCTTCCCCCTCGGCGACCGCATCGCAGCGGAATTTGGCACTGATCTCTGGTGCCACGCCGCCGAGACCCTCGTCGCCGAGTAACTAAAGCCCGCGCCAGTGCGCATCCCGCAGCGCGGGAAAATCGCGCCGCCATGCCTGCACGATCGCCGGTTCGATCGATGCAACCAGCACACGCTCCTGTTCGCCCGCATCGGCGATGATCACGCCATGCGGATCGACCACCACACTGCGCCCGGCATACTGAAGTTCCGGCTCGGCGCCCACGCGGTTCACGCCAATCACGTAGGCCTGATTCTCGATGGCCCGCGCCTGGAGCAGCGTCAGCCAATGCTGCTGCCGCCGCATCGGCCACAAGGCCGTGACCACGAAAAGATCGGCGCCACGACGAGCACCCGCGCGGAAAAGCTCCGGGAAGCGCAGATCATAACAAATGAACGGCGCCACGGTGAACCCACCCCAGGAAAACGTGACCACCTCCGTCCCAGCGATGTGCTTCTCCGCTTCGCCACTGAGGGTGAAGGGATGGATCTTCGCGTAACGCGCGAGCAATTCCCCCTGTGGGGAAAAGACGACCTGCTCATTGCGGGCACGCCCGTTCTCTGCCGAAGTCACCACCCCTCCAGCCACGGCACTCGAATAGTCCTCAGCGAGATCGAGCAGGAATTCCTCGTCCTCGCGCTGATGCTGCCGCGTCTTTTCGAGGTCCATCGAGAAGCCCGTGGAAAACATCTCCGGCAGCACGATCAGCGAATCCGGCGCGGGGGGATTCGCGGCAAGCAAAGTCCGCACATGCGCGAAGTTCGCCGCCTTGTCTTCCCATCGGATATCAAACTGCACCGCAAAAACGTTCATCGTTGGTAAATCGGCAGAAAGTGGTTTTTCACTGCGAGACTGAGTACGGCCATTGAAGTCGCGTAGACCTTTCCGCCACCGCGTTCTTCACCGCCGAGCCCTTCCCACCAGCCTTCCCGCGATTGCAGCGGCAGCAATACTTCCGCGACCACCCGATCGCTGGCTTCGGCGAATTTCCCTCCGCGCTGATACATGCCCTGCGCGTAGTAGTACGTGGTGTAGAAGAACCAGCGTTCGCCGGGCTTGATTGGATCTTCGAACAGCCGCTGGCTCGCTCCTTTGACTTCTTCGCTGTCGTAGTCGCCGCAGACCAGGAGCGCGAGCAGGCCTTCGGAAGTCGTGGAAAGCTCTTTGCCCCGGCCTTGATAACCAAAGCCACCCATCGTGCTCGGGGCACCACCTTTCGCCTTTTCCGCCTCGTAGCCGCGTTTGATGTACCGCACCGCTTCCTCGATCGCTTCCTTCGGCACTTCGAAGCCCGCATTCCGCGCGGCCCGAAGGGCCATGGTCTGCCACACGGTCACGGACATGTCGCTATCTCCGGCATCCGGCGAATAGCGCCAGCCACCGCGATTGTTATCGTTTTTCGGGACCTTCTGCGCGCGGAGGATCAGGTCGATGGCCTTGTGACATTTGTCGCGGAGGGCATTGTCCTGCTTCTCATCCACTCCCATGCCAAGCATTTCGGCGAGCATGAGCGTGGTGATGCCGTGGCCATACATGCGCGAACCGTCTTTGCGCCCAAAATAACCGTCCGGCTCCTGTTGATCGGCTTGCAGTACAAAATCCAGCGCCCGTTTCATCGCCTTGCCCTCGGGCGTCACGTCGGAGGGTTGATGGCCACAGGCTCCCAGCGCGAGAATCGCGAGCGAGGTCATCGCGACCTCGTTCCGCATCTTGTTATGAATGCCGCCCGTCACCGGGTCTTGCTCCGACAGTAAATACTGGACGGCGATCCGCAGACTGGCGTTCACCTTTTCATTCTGCGCTTCCATGGCGCCAAAGCCTGCGAAGGGCAGCAAGAGAAATGCAGCGCTGAGGAAAAGTCGTTTCATGGTTTCTTCGCGCGTTCGGCGATCACCCGGTAATACGTTTCCACCTGACCGCGGTATTCCGAAGAAACGGCCTCACCCTGCCCACGGGAAAGTTGCTCGGCCATTTGCTTTGGCAGCTTGCCCCAATCGCCCGGCTTCAAGCTCTTCGCATCGGGCAACGCACCGTGATTCTGGGCATTCATCTGCGCGAGCGCACCCTGTTCGGACTTCGCCTGCTGGTCACCCTTCTGCGCCATGCTTTGCGGACTGGGCGCGACGTTCTGCGAACGCGCCTGCCGCATGACTTGCTGCGCGGCTTGGGCGGCCTGCTGCATGGCCTGCTGCGCTGGGGTCATCGACGATTGCTGGCCGTTTTGGGCCTGCTGCTGCTGTTGCTGCTGCCCTTGGGAACTCTTCTGGCCTTGCTGGGCCTGTTGATTTTGCCCCTGCTGCTGCTGGCCATTCTGCGAGTCCTGCTGCCCTTGCTGACCGGCCTGCTGTTGCCCCTGCTGCTGGCCGGAAGATTCCGATGGTGCATTCAAAGCCGTGTCGAGGGCATCGAGCGTACGCGCCATCCAGGTCTGTTCCTGCGCCGTCGCCGCCGTGAGCATGGATTCCGGCAGCACGGGTTGATTCGGCAGAACCGGCATGCCGGGAATCGGCATCACAGCCATTCTGGGTTCGGGTGCCTGTGGCGACGGGGCACCGGGGGGCTGGGGATAGGCTTGCGCGTTTTGGGGCGCGCCGGACTGCGGCACCACGGGCGACTGCGCGGTCGGACTGGCACTCGCCGGTTTCATCCCCTGCGCCATTTGCTGGGCCGCCTGCATCTGCGCAGCGGACATTTGCTCGGATGGCGGATTCGGCAGATCGGGAACCGGGGCACCATCCTCCTGGCCGTGGGCCCCGCGGCTGAGCTGGGCTGTTTCGTTGGCCAGATCTTGATTCGCCGCCGCGACCGGTTTCTGCGCGTCGCCGGCGCGAGGGGATTGCATCAGCGCTTGTTGCGCGGCGGGCAATTTTGCTGAGGCGGTTTCCGAAATCTCCTGACCCAGCTGCTGCAATCGCTGCCCCGTCGACTTGTTCTGCAGACGCTCTTCATGACGGCCCGCCCGGGACACATCGGCACCGGCTTCCGCCGCCGTTTCGGTGAGTGCACTTTGATCTTCGGCGGCTTTGGCCAATTGCGGATTCTGGGGCTGGCCGGCGTTTTGCGGCTTGTCTCCGCTCTGCGGCGGCTGCCCTGCAGGCTGCGGATTCGCCGACGGCTGGCTGCCATTGGGTGCATTCGGTTTCGCTTCGTTCGCCGCGGCGGTTTTGGGAGAATTTTGATCGGGCGAAGCAGCGGGGTTCGCTTGCGGCTGCGCCGGGTTCTGCCCGTTGAGCGGATCGTTCGGCGGGCGCGGTGCGTTTTGCGCCTGGGCCTCGGCGTATTCTTTCTGCGCCAGCTGACTGACATTTTCCGCGATCCGGTTCTCGGCTTTGCTGGCGGCTTCGAGTTTGCGGTGGGCGTCGTCGAGAGTGCCTTGCGAAATCGCGCTGAGTTCCTGCTGCATCAGCGGGTTGTTCGGCAGCGCTTTTTCGAGCTGCTTGAGCATTTCCTGCGGTGAAGACTTCGCGAGCTGGGCCATCCGCTCAGCCTTGGCGTACTGCTGGTCGAGTTCCTGTTTGAGGCCGAGTTCCTGTTCCTTCTGGCGCAGGGCCATCCGGGAGTCCTTGATCTCCTTCCCTTGATCCATCGCCTCGTAATGCTTGGCGATCTGATCGAGCGCCTGGGTCAGTTTTTGTTGCTGCTCGGCGGCCTGGGCGAGAGCCTGTTCCTGGGCGGATTTGGTTTGCGCCTGGGCGGCGTCCTTCAAGGCATCCGCTGCTTTGGTGGGAGGCTCCTTCAGCATCGCGAGTGCATCGTCGGCGTCGCGGGCGCGTTCGCGTTGCGCCGCATCGAGCATGTCCTGTTTGTTCGCGTCGGCGCGGAGGAGATCTTTGAGGGCGTCGAGTTTTTCATTGAGCTGCTCCTGCTGGGCGACGGCTTTGGCCGCGTCCTGGCGGACTTGTTCCTCGGATTTTTCCCGGGCCTGCTCCTGCTGCTGTTTGGCTTCCTGCTTCAGCTCTTCGGCCTTCTTCGCGAGGGCTTGGGCGACTTCGTTCAACTTCGGGGCAAGGTGCTGGAGCTGGTCGCGCGCCCGATCCACCTGCGGCTTCAAAAGCTCCAGCGCATAGCGCACCTCAGCCGCGAGAGCTTCGGCTTCGCTGCGCATGGAAACCGAGGCGTGATCCGGCCGGCGGCGCTCGTTCATCTCGCGATCGAGATCGCGGAAAGGCGCCTGGCCAAAGGCCGTGGAGAGAACCTTGCGGGCCTCCTCCACCGCTTTGCGTATGGCTTCTTCCTTCTGGTCGAGTTTGCCGAGTTCGTTGGGCGTTTCTTTCAGCCGCTGTTCCAGCCAGCTCCAGTCGCGCGGGGCCACGGTGCGGGACCGCGGCGTGGCGACCTGCCAGCGTTCGTTATTCGTCAGAACCGTGAGACCATCGAGCAGCTCTTGCAGATCCGCGGCGCTTTCGATCAGGCGGAAGATGCGGTCGAAAGCAGCGAGGCGGTCGCGCACGGAAGCCACCCCGTTGCCGCTGAAAAGCACGCGCAATCCTTCGAGCGCGGTGGTCGCAGCGCGCAGATCGCCGACAAAAACGGCATCCGAAGATGGGCGAATTTCCTCCAAGTCGCCGTGGACCTTGAAGGTGTCGCGGGCGGCATCCCAGCGGACGGCTTGTAAATCGGCGGTCCGTTCGGGAGGCAGCGTTTTGTTGCTGGCGATCCGGTCCAGTTCACCGGGGAGGCGGTTGAGTTGGCTCCAGGTCGGTTGAGCATCCTGGCGGAATTCGCGATTCACCTGCACCGGGCGGCGCTCCAGTTCAGCGCGCAGCTCCAGCGCACCTTTTTCGGCTTTGGTGATGCCGTCGGCGAGCTGCACCACCGGCCGGAGCAACTCCTTGTTCATCCCCTGCTCTTTCATCGCGGCTTCCACCTGCTCGCGCTGCTTTTTCAATTCGCGGGCGATGTTGCGGCCTTTGTCTCCCCCGAGGCCGCGTTCGCCGAGGCGGTCGAGAATTTCCTCCATCGTGCGCGTCTCGGAAAGCACCACCCGCACTCGATTCCCCAGCGCCTCCCAGCGGACTTTGTCGTCACCGCTGGTCCGGGCCAAGTCAGTGAGACGAGCCTGCTCGACGCGGATGATCTGGGTATTCTCGGCCAGCAGATCGGCCTCCTCGCTGTTGAGCAAAACCCGGAAGCCTTCCTCCACCGCACGTGCCCGCTGCATGCTGCGATTGGTCAGATCGTCGACATCGCGCATCACCTGTTTCACCGACGGAGCAGCAGGCGCGGAGGCGACGACGGCCACCAAGCCTTTGGCCTGCCGCAGCATACCACTTTCGATTTTGCCCAATTGCCGGCCCATGGCGACGAGGTCGGCGCCTTGATGGCCGGGTTGTGCACCGCGCAAAGCTCCGGCCAATGCGGCGGCGGTCGTGGCGTGGTGCTGTTCAAATTCGGTGTAGGCCGCGTTCAGCGCAGTCAAGGCGGCGGCGCGCTGCGGATCGTTTTCCGCGGTTTGTTCGAAGCGCTGGCGGGCTTCGCTGGTGGCTTTGCCCAGGGCCTCGACGGCGGTGCGCCAGGCTTTGAGAGATTCGTGGAGCTTGAGGAAAGCGCTGAGCGATTCAGTGCGCTTCAACTCTATGCCGGCGGCGGTGATGGTGATTTGTAGCGAACGCGATTCGCCGCGGTTTCCCTTTAAATCGTAGGCAACGAGTTTGGTCGTGAGCAGATCGCCAGAGCGGGCGCCTTGAGCGTACAAGTCCCAACGGCGGGTGATCTTCTTTTCCTTCCCGCTTTCCCCGGCGAGCGGGACCGTTTGCCAGGGGCCTTCATTCACCCGGATGTGTTGCTCGATGCGGGCGATGGCCTGATCGTCGCTGACTTCACCGACGACATCGACGAGATCGTTGGCGGGCAGAATCAAGTCGCCCTTTGGTTCGACGAACTCGACTTTCGGCACGAGGTCAGGGTCGGCGCGGAGCTCGTATTCGGGGCTGAATTTGTTTTCGAAATCCGTCTTAGCCGCGACCAGATGGACTCGATAAGTGCCACTGGCCGCCAGCGGAATGTGGCCGGTGAGATGCCCATCTTTTTCGATCGTGAGCGGCAGGCTGGCAACCTTGCGGCCTTGATCGATCCGCAGCTCGGCGCTTTTCACGGGTTGATCGGTCTCGATGTTCAAATCAACTCCAGTGCCTTCGAGTCCGATAAGATCGCCGGATTCTTCGGTGACGCTCCACGGCTCGGTCCGCATATAAGCGGGCAGGTGGAAAGTCTTGGTGAACTTCACCGCATACGGGCGAGGCTCGGCATCGAGCAGGTATTTGCGGGTAATCGCATCGCCCGCGCGCAGTCGGTAGCGCAAGTCTTCGCGGCCAACCTGGATCGCACCGGAAAACTGATCCTTCCCGATCGCGTTTAGCTTCACCATCTGGCGGCCTTCGTGTTCACCAAAAGTTTCCAGCCAGACTTCCCGAGCCGGAGCGCCGCTGAGTTTCACGACCAGCGGAACGGCATCCCCAAAAGGCACCCGGGTTTCCGCGGGTGCAGGGGAGATGACCTGCACCTGGGTTTTCGAAACGCGGGCGAGGTTGGCGCCCGGGATCAGCGCACGCAGCATGAGCGTGCCAAGCTGCAACCCGCTAACCGCGACGAGGACGATCACCGCGATGACCACCGCCGCGGCAAAAAAGATGGTCCGGCGGACCAGCCAAACCGGAAGCAGACGCTCCATCGTGAGGCCATCCATGCGCGCGGCGACGTCCTGCTGGAGGAGTTCGCGGAATTGGGGCGAATCGAAGACGCGCGCATCGCGGGTCCCGCTGAGCTCAACGGCGGAGAGCAGGTCTTCGCGGAGTTTCGGTTCGGCGTGTTCGACCAGACGAGCGAGCAGCTTCGGCCCGGGGGCGTGAGCGAGCAAACGCCAGCAGATGCGCCATTCGGCGATGAGGACGGCGAGATACGCCGCGCCGCTGAGGGCCCAGCGGACCTGGTCGGAGAGGACGAAGAAATAATCCGCCGCGGCAACGAGCAGCATAGTCGCGAGCAGCATGGCCAGCGCGGTGGCGATGCCGCGGTAGATGATGAGCTTGCGCCGCCGCTGGGCGAAGGCTTCGAGCTTCGCGAGGATGCGGGGATCGAGAGCGGTGTTCATGGCCGGTGTCCTGGCATTTTCATAACATCCCAACGCGTTTGCGGATGAGCCACTCGGCGGTGAAGAGGCCGACGATCGGAAGAAACCACCACCAGCTTTGCCAGAGGATGGTGTCGCTTTCGACGACGCGGCCTTGAGTCATGGGGGCGAGCAGATCCATGACCCGGTCGAAATTCTCTTCGCGAAGGTACCGTCCCCCGCTCGCACCCGCAACCTGCCGCAACAAACCCTCGTTCACGCTGAGCTGGGTGAGTTCGCCGGTTTCCTTCGGCTCCACTTTGAAGCTGGTGCGAGCTTTGAGCTGGTTCTCCGGAATCGCCGGACTCTCGACCGCGACTTCATAGCTGCCCGCCTCGAGTGGGGCGGTGCGTCCGCGGAAAATGCCACCTTCCTCGACGTTCAAACGAATCGTGGCGACGCGCAGGCCGTCCTTGGAAAGAGCGGCATCGACCGTCGCATTGGTGACGGGTTTGCCTTCTCCATCGCGCAGGCGGACGCGCAGGTCGGCGGTGTCTCCGGGCTGATAAGTGATCGCGCCGGCATCGAGCGAAACGAATTTGTCGCGCACCGCGAAGGGCGGCTCGGCGGCGTAGTTTGCAATCTGATTCCAAAACTTCACGTGCCACTGATCGGCCGTCTCGTAACGCCAGCGCCAGGAGTCGTCGAACGCATGGTAATAGACCTGTCCCGCGCCGAAGGGGCGCACTACCGCAGCGGGGATTTTCTGGCCGTTCACCTCGGCTTCGATGAGGACCTCGGCGCCGGGTAGCGGGACCGCATTGGAAAGCCAGTGCGGGGGAGGCAGTTTGGCCCAGGTTTCGGCGTTGGGTTCGCGCTCCGGGGTCAGGCTGAAGGCAGCCAGTTGGAACGCGCGCTCGGTCAACCCGAGCCTGGTGATGCCGGTGCGCACGCTGGCCGCCGGTTGAAATTGCACGGGAAACACCGGGCCGAGCGGGGAGTCGAGATACTGCGCGAGGGTGCCGCGAGAACCATCGACCAGGACGAGTGCGCCGCCACGCTTCTGCACAAAATCTCGAAGCCAGCCCAACTCATCGTCCCGCCACAAATCGCGCGGCACTTCGCCAAAGAAAATGAGGTCGTAGGTTTGCAGCTTGGCCGCCTCGGACGGGAACTGCTCGAGACGATCACCGCGCTGGAATCCTTTCTCGCCCGTGTGCGAACCAGCGATGACGCAGTTGACCTCCCACTGTTCATCGCGCTCGAACATGTTGCGCAGGTAACGCGTTTCCCACCGCGGACGGCCATCGACGATCAGGATGCGGCGCTTCTGCGTCACCGCGCGGAAGCGAAGGGTTCCCTCGTTGTTGGCGAGTTCGCGTTCACCATCGACGGGCGTCACCGAGGCTTTGAGCTCGATGGCCACACCGGTGATTTCCGCACCGCTGGCGTTTTCGCGCTGGCGAGCCTTAGCCAGATCCTCGACCGGAAGATCGAACGGGATGCGGCGGAGCGGGCGGTTTTCGCTGAGGAGCTTTTGCTCCCAAACCACCTTGTCGCCATCGCGCAGCGTCACGGTGAAAGGCTGGCCGACCGGAACGTCGTCCTTGAGAATTACTTCGCCACGGTAACGATCTTCGTGGAAGACCGATTCCGGGCCGGTGACTTTCACGATGGCGAGATCGCGCGGATGAATCTGGCTGCCGACGCCGATCGGGAAAACCGGCGTACCTTTGCCACCGAGCACCCGGGCGGCTTCGACCGGAGACTCGCCGGAGTTGTGCTGGCCATCGGTGAAGACCACCGCGGCACCGCGTTGATCTTTGGCGAGGCCGGAGATGCCGGCCTTGAGATCGCCCAGATCGGTGATGTCGCCCGCGGGCTTGGGAAACTCGGAGGGCAGCGTGGAATCGCGGGCGGTGGGCTGCCAGAGTGGGCGGGCGCTGTGGCCATCGAGCAGGAGCACCTGCACGTCGTAGTGCGTGGCCAACTGGCCGAGGACTTTTTTGCCGGCCTCGCCGTCGAGGAGCAGCGACTGAACGCGCTGCCAACGCGGCATGGCGTCGAACTTCAACAGTGCGACGCGCAGCGGGGAATGATCGTCCTTAAGCTGCGGGGCCACGGATTGCTCGAAAACCGCGGCCAACTCTTCCTGCCAGCGGCGGGTGACATTCGCCAGTTGGGTGACGTCGCGCAGCGTCTTGTTGCGTTCGTCGGGGCCTTGAAAGGAGCGCTGTTCGAGGCTGCGCGCAGGGTCGAGCAGGTCGCGTTTGAAGCGATCGAGCCGTTCCGTTTCAACCGTCCCATGGAGCAAGCCACGGGTTTCCTCGAGGCGGGCGGTGAGCTCGTCGGTGAACTTCTTCCACGCGACCGAGTCGGTGGGCGGGGTTCTGGCGGCAGCATCCGCGATGCCCTCCGCTTCAGCGAGTGCTTCGGCCGCGCGCGGGAGCTCGGTTTTGACCGTGCCTTCCTGGAGGAGGCCAAGGCGTTGCAGGACGAGCACCTTGCGGCCGTTGTCCATGGACGGGTCGGTCAACGTCATGGACTGCGAGCCATCGAGAAAGACCCAGAGTCGGGCGAGCTGTCCGATGGTCTTGCGATGGTGCAGCACCGGGCCGCTGAGCATCACGACGATCATAGCCAGCGCGGTCGCACGTAGCGCCGGCAACGAGATGCGCAGGCCCCACTGCAGCGTCTGCACATCGCGCCGATAAAAAACGGCGGAGGTAACGGCGAGCAGGAGCGCGGCGGGCACCCCAACCCACCACGGCCAATCGCCGACCCAGCGCAATGTGGTTTCGACGCGTTCGTTCATACGCGCGTCTTTTTGCCTCCTCCGAAGGGCATCTGGCTGCCAACGCCTGGGCGGCGGCGAACGCCGGCAAAGATTTGCTCCAGCACCATTTCGCCGACGCAGAGCAGGAGCAGAAACCAGAGCAGCGGCTTCCACAGCTCGGTGCCGAAGCGCTGCTTTTGCTCGAGCTGCTTATATTCTGCGGAAGAGTGCACGAGCGTGACGCCGTGCGTCTTGGCCAGATCGGTGATTTCCTGGTCGGTGAGTTTGCCCAGGTCGGACTCCCGCCGGTTCGCATTCACCACGTAATAGATCGGTCCGCCGGTCGGCGGCTGAAGCGTATAAAGGCCGGGCTGCTGGGTGCGGGCAAACTCGACCAGCCCGAGGCTACCTTTGCGCGCGACCTTGTTTTCGAGGACCTCGCCGGAAGGCATCGTGAGCGTGGCTTTTTTGTCGACCTCCGGCGCGGGCAGAAAGGCGGCGACGGGCTCACCGACGCTGAGATTGCGCGGCGGGAAGATGGTGCTCGCGAGGTAGATGGAGAGCCGCTGGAGCAGCGGCAGGTAAGCGGGCCGCATCGGCAGATTGCTCCAATCCGCATCGAGCGCGGTGGCACTGGCAATGACCCGGCCGGCGCCGAAGCGTTTTTCAGCGAGGAAAGGATCGCCGTTGTCGAAGCGCGCGAGGACCACGGGTGCTTCGCCCGCGGCCGCCGGCGGATCTTTCATGCGGAACCAAATCCGGGTAGACGCGTCGGTGAGTGAGCCGTTGCGCGGGTCATTAAAAAAATCGAGCGCAGGATGTTCGAAACGCTGACCGACGATGCCGACGGCGGGCGCCTTGTCCTTGGCCTCGCCCACGAGATCGGCGTAGGCCATGGGCAGGAGGCCTTTGCCTTCGCGGAGGAGATTCGATTGATACCAGCCGGTATCGATTTTCGAGCCGGGGAAAACCATCAGTCCACCACCGGTGCTCACAAAATCCTGGAGGGCGTTGAGCTGGTTGTCATTCAGCTTGCGGACATTCGCGAGGACGACCACCGAGCTTTCTGCGAGCATCTTCGCATCGAGCGCTTCGGGCAGGACCACGCGGGGCTTGAGCAGATCGGCGAGTTCGACCCGGCCGGCGGCGTAAGGCTGGAGCGCGATCTCGGCGAAATCGGTTTCTCCCTTGAGCGGCTCCTTCGCCGGGTCGCCGTTGACGAGCAGCACCGGCACGCGGTCGCGGACCTGGATGCTGGCGAGGTAGCTGTTGTCGGCTTTCAGGGGATCGGCATCGACCGCGACTTCCACCACGTGCGAACCGGCGGCTTCGAAGATGTGGCTGAAAAGGACTTGCCCTTTTTCGCGGGCGCCGAGTTTCACCTGAGCGGCGCCGCGGTCCTTGCCATCGACGCGAAAGGTAACGCGCAGGCCGGGCCAGGCTTGATCACCGTAGTTCCGCAGGTTGGCGCGGATTTGCACCTGCTGGCCCACACCGACCATGAGCTTGGAAAAATCGAGCGACTCGACGGCCACGTTTTCGCGGACCTCGGCGCCAATATCGAAAAGCGTAATCGAAGGCGGCACGGGCTGCTTGCGCAGGCGCGCGAGCATTTGCGTGAGCAGCGCATCTTCCTGGGCGGAAAAACTGATGCGCTGGAAATCAGTGAGCACGACCAACTGCCGCACGGACTCGTGCATTTGCTCGAAGGTATTCGCGGCGAAGTCGAGCGCGGTGGGAACATTCGCGGCGCCGTAGGAGGCGCTGCTTTTGCCGAGAGTCTGGAGCACCCGGCCGGTGTCGTAGGTAGGAGTGTCGAGCAGGCCGCTCCCGCCCTCGCCCATGAGGCCGACCGCGACTTCGGAGCCGGGCTTGAGCTCGCCGACGATGCGAGCGGCTTCGTCGCGGGCGAGCACCCAGTTCGAGGTGCCGGCGCGGGCCGCATCCATCGAGTAGCTATTGTCGAGCAGGACGATCGTCGAAGTCTTCGCATTGCCGAGCAAACGCGCGGCGCCTTTCCACAACGGGCGGGCCATGAGCAGCGCGAGGATGAGCGGGATGGCGCAGCGGATGGCGAGGAGGATCCACTGCTCGATCTGGATACGCCGCTGGTTTTGCCGGATCACGGCTTCGAGCAGATGCATGGCGCCCCATTTGACCTGCTTGAAGCGGCTCTTGTGGAAGAGGTGAATGATGATCGGGATCGCCAGCGCCAGGACCCCGCCGAGGAGAGCGAGATTGAGGAAGGTCATCGCATCGAGAGGCGGCGGCTCAGGTAGGCAGCGAGTGCCTCCGAGTAAGGCTGATCAGTGCAGAAGGGGACGAGGTCGATCTTGTGGCGGCGGCAGCCGCGGGTGAGGTCGTCGCGGAATTTCTCGAGGTTCTTGAGATACGCGGCGCGCAGCAGAGCGGGATCAAGCAGGTGTCGATGACCGGCGCGTTCGAGGCATTCGAACTGGGTCCAGCCTTTGAAGGGGAACTCGAGCTCGTCGCGATCCCAGATCTGGAAAACCACGATCTCGTGCCAAGCGTGGCGGAAGTGGGCCATGGCCTTGAGGAAGGTCGGCACGTCGCCGAAACAATCGCTGAGAATGATCAGCAGGCCGCGGCGGTGAAGCTTCGGGACGAGATCGTGGAAGACATCGCCGAGCTCGGTTTCGCCGCCAACTTCGCCGCGCTGCAGCTCGTCGATCAGCACCTTCAGATGGCTGACGCGGGAACGCGGCGGGATGTAGCGGCGGATCTGGGTATCGAAGGTGGCGAGTCCGACGCTATCGGACTGCTGGAGCATGAGGTACGCGAGGCAGGCGGCGAGCTTGGTCGCGTAGGCAAACTTGGTATTCCCCTCCGGGCCGTAGCCCATCGAGCCACTGCGATCGAGGATCAGCGTGGCGCGGAGGTTCGTCTCTTCCTCGTACTCGCGGATGTAAAAGCGGTCGCTCCGGCCGAAGACGCGCCAATCGATGTGGCGGATTTCGTCGCCCGGGACGTACTGGCGGTGCTGCTTGAACTCGACGCTGAAGCCTTTGTGCGGCGAGCGATGCAAGCCGGTGCAGAAGCCCTCGACCACCTGCCGGGCGAAAACCTGCAGGTTGCTGATGCGCTGAAAATCAGCGGGGGTGAGGAACTCGGAGGCTTGCGACATGGGCGAGACCGCCGCGTCAGATAACGCGTTTCACTTCGCCGCGGGGAACGGCCTTGAGGATTTTGGAAATGATATCGTCGACCGTGACGCCTTCGGCTTCGGCGTTGAACGTGGGGACGACGCGATGACGGAGGACCGGGTGCGCCAGGGCTTCGATATCGTCGATGGTGACGTGAAAGCGGCCCTGCAGGACGGCGCGGACTTTACCGGCGAGGACGAGATTTTGGCAGGCGCGCGGGCCGGCGCCCCAATCGATGAGGTCCTTGATGAAAGCGGGGGCGTCGTCGGACTTCGGGCGGGTGTAGCGGACGAGATCGAGTACGAAGTCCATGACGTGATCGGGCACGGGGACTTTGCGGACGACTTTTTGCAGGCCGATGATTTGGGCGCCGTCGATGACGGACTGGATGTCCGCGCCAAAGCTGCCCGTGGTGCGAACGACGATCTCCCGCTCTTCTTCGCGCGTGGGGTAGTTCACCTTCACGAGGAAGAGGAAGCGGTCGCGCTGAGCTTCCGGGAGTGGGTAGGTGCCTTCCTGCTCGATGGGGTTTTGCGTCGCGAGGACAAAGAACGGAGCATCGAGCTTCAATGTGTGGCCGCCCACCGTCACGCTGCGCTCCTGCATGGCTTCGAGTAGCGCGGCCTGGGTCTTCGGCGGGGTCCGGTTGATTTCGTCGGCCAGGAGCATCTGGGTGAAGATGGGGCCTTTTTGGAAAATGAACTGCCGGCGACCGGTGGCGGGGTCTTCCTGGATGATGTCGGTGCCCGTGATGTCCGAGGGCATCAGGTCCGGCGTGAACTGAATCCGGCGAAAATTGAGGCTCATCGACTCGGCGAGGGTGCGAATCATCGCGGTCTTGGCGAGGCCGGGCACGCCTTCGAGGAGGCAATGGCCGCCAGCGAGTACAGCGATGATGAGCTGCTCGATGACGTCTCCCTGGCCGACGATGAATTTGCCGATTTCCGCGGTGATCTTGCGAGTAGCCTCGACCAACTGCGCGGCGATCTGGCGATCGTCGAGCGGGGCATTGGGGTCGGCAGCCGAGGCAGCGGGAGCGGTGGAAATCATGGTCGAAAAATGGAGATGCGCTGGAGGGCCAATCAGAGGCCGGGCGGGGTCTTGGGGAGTTTCTGCGAGGGGTGGGGAAATTCCAGCGGGAACGTGGATTGGATGGACGAGGGGCGCGCTACTTGGCCGGCCTGGGATTGGCTTGGAGGTAGTGAGCCACGGCGGCGGCGAGCTGGGCGCCGGTCGTACGGTAACCGTCGGAGGTGCTAAAGGGGGTGTTCCAGGCGGTTTCGAGGCAGAGGGCGACGGTGTGCGGGAGGGCGTGGAGGGTTGCCCAGTTGGTGCTCATCTGGCGCCAGAGGGGGTGGTATTTGATGCCGCTGGCTTGGGCGGCTTTGGCGTCATAGGGGATGGGGCCGGTGAGGTGGGTGCGGGCGAGATCCATGAAGCGGGTGCGGTTTTGCAGGCCGGCTTCGGTGAGGATGCTGTCTTCGCCGGTGTAGAAATACGTGGCGAGATTGGCGGCGCCGGGATTGTGCAGATCGAGGAAGACGTCGAGACGGCCTTCCTTCACCAGCTGGGTGACGCGGGCCTGGGCGGCGGCGATTTCGGGCCAGTGCGGGGTGTCGGACCAGTCGCGGTTGTGATCCTGCGGGAGAGCTTCCTTCCCCCCATCGCCGGTGGCCACGTGGTCGAAGTCCATGATGGGGACGACGAAGACCTCGGCGTTTTCGCGGAGCCAGCGGGCGGCGTCATCGGGGCTGGTGGCGATCCATTCAGCGAAGCCGCGGCCGACCCAGCTGCCGCCGCTTTCCCAGGCGTGGCAACGGGCCTCGGCCCAGACGCCGAAGCGCTCGTGGGTGGGGCGAGGGCCGACGTGGATGCGGAGGGCAGGAACGTCGCGACCTTCACGGGACTTGGTCAGGGTGTAGGCTTCGACCCCGGGCACTTGCGCGGCGAGGGTGCGGGTGAGTTCGAGCGCGTCTTTTGGGGTGAAGGGTGGGCCCCAAGCGAGCCAGAACGTGGAGGCTTCGGCTTTGACCCGCCAGGTGCGGCCGTTCGGCTGTTTTTCGCCGGGTGCGGTCTGGGTCCAGGTTTTGCCGTCGAAAGAGACGGCAGCACGGACCGGGGTGGACCAATCGGCGGAGAGCGGTTTGCCCTCGTAGCCCCCTTTTTGGGTAATGATCTGATCGGAGGCAGTGAGGGCGAAGGTGAGCTCTTCGCCGACGGTGGCGCCATCGGCGCGGAGGTACCACCAGCAGGGCCAGCCGCGGGCGGGGTCGCCGCCGGGCATGAAGCGGATGGTGCGGGTGGATTCGTCGATGGTGACACCACGGGCGGAGCCGCCTTCGAAATCGGTGGCGACGGTGAGCGCGGCTGGGGCGAGCCCGGGAAAGAGCGCGAAGGCGAGAGCGATCAGGCGGGGGAACATAGGACGGAGGGAAGACCTATCGGAGAAGACGAGGGACAACAAAAACGCCGTCTGGCTCTTGAAAAGCCAGGCGGCGTATACGGTTCGGAAGGGGTTTTTCGGTCGGGGACGCCGGGTTAGGGCATCAATTCGCCGAACGGAGAGGTGAGCTGGGCGCTCTCCATGATCAAGGTCGGCGGAGTGCAGATCGCAGGCGGCTCGGGGAGCATATCGGTACTCGCCGGGAGGATCTGCTTGGAGCTTTCTTCGGCCATCTCGCGCAGGGAGGCGAGGGCTTTGCCCAAGTCGACGCCTTCACCGGCCTGGGCGACGAGCGTCACATTGTTGGCGGCTTCCTGAGAAGCGGCGGCCACTTTACCCACCGCGAGGCGGGCACCAGCCATGGACGGTTCGTCGAGTTTGGTGATGGCGAAAGCGACGCAGGCGGCGAGCGCGAGGGCGCTGGCGACATCCCGCAGGACGTAACGCAGGGTGAATTGCGGGCGGCCGACTTTCTCACGCTGTTCAGCGTTCAGAGTCAGGTCATCCTGGCGTTCGGCGACGACGATCTCGCGTTCGTAGGCCTGCTCGAGGAGCCGGGCCATTTCGATCATTTCGCAGACGTCGTTGCGGCACTCTTCCGAGGCGGCCAGCATGGACTCGACGTAGATCCGCTCATGAGCCGGAAGCTCGTCGAGCGCGTAGTCGGTTAGATCTTGTTCAGTAAGTGGTCCTCTCACGATGCAGCTTTGGTCAGGTAGATGATTTTCTCGTCTTTCTCCTCACGATCGAACTTCGACCGGAGGTTGCGCATGGCCGCGTTCAGGAGGAAACCGACATTGCCGACGCTGAGCCCAGTGATATCGCTGATCTCCTGGTAGCTGTGGTGGTGCATGAAACGGAGACGCACCACTTCCTGCTGATTGCGCGGCAATTCTTTGACGTACTCGACCACCTGGGCGACGCGCTCTTTGCGCTCCAGCTCCATGGAGGGGGTCAAGTTTTCGCACTTCTTCGACTCGAACTCCTGTTCTTCGACGTAGATGTAGCGGTCTTCTTTTTTGAGGGATTTCAGCGCGCAGTTCCGGCAAACCGTGAACAGCCACTGGGAAAGATGGCCTTCAATATTGGCCTGCTCCTGGTTGTGCAGGCGCATGAAGGTTTCCTGGACGATGTCGCGAGCGCGATCCAAGTCCTGCACGATGCTGAGGGCATACTGGAGGAGCGGACGCTCGAAGCGCTCGAGAGCGCTTTGGACCCAGGCGGCTTTTTTCTTTTGCTTGCTTCCAAACATGTTCGTCGAAGTTCTAGAGGTGAACTGGTGGGTATACCCGGCTCCGGGGATTTACTAAGAGATTTTTTTACCCGGAAGGGTGGGTGCTGGCCAATCGAGGGGTGCGGCGCCTAGGATGGGTCCCATGAATACGCCGGTGGAGCCAAGTTCCAAAGTGCCTGCTTATGGGTGGATGACGGCGGGGGTGCTTTTGGCGCTGGTGGGGACGCAGGGTTGGAAATGGGTGAAAGAGCGATCCAGCATTCGACCCACATCGAGGGCGGTTCAGGAGGGCAGTAAAATCGACGCAAGACCCTTGGCTGAAGCATTTTATCTTCGGTTTTTGCAGGATGAGTCGAGTACACTGTCCCAGGAGAAGCAGAGGCGGGCGATCGAGAATTTGGCGCGGGCGAACCAGTTGCCGGTGGAGAAGGTGCGGGAGGCGCTGGAAGAGTATGCGGGGCAGGTGGAGAAGGATCCGCAGCGGAGCGAGTACTCGGCGACGGTGGCAGCGGCAATCCGGGGCCGGTTTGGGGAGGCGCTCAAGCCACTGGAAAGGCCTGCATCTTCCACGGAGATAGGGAGTTCCGATCCCCTGGAGGGGCCGCTGATGGAATTTGATGGGTATTTTCAGAAACAGCGCTGGGCGGAGGCGGAGCGGGTGCTGACAGATCTGCGGCGGCGGTTTGAAGCGCAACGGCAGCCGGAGGCCTGGGCGCGGATTCAGACGGCGGCGTTTAATCTGCGGTTTGCCCAGGAGCGGCTGGGGGAAGCGGAGAGTCTTGCGCGGGAGGTGTTACAGATTCGGGAGCGGGTCTTGGCGCCAGATTCACCGGGGCTGGCAAATGCGCTGCACAATCTTGGAGTGGTATATGCAGCGCAGCACCGCGACGACGATGCGGTGGGGCTGCATCGGCGGGCGCTGGCGATTTATGAGAAGGCTTACGGGCCGGATGATCTGGAGGTGGCGAAATCGTGCTCGGAGCTGGCGGGGTGTCTGGCGGATACCGATCGGCGAGCAGAAGGCGAGGCACCGGGGCGGCGGGCCATGGCGCTGTATGAGCGGGCGGGTGAGGATTTCGGGCTGCCCACGGCGCTGGCCTGCGACCGGGTGGGGTTTGTTTTGCTTTACGGCGGGCAGTATGCGGAGGCCGAGGCGGTGCTCCGGAAGGCGGTGGCCATTTACGACCGGCATCCGGATGCGCGGGTGAAAAACTACTCGGATGCGCTGCATCGATTGGGGCTGGCGGTGGCGAAGCAGGATCGGCGGAGGGAGGGCGTGGCGTATCTAAAGCGGTCTACGGAGATCGGGGCGAAATGGTTTCGCGAGGATGATCCGCTGTACGCGGTGTATTTCCACAATCTGGCGGTGTGGGCAGATGGGGCGGGCGATGATCCGCTGACGATGGAGGGGTATACGCGGGCGCTGCGGATACTGGCGCTGGCGCGAGAAAAGACGGGGCAGACGCCGGCGCAGATGAGTCAGACGGAGGAGTTTTATTCGGCGTATCTGCGGCGGAGCGGGGTGCCGGAGAGTGAGGTACGGCGGCGGGTATTGGACGCGGAGAAAGGGAAGTGAAGTGGCGGGCAGGGCCCGCGAGCTGGTCGGCGGCGACAGGAATGTCGCCAGTCCTTGGCGCGCGTTGGATTTGGGCGGGCGAATCGGGAGCGGAGTCTTTCGCCAGCAGCCTAAAGGCTGTATTGTCGCCCACCACACCATGCGACCTACCTTCGGTAGTCCAACGGAGATGCCGCCTTCGTCGTCTTCTGCTCCACATGTGGGGCGGAGGGTGTTTCGGCGGCGCGATTGGATGGGGGTGGCGGTGTTGATTTTTGCGGCGGGGCAGGTGCGGCCGCGGGTGATTTTT
>Ga0209050_1001958_pt1 | contig 19488 bp, 17 predicted proteins | sample Araplavi_mTSA_r2_FD_184276 | JGI IMG/M metagenome (GOLD analysis project Ga0209050, IMG submission 184276) | Arabidopsis root microbial communities from North Carolina, USA - plate scrape MF_Cvi_mTSA_r2 (SPAdes) (version 2) | ecosystem: Host-associated > Plants > Roots > Endosphere | place: USA... | reverse complement strand
CGCCGAAGGTGATGAAGATCTTTTGCCCCTTGATCCTGTAGAGGCCGGCATGCTCGCCCTCGGTGACCTTTTCGGCGGTTGAGCGCAGCGCGCCGACGTCGCTGCCCGCGGCGGGCTCGGTCAGGTTCATCGTGCCGTTCCACTCACCGGTGATCAGCTTGGGAAGCCAGGTCTGGCGCTGTTCCTCGGTGCCATAGGCCATCAGCGCGTGGATCGCGCCGGGGGTGAGGATGCTGCACAGCGAGAAGCCCATGTTCGCGCTGCCGAGCGCTTCGATCACCACGGTCGCGAGGGTGAAGGGCAGGTCTTGCCCGCCATATTCGCCGGGGCCGTCGATGCTGCCCCAGCCGGCCTCGACGAACTGCTTATACGCGTCCTTGAAGCCCGGGGGCATCGTGACCTTGCCATTGTCCCACTTGGGATTGACCGTGTCGCCGACGCGGTTGAGCGGCCCGTAGACGTCGGCGGCGAACTCGCCGATGCCGGTGACGATCGCCTCGATCATGTCGGGGGTCGCGGCGGCGAATTTGTCGTGCGCGGCCATCGCGTCGATGCGCGCGATATGATTGAGGACGAAAAGCTGTTCAGTGGTGGGCGGCGTGTAGGTCATGGAGAGCCGACTTTCCTGGTGAATATCGTTGCGCGGGCGCTATAGCGCGGCATGGCTGATGGTCAAACGCGCATGACGACCGATATCCGTCCTTTCGGGCCGGAGGCAATGGCGCGCGCCGGGGGGCTGATCGGGGAGGGGCAGCCGGTCGCGGTGCCGACCGAGACGGTCTATGGCCTCGCCGCCGATGCGCGCAATGCCGAGGCGGTGGCACGCATCTATGCTGCGAAGGGGCGGCCCGATTTCAACCCGTTGATCGTGCATGTGCCGGACTTGGCGGCGGCCGAGGCGCTGGGCGTGTTCGGTGCGGTCGAGCGCGCGCTGGCAACGCGTTTCTGGCCGGGGCCGCTGACCTTGGTCGTGCCGCGCACCGCCGATTGTCCGGTCGCGAGTATCGCGACGGCGGGGCTCGATACGATTGCGATAAGGGTACCGGGGCATCGCGCGATGCAGGCGTTGCTGGCGGAGACGGGCGCGCCGCTCGCGGCGCCGAGCGCCAATGCGAGCGGGCGCGTGAGCCCGACGAAGGCAAGCCATGTGCTAGCGAGCCTCGACGGGCGGATTGCGCTGGTGATCGACGACGGGCCGACGACCGCGGGGGTGGAATCGACGATTGCGCGTGCGACGGATGGCGCGGTCGAAATCTTGCGGCCGGGGCCGGTGACCGCGGATATGCTGGGCGCGGCGAGCGGGTTGGCGGTGACGGGCGTGCAGGGATCGGAGATCGTCGCGCCGGGGATGCTCGCGAGCCATTATGCGCCGGGCAAGCCGGTGCGGCTGGGGGCGGTGGATTTCGCAGGCGATGAATATGGCATCGGGTTCGGCGCGGTTGCGGGCGATTATGATTTGAGCGCGGCGGGCGATCTGACCGAGGCGGCGGCGCGCTTGTTCGATGCGCTGCACGCGGGAGCGGCGAGCGCGAAGGCGAAGATTGCGGTGGCAGCGATCCCGTTCGAGGGGCTCGGCGCGGCGATCAACGACCGGCTGGCGCGGGCTGCGGTTTAACTTCTCCCCTCCCATTTATGGGAGGGGTCGGGGGAGGGCCTGTTTCGATAGTGCCGACCTCGACATGCCCTCCCCTAACCCCTCCCGCAAGCGGGAGGGGGACTAAGCCGCCGCCGGTTCGATCGGATCGCCGTGTGGCGCCTTGCGCGCAACGATCAGGCAGGCGACGACGATGAGCAGCGCGCCGGCGAAGGTCGGCAGCGTGACCGCCTCGTCATAGAAATACCAGCCGAAGAGCATCGCCCAGAGGAAGCCGGTATATTCGGTGGTCGCGAGAATCTGCGTCTCGGCGCGCGCATAGGCCCAACTGAGGAGAAGGAGCGACGTCGTCGCGAGGATCGCGGCGCCGAGGATATGCGGCGCGTGGCTCGCGGCCGGAACCGCAAGAAACCACGGCGCGCCGAGCGCGAGGATCGCGGCGACGAAGAAATTCTGGAAGAAGGCGATCTCCATCGGCTCGGCCATCTTCGCCTGCCGCCGCGCGAGGATGAGGTTGTAGGCGTAGAAGATCGCCGAGAGGAACACCGCGCCGACCGCAAGCAGCGCCTCGTCGCTATAGTCGCTGCCGCCGAGCTTTCCCGCGACGATCACGAGCACCCCCGCGAGCCCGAGGGCCGACGCCGCGATCGAGCGCGGACCGATCTTCTCACCGAGGAAGATCGCGGCCATGTAGAGCGCCATCAGCGGCGCGACGAAGGCGAGCGCGATCGCCTCGGCCATCGGCAGCCGCGCGAGCGCCCAGAAGAAGCTGAGCGCCATGCCCGCGACGAAGAGCGAGCGCCAGGCGTGGATCTGCATCGTCGCCCGGTCGGGCCATTTGGGGCGGCTCGCGAAATAGATGAGGCCGGCGACAATCGTGCCGGTGCCGGTGCGCCAGAGCACGGCGTTATAGGCGCCGAGTTCGATCGACAGCCCCTTCATCAGCACGTCCATCGCCGAGAAGGTCGCGATGCCCGCGCAGGCGATCAGGAAAGGGAGGACCGGGGAGGGCGAATCGGGGCGCATGGAGGCGCCTTAGCGAAAGGTCGCCTGTCCCGCGCCATCGATGTTGAGCTTCTGGCCCGAGCAATAGCTGTTCGCGTCGCTGACGAACCAGACGACCGCCGCCGCGACGTCGGCGGGGACGGCGACGCGGCCGAAGGGCATTTTGGCGTCGAGGTGGTGGATGTCGGTGTTGCCGGTGATCGCGCGCGACAGTTTTTCGCCCATGTCGCTGACGGTGAGCGCGGGGGCGACGATGTTAACGCGGACGCCGTTGCGCAGCTCTTCCTTGGCGAGGGTGAGCGCAAGGGCTTCGCCGGCCGCTTTCGCCATCGTGTAGGGCGCGCCGTTCGGCGAGTTCACATAGGTCGCGATGCTCGAGATGATGATGATGTCGCTGCGCTTGTGAGTGCGCAGTTGCGGCAGCGCGAGGCGGCTGAGGCGGTGGGGGCCGGCGGCGTGGACGGCGAAGAGCTTGTCGACTTCTTCGGGGGTCGTGTCGGCGACCGCGAGCCCGCGGCTGGCGATTCCGGCGTTGTTGATGAGGATCGACAGCGGGCCGAAGTCCGCCTCAACCGCGGCGACCATTGCGGCGCAGGCGGCCTCGTCTGTCACCGACGCCTGATAGGCTTTGGCCTTGCGGCCCAAAGCTTCGATCGCCGCAACGGTTTCGGCAGCGGCTTCCTCGCCGCGCGTATAGTTGACCGCGATGTCGGCGCCCGCTTCGGCAAGGCCGATTGCGATGCCGCGGCCGATGCCGCGCGAGGCGCCGGTGACGAGCGCGACGCGCCCCGCAAGAATCCCGTCGGCCATATGTCTCTCCCTAATTCATCAGTTCGTTATAGATGTCGTCGTCGCTGCGGCTCGCGGCGTTGCGCCATTTGGGCGCGGCCTTGCGGTTGAGGACCGTGCCCTCCGCATCGAGGATCGCGACGGTCGGCGTGCCCTTGATCTTGAAGCGGAACCGCTTTGCGACCTCGGGGTTACGGCCCCAGCCGCGCATGTGCGGCATGCCGATATCGGCGTAGACGATCTCGTAGCGCGCGCGGACGGGGGCGAAGCGCTCGGTTGCGATGAGGTTGGCTAGCCAGGCGCTGTCGTGGCAGCCGCCGGTGCCCATGACGAGCAGTACGGGTTTCCCCGATTGTTTGGCCTTGGCGAGCGCGGCGTCGATCGCGGGCATCGGGTCGGCAATGAAGGCGTCGCTCTTGTAGGGCTCGGCGACGCCGGGGATAGTGCGCGTTTCAGCGGCCGATATGGGCGCAATCGGGAGCATCGCTGCGGCGAGGGCGAGGGCAAATTTGCGCATCATGGTGCGACGATAGGTTTCGGATGACGTTTCCGTCAACGTAAGATAGCCTTCGCCGATGAGCTGGGAAAAAGAGATCGACGAACTCGGGCAGCGCCGCGCGATGGCCGAGAAGATGGGCGGCGAGGAAAAGGTCGCGCGCCAGCATGGGCGCGGCAAGATGGACGCGCGGGCGCGGCTTGCGGGGATCGTCGATCCGGGCAGTTTTCGCGAGATCGGCAAGATCGCGGGGCGCGGGCGTTATGGCGCCGATGGCGAACTCGAAGACCTCGCCGCGAGCAATTTCATTTTCGGTCGCGCGAATATCGACGGGCGGCCCGTCGTGGCATCGGCCGATGATTTCACCGTTCGCGGTGGGGCGGCCGATGCGGCGCTGCACCGCAAGTTCGTCCAGTGCGAGGCGATGGCGCATGAATATCGCCTGCCGCTGATCCGCATGATCGACGGCACCGGCGGCGGCGGGTCGGTGAAGACGCTCGAGGATATGGGTTATACCTATATCCCGCACGTGCCCGGCTGGGACGAGATTATCGCGAACCTCGACACGGTGCCGGTGGTGGCGCTGGCGTTGGGGCCGACGGCGGGGCTCGGCGCGGCGCGGGTGGTCGCCAGCCATTACAGCGTGATGGTGCGCGGGCTGTCGCAGCTGTTCGCGGCGGGGCCGGCGGTCGCGGCGGCGATCGGCGATACGCTCGACCGCGAGGAACTCGGCGGGACCGATGTCCATACGCGCAACGGTGTCGTCGATGACGAGGTGGCGAGCGAGGCCGAGGCCTTTGCAGCAGCGCGGCGGTTCCTGTCCTACCTGCCGTCGTCGATCCATGATCGGGCGCTGCGCATCGAGAACAGCGATCCGGTCGACCGGCGCGACGAGAGCTTGCTGTCGGTCGTGCCGCGCGAGGCGAAGCAGGTTTATTCGATGCGGCGGATTACGGCTGCGGTGTTCGATCAGGGCAGCTTCTTCGAAATGGGTTCGCGCTGGGGGCGGGCGGTGATTACCGCCTTCGCGCGATTGGACGGCTATCCGGTCGCGGTGCTCGCGAGCGATCCGTCGTACCTTGGCGGGTCGTGGGACGCGAAGACGAGCGAGAAGGCCGAGCGCTTTGTGAAACTGGCCGACCAGTTCCGGCTGCCGATCGTCCACCTCGTCGACAATCCGGGCTTCATGATCGGCGGCGAGGCCGAACGGACGGGGACGATCCGTTATGGCGTGCAGGCGATGAACGCGATTTATCGCGCGACGGTGCCGCTGGCGTCGGTCGTTGTGCGGCGCGCCTATGGCATTGCGGGGAGCGCGATGTCGAACGCCGAGCGCTTCCAGTACCGCTTCGCCTGGCCGTCGGGCGACTGGGGCAGCCTGCCGATCGAGGGCGGGGTCGAGGTCGCGTACAAGAGCGAGCTAGAGGCGGCCGAGGATCCGGCGGCGCATCTCGAGGCGATCCGCGAGCGGCTGAACCGCGTGCGTTCGCCGTTCCGCACCGCGGAGAAATTCGGGGTCGAGGATATCATCGATCCGCGCGACACGCGGCCACTGCTTTGCGAGTTTGCCGATCTGGCTTGGCGGGTGCTGAACAGCCGTTCGTAGAAAAGGGCTCGTCATTGCGAGCGAAGCGACGCAATCCAGAGCGGTTTACTGCGCTCTGGATTGCCGCGGGCCTCCGGCCCTCGCAATGACGGTGGGGGATATGGGATGACCGGCGTGCGCCACTACGGCATGGACTGGCTGCGGATCGCGGCGTTCGCCCTGCTGATCCTCTACCATATCGGCATGTATTTCGTGCCGTGGGGCTGGCATGTGAAGATCGCGCAGCCGCTCGACTGGGTGCAGGTGCCGATGCTCGCGACGAACAGCTGGCGGCTGCCCTTGCTGTTCCTCGTGTCGGGTTATGCGAGCGCGGCGCTGTTTGCGAAGCTCGGCGGCAGCGGGGCGTTCGTGCGGTCGCGCAGCGCACGGCTGCTGATCCCGCTCGTCTTCGGCATCCTCGTCGTCATCCCGCCGCAGCCGTGGATCGAGCTGGTGACGCAGCATGGTTATGCGAAGAGTCTCGGCGCCTTCTGGACCAGCGATTATTTCCGCTTCGGGACGCTGGACGGCATCGTCCTGCCGACGTGGCAGCATCTGTGGTTTGTCGTCTACCTATGGGTCTATACGCTACTGGCGGCGGCGGTGCTGGCATGGGTGCCGGCGGCCGCGCGCGCGAAGGTCGCCGACGGCGCGGCGCGCTGGCTCGGCGGCTGGGGGCTGCTGCTGGTGCTGCCGCTCGTGTGGTGGCTGTTGCTGCTCGCGCTGTTTCCCGATCATGACGAAACGCATGCGCTGTTCGACGATGGGCCGTCGCATCTCCATTATCTGATGCCCTTCTTCGTCGGCTGGCTGCTGCGTGTGCGGCCGCAGTTGTTCGCCGCTGTCGCGCGCTGGTGGCGGTTTTCGCTGGGCGTTGCGGTTGCGGCTTTCGCAGTGGTGGCGGGGATCATGTATCTGTGGCTGAGCGGCTCGCAGCCGCCCGAATGGGGGCGGTTGCCCTTCGACATCGCACATCAGGTGCAGGGATGGGCGACAATCGTCGCGCTGGTCGGGATCGCCGACCGCTACTGGAACCGCGACCATCCGCGGCGCGCGATGCTCGCCGAGGCCGTGTTTCCCTTTTACATCATCCACCAGACGATCATCGTCGTTGTCGGCTGGTATCTGTTGCGCGGCGAGGTCGCGGCGCTGCCGTCCTTCCTGATCCTCGTCGCGGCGACGGTGACCGGATGCTGGCTTTTCTACTGGATCGGGCGCAACATCGACTGGTTGCGGCCGCTGATCGGATTGCAGCGAAAATAGGGGGAGAGCATGGGCGCTTTGAAAGGCATTTTGGCGATCGTCGGGGTCGCCGCGATACTTGTCGGCGGGCTGTGGGCGCTGCAAGGGCTCGATATCATACGCTGGCCGGCGAGCAGCTTCATGCTCGGCGACACCGTTTGGACGCGCAACGGCGTGATCCTTGCCGTGGTCGGCGTGGTGCTGGTCTGGTTCGCGCGGAAGAAATAATCAAATCCGACTACAAATGTAGTTGATCTGTATTGTTTATATGATACACCTATCTCTGGCCGGGGCTGGATTGGAGATGAGGATGATTCGTTCTACGCGTATTTTGCCGGCGCTGTTGCTCGCTGCCGGAATGGCGGTCGTACCGATACTGGCGCCGCCGCCTGCCTATGCGGCGGACGAGGTGAGCGCCAACCAGATCGCCGAAACTTATGCCGCGCTGCTCGAGCGCGACTATGTCTATCCCGAAACGGGCAAGCGTTATGCCGCGGCGATCCGCGCGGGCATCGCGGCGGGCCGTTATGCGTCACTGACCGGCGAGGCGCTGGGGCAGGCGATCGACAAGGATATGAATGCGGTGTCGCCCGACGGGCATCTGCGCTTGCGCACGCCCGAGGGGTCGCCGGCTGCAGCGGCACCCGCACCGGGCGGCGCTGCGCCCGTGCGGCGTCCGCCCAAGGTACCGGTCGAGCAGGCGGGCTGGATCGCGCCGGGCATCGCCTTCATCCGCTTCAATGTGTTTCCGCAGGACGCGGCGGTGACCGCGCAGGCGGCGAAGTTCATGGCCGACCATGCCGATGCGAAGGCGATCATCTTCGACATCCGCACGCATAATGGCGGCGGGCTCGACCAGATGGACGTCATCTTTCCATGGCTGTTCGCCGAACCGACGCGGTTGGTGACGATGGCGACGCGCGCCTCGGTCGATGCGCGCGGCGGGTCGCCGATCGACGGCCTGGCCTCGATGCGGGTGGTGAAGGGCGACGCCGGGATGGTGGCGCGCGAGCATTGGGCGACGCCGAACGCCGACACGCGGCTGCGTGATGCCAAAGTCTATGTCCTGACGTCGGGCGCGAGCGCGTCGGCGGCGGAGCATTTCTCGCTCGCGATGAAGCATACGGGACGCGGCACCTTGGTCGGCGCGCCGACCGCGGGCGCCAATCATTTCGGCAGCGGCGAGAATCTGGGTGGCGGATACGGCGCCTTCATCCCGGTGGGGCGCACCTATGATCCCACGACGGGCAAGGATTGGGAGGGCGACGGCGTGCAGCCGGATATCGTGGTCGCGCCCGCTGACGCGCTGGTGCGCGTGCTCACCGATCTGGGCGTGGCGCCGGCCGAAGCGAAGACGCTGTCCGACGCGCACATGCCGAGCTGGCCCATGGAGCGCCGCAAGCCGCGTGGGGCGAAATAGGCCGACAACATCCTTCTTCGTCATGCCGGACTTGATCCGGCATCCATTCTACAGACGTTGGATGGACCCCGGATCAAGTCCGGGGTGACGAATGTTCAGGAGACAGCCAGCCTCGTCAGTGCCTCGCCGTCGACGCGCATCACGGTCCATTCGTCCATCAGCTTGGCACCGAGGCTCTGGTAAAAGCCGATCGAAGGGGTGTTCCAGTCGAGCACCCACCATTCGAGGCGCGCGCAGTCGCGTTCGACGCAAAGCTTTGCAAGATGCGCGAGTAGCGCCTTGCCGAGCCCCGATCCGCGCGCTTCGGGGCGGACGAACAGGTCCTCGAGATAGATGCCGGGCTTGCCTTCGAAGGTCGAGAAATTGTGGAAGAAGAGCGCGAAGCCCTGCGCCGCGCCGTCGATCTCGCCGATCAGAACTTCCGCATAGGGGCGCGGGCCGAAGAGTTTCTCGCCGAGCTTCGCCTCGTCGAAGCGGACCTCGTGCGCAAGCTTTTCATAGTCGGCGAGGTCGCGGATGAACTGTGCGATCAGCGGCAGGTCGGCGGCGCTGGCAGGGCGGATCGAAAGGGTCACGGGGTTATCCTGTGCAGAGGGGCTTCGGGGTTCCTTAGCGGCGACCGACGCCGATGGGCAATGCCACCCGCCCTTACAATCATCGGCCGCCACCCCATATGGAGATTATGCCATTGGACCAGGCCGCGTCGCAACGCTGCAGGCCAGCTGTCGGGCATTGTCTCCTATCGATCAGAATGACTTTGATTGGGTTTTCCGGGACAGGAAAATGATCGCGATTCCGGTGGGCTGACAGCCCGGGTCGGCGATCCGAAAGGCATGCCTTCATGATCGGCTATTTCATCCTCCTCCACCGCTTTCCCGAACAGTTCAAACGGATGTTCAACGCGATCTATGCACCCGGAAACAGCTATGTGATCCATGTCGACAAAGGGTCGGGCCCGGAGTTCGCCGCCGACATCGCGGCTTTCCTGAAACCCTTCCAGGGCGTGGCGATCATCGAATCGAAAAAGGCGCTGTGGGGCGGCTACAGCCTTGTCGACGCCGAATTGCGCGGAATGAAGCAGCTGCTTAAGATGAATCGCAGCTGGACCCATTATATCAACCTCAGCGGGCAGGATTTCCCGCTGAAGTCACAAACCTATATCCGCGACTTTCTGCGCGCCAACCCACGGCGGCAGTACATTCGCGCGCTCGACCAGCGGGCGGTGCGGCCCGACACGATGAACCGTGTTAGCCACATGTTCGTCGAGGCGCTGGGGCGCATGTTTCGCACCCGCCTGCCGCGCGCGTTCCTGAAGGGCGCGACACCCTATATCGGCACGCAGTGGAAAGCCGTGACGCGGAGCTTTTGCCATTTTGCTGTTCACCACCCGAGCGCCGAGCGGTTCAAGGCATTTTATCGCCGCAGCTTCATTCCCGATGAGGCCTTTTTCCCGACACTGATGATGAACAGCCGCGCACAGGGCGAAGTGATGAACGACGATCTGCGCACGATCGACTGGGTACCCGACGGCGACATCAAGCTGCGCCCGCGCACTTTCGTAACCGCCGATGCGCTGCGGCTGACGCTGAGCCCCGACCTGTTCGCGCGCAAGTTCGACGCCGAAGAGGATTCGGTGATTTTCGACCTGCTCGAAGCGCATCTGAAGACGCCAGCGGCGAACGTCTATGCTGCGGAAACGACCGTCAAACCGCAAGATCGAACGCTCGAAGCCGCTTGAAAACGCCGGCGCGGCAGGGTCGGCTTATGCCGCCTTGCCGTGCAGCGTGTCCATGCTCACCGAACTGCCCGCGTCGATTTCGGCCGCCTTCGCTTCGACGAGCTTGACGATGTGGCCGATCATGTCGGCGTCCTCGACATGATGGTCGGTGACGCCCGACAGGAAGACCATATGCTTGCCGTTGCCGCCGCCGGTGATGCCGATGTCGGTTTCGCGCGCTTCGCCGGGGCCGTTGACGACGCAGCCGAGGACCGAGAGGGACATCGGGGTCTTGATGTGGCTGAGCGCCTCTTCGAGCGCCTGCACGGTGCGGATGACATCGAAACCCTGCCGCGCGCAGCTGGGACACGAGACGACGCGAACGCCGCGGGTGCGGAGGCCGAGCGATTTCAGGATTTCGTAGCCGACGCGCACTTCTTCCTCGGGTTCGGCCGAGAGGCTGACGCGGATCGTGTCGCCGATGCCCGCCCAAAGGAGGTTGCCGATGCCGAGCGCCGACTTCACCGTGCCGCCGATCAGGCCGCCGGCTTCGGTGATGCCGAGGTGCAGCGGGCAGTCGACCGCGTCGGCGAGCTGCGCATAGGCGGCGACCGCGAGGAAGACGTCGCTCGCCTTTACCGCGACCTTATAGTCGTGGAAGTCGTGGTCCTGGAGCAGCTTGATATGGTCGAGCGCGCTTTCGACGAGCGCTTCGGGGCACGGCTCGCCATATTTTTCGAGCAGGTCCTTCTCGAGGCTGCCCGCGTTGACGCCGATGCGGATCGCGCAGCCGTTTGCTTTTGCTGCCCGGACGACCTCGCCGACGCGCTCGCTGCTGCCGATGTTGCCGGGGTTGATGCGCAGGCACGCGGCGCCCGCGTCGGCGGCTTCGAGCGCGCGCTTATAGTGGAAATGGATGTCGGCGATGATCGGGATGCGCGCCGCGCGCACGATCTTGCCCAGTGCCGCGGTCGATTCGACGTCGGGGCAGGAGACGCGGATCAGGTCGGCGCCGGCCTCTTCGCAGCGGCGGATCTGGTCGATCGTCGCGACCGGGTCGCTGGTCAGCGTGTTCGTCATCGTTTGCACGCTGATCGGCGCGCCGCCGCCGACGGGGACGTTGCCGACCATGATCTGGCGGCATTCGCGCCGCGCAATGTCGCGCCAGGGGCGCAGGCCGGGGTTGTGATCGCTCATAGGTGCGTGCTCGACAAAAAGGGGAGATATGCGCCGCTCTTTAGCCGCCCGCGGACGGCTTGGCAAAGTGCAAGCCGCTGTTGCGCGAAAGTCACAGTTTGACGCGGATTTGTCACTTTGCGCAATTTTCGTTTGTGCATCGCAACAAAATCGGCAACTTCAGGTGCGTTCGTCGTTACAGGCCCGTGCGAAGAGGCGTGAACACGCAACGGCAGGCTGGGACGATCCGTGTTTTTGTTAGGGGGATCACCCATGAAGTTTCTTACTAAAGCGTGTTTCGGCATGCTGCTCGCCGCGTCGGCCATGTCGACGCCCGCCTTCGCTCAGGAAGAAGAAGCGGCCAGCGGCCCGTTCTCGCTTTCGGGTGGCATCGCGGTGACGTCCGACTATCGTTTCCGCGGCATTTCGCTCTCGAACGAAAAGGTCGCCGTCCAGCCGACGCTGACCGTCAGCCATGAAAGCGGCCTCTATGCCGGCGTCTGGGGCTCGTCGCTTCCCGACAGCGATGCCTATGGCAAGTTCGAACTCGACCTTTACGCGGGTTTCAACACCGAAGTCGCCTCGGGCACGACGGTCGACCTTGGCGTCACCTATTACACCTATCCGGGCAGCCACGACGGCGGCGCGCCGACCGACTATTTCGAAGGCATCGGCAAGCTGTCGCACGACATCGGCCCGGTTTCGGTCACCGGCATGGTCGCCTATGCGCCGAAGCAGAATTCGCTCGGCGACGACGACAATATCTATCTGAACCTCGGCGCCGGTTTCGGCATCCCCAACACGCCGGTCACGCTGACCGCGGGGATCGGCTATAACGACGGTTCGCTCGGCCTCGTGTCGCCCGACGGCAAATATGTCGACTGGTCGGTCGGCGCGTCCTTCGCTGCCGGCCCGCTGACCTTCTCGGCGCAATATATCGACACCGACGTCAAAAAGTCGGGGATCAAGGAACTCGACACGCTTTACGATCCAACCGTGGTCTTTACGCTGGGCGCGTCTTTCTGACAGCCTAGCGGGTCAGCGACCACGCGCTAAGGGGGCGGCTTCGGGGGAGGCCGCCCCCTTTTTCGTGCCCGAAAGGCGGGCAGGTCGTCTCGTCGCTTCGCGCTTGACCGTGTCGATGAACCGTGCAAATTCATCGACCAGTTGAAGCAGCGAAGGTTATCCCCCATGACTCAAAGCGTTTCGGTTCCTCCCATTCCACCCGCACGATCTGAGCGAAGTCCCGGCGTCAAGTTGGTCATCGCGGTGCTGATCGCGGTCGCGCTGATGGTCCCCCTCCTCATGATTTACGGCCTGCTCTGGGATCGCCAGCAGCAGGCCGAGACCGCGCAGGCCTCGATCGGACAGGGCTGGGGCGGGCAACAGACGATCGCCGGGCCGGTGATCGTCATTCCCTATCGCGCTACGGAAACGACGACGGTGCAGGAGAATGGCAAGGATGTGACGCGGACGGTGAACACGATCCGCAACCTCTATCTGTCGCCGCAGACGAACAAGGCCGACGTCGTCATCAAGCCCGAGAAGCGCAAGAAGGCGATTTACGAGACCGTCGTCTATGAAAGCCAGATCGCGGGGCATGCCGAGTTCATCCTGCCCGCCGATATCGCGCGTTATGGCGTGAGCCGCGAGGCGTTGATGCTCGACAGGGCTGAAGTCCGGCTGGGGATCAGCGACGCGCGCGGGCTGGTTGACGGCAACAGCCTGACCGTCGACGGAACCCCGCTTTCGCTCCAGCCCGGCAAGGGGCTGCTCTCGACGGGCAATTCGGGCACCTTCGCCTTTGTCGACTGGAGCGCCGCAGCGCCGATGAAGGTCGACTACAAGATCGGCGTGCGCGGGCTCGGCGATTTCAAGCTGATCCCGCGCGGGGTCGACACGCGCTGGACCGTCAAGTCGAGCTGGCCGAACCCGAGCTTTGGCGGCGATTTCCTGCCCGCGAAGCGCGAGGTCAAGGGCAGCGGTTTTACCGCAACCTATGCGATCCCGAACCTTGCGCTGGGACAGGCACAGGTGCTGACGGGCGATCTGTCGCCGCCGGTGACGACCAATTACGGCCCGCGCGAAGTCTATATGGAGCCGGTGGCGGTCGAGGCCGCGGGTAGCGGCAACACGGGCGAAGCGTCGGGCGGCACCGCAAAGGCGGTGGCGATCAGCCTGATCGAACCCGTCGACCTCTACAGCCAGGTCGATCGCAGCATCAAATATGGTTTCCTGTTCATCGGTTTCACCTTCGTCGCCTTTTTGATGTTCGACATCATCGCGGGTGCGCGGGTGGCACCGGCCGAATATCTGCTGACGGGCATCGCGCTCGTGCTGTTCTTCGTGCTGCTGCTCGCGTTTGCGGAGGTGATCGGGTTCATGCCCGCTTATATGGTCGCGTCGGCGGCGATCATCGGGCTGCTGACCTTTTATAGTGCGGCGGTGCTCAAGAGCTGGAAGCGCGCGCGCTTCCTGGCGGCGATGCTGATCGGGCTTTATGCCCTGCTCTATACGCTGCTCAATCTCGAAGCCTATGCGCTGCTCATCGGGTCGGTGCTGATGTTCTTCGCCCTTGCCGGGGTGATGTACATGACGCGCAACATCGATTGGGGCGGGATCGGCAAGAAGGATGAGGTGGCGGGGGTGTAATGCCGAAGATCCTCCCCTTGGCGTAGCCATGGGGAGGTGGCAGCGCGAAGCGCTGACGGAGGGGTATTGGCACTAACGTTGCTGACCCCTCCACCATCCGCTTCGCGGACGGTCCCCCTCCCCAACGCTGCGCGATGGGGAGGATCGTTCTACCGCCAACGAAGATTTTGGGGGCCAAGATCCGCGAGGGTTTTGGCCCCCATCAATTTCATGCCGCGCTCCATTTCGGCGCGGAGCAGGGCGATCGCGCGCGCTACGCCATCCTCACCCGCCGCAGCGAGCGCATAGAGATAGAGGCGGCCGCCCGAGCAGGCCTTCGCGCCGACCGATAGGGCTTTGAGCACGTGCGTGCCGCGCGTGATGCCGCCGTCGCAGATGACCTCGACCTTGTCGCCGACCGCGTCGACGATCTCGGCGAGCGCGTCGAAGGGCGAGATGCTGCCGTCCAGCTGGCGCCCGCCATGGTTCGACACCATGATGGCGGTCGCGCCGATGTCGGCCGCGCGCTTCGCATCCTCGACCGCGACGATGCCTTTCAAACAGAATGGGCCGTCCCATTTCTTCCGGATCGCCTCGGCGTGTTTCCAGTCGAGGCTCTGGTCGAGCATCGAGGTGAAATATTCGGCGACCGATTTGGGGACGCTCGAACCTTCGGAGACATGCGTCGCGAGGTTCGGCAAGCTGAACTTTTCGCGCAGCACATAGTTGAGCCCCCAGCCGGGCTTGGCGGCGTAGCTCAGCATGTTCGATGCGGTGAAGCGCGGCGGCGAGGTGAAGCCCGAGCGCAGGCAGCGTTCGCGGTTGCCGCCGACGATCGTATCGACCGTGAGCGCGACGGCGTCGAACTTCGCATCGCGCGCGGCGTCGAGCATCGCCTGGTTGAGCCCCTCGTCGTGGTGGACGTAGAGCTGGAACAGCTTGGGCCCATCGGTGAGCGCGCCCGCTTCGGCGAGGCTGATCGTTGCGAGGCTGGAGATGCCCGCGACGGTGCCGGCGTTGGCAGCGGCGCGAAGCACGGCGCGCTCGCCCTGCCAGTGGAACAGGCGCTGGAGCGCCGTCGGCGACAGGAAAAGCGGCATCGCCATTTCGCGGCCGAACAAGGTCGTCTTCATGTCGACGCTTTCGACCCCGGCGAGGACGCGCGGGATGAGGTCGCAGTCGTCGAACGCAGCGCGGTTGCGGCGGCGGGTGACCTCATCGTCGGCGGCGCCGTCGATATAGTCGAACACCGGCCAAGGCAGGCGGCGCTTCGCGAGCGCGCGGAAGTCGTCGATATTGTGGCAGTCGGTGAGTTTCATGCTTGCCCCGATCAGAAAACGGTCCGCGCTGCCACCGTCCCCTTGGTCGGGAAGCTGAAGCGCGGTTCGATCGCGAGGTTGGCGTCGAGGATATGCGCCGCAATGCGCTTGCCGACCGCGGGGCCGTTCTTGAAGCCATGGCCCGATCCGCCGCCGACGAGCCAGACGCGCTCCTGTCCGGGGAAGCGGTCGATGAGGTAGTCACCGTTCGAGCTATTCTCGTACTGGCAGACGCGCCCGCCGATGAGCGGCGCATTGGCGAGGCCGGGGAAGCGGCGCGCGACATAGGCCCGCGCTTCCGCAAGGCCCTCCGCGGTCAGCGTGCGTTCCATCGTGTCGGGGTCGATCCGCGGCCCGTGGCGGTCGATCGCGATCTTGAACCCCGCACCCTCGAGGTCGGGGATGCCATAGAAGATGCCGTTGTTGCTGTTATCGGCCCAGACCGGCAGCTCAGGCGGGGCGAAGCGCGTGTCGCCCTGCGGTGCGCCGAAATGATAAACCTCCTGCCGCGTCGCGACGATCTTGTTCATCAACTGCTGCGGGAAAAGTTCGGCGAGCCAGGGGCCGGCGGCATAGACGAGATGGTCGGCGGTGCCGCCATCGGGGAGCGTGTGCTTCTTGATGCGCTTTGAAAAGAGCGGGGCGGGCATGACGACGCGTTCGACCTCGATCTGCGCGTCGGCGATGACTTCCTGCACACCGCGCCCGGCGATCAGCGCGCCGGTCTCGGTTTCGAGGATGCCGGTTTCGCCCTGATAGAATTGGATCTGGCGATATTTATTCTGGAGCCAGCTGACGTCGCCATGCTCGTGGCCGACGCCGCTCGCCTGCAACCACGCGAGCGACTGCGCGGTATAGGCGTCGCCCTGCGGGCCGAACCAGAGCACGCCGGTGTTGTGGAAGATGGGTGCGCTCGCGCTGTCCGAAAGGTCTTTCCAATATTTGAGCGAGTCGCGCGCCATCTCCGAATAGATGGTGTCGGCGCCATAACCCATGCGGATGACGCGGCTCTCGCCGCCCGACGAGGCGCGCCAGTGGCCCGCGCCATAGGCGTCGAACAGGCGCACGCTCTTGCCCGCGCGAAGCAGATGCCATGCGGTCCATGCCCCGAACACGCCCGCGCCGATGATCGCGACATCGACATGCTGGACCTTGGGCTTGGCGGGTTTGCGCTTCTTGGGTTTGCGTTCCTTGCGCTCGGCCGCCGCTGCGGCGGCCGCAACCGGCAACGCGGCGAGGCCGGTGAGCAGCGCGCGGCGGGTCGGCGTGTCAGCGGCCAACGGTCGCGCCCTCGCTCTTTTTGTAATAGCGATAGCCACCGATCCAGGTTTCGAGCGGGGTCATCTTGCGAATTTCGTCGGGACTGGCGAGCATCGGGTCGGCCTCGATAATCAGGAAGTCGGCGCGCATTCCGGGCATCAGCGTGCCGATGCGGTCCTCGGCGAAGCCGGCAAAGGCGGCGGTGCGCGTGAAGCCGTCGAGCGCGGTCTCGCGCGTCACGATCTCCTCGGGACGCCAGCCGCCGAAGGGTTCGCCCTTGGCATCGGTGCGTGAGATTGCGGCGGCGATGCCGGGGAAGGGGTTCGCGCTTTCGACCGGCACGTCGGAGCCGAAGGCAAGGCGGACGCCCGCCTTTTCGAGGCTGCGCCATGCATAGGCGCCCTTGAGCCGATCGGGGCCGAGGCGCGCTTCGGCCATGACGCGGTCGCTCGTCTGGTGGACGGGCTGCATCGAGGCGATGACCTTGAGCGTCGCGAAGCGCGGGATGTCGACGGGGTCGATGATCTGCGCATGCTCGATGCGCCAGCGGCGCTCGCCGGGCAGATCGGCGGTGAGGTCGGTGATCGCGTCGAGCGCCTCGGCATTGGCGGCGTCGCCGATCGCGTGGATTGCGACTTGGAACTTGTCCATCGACGCGCGTACCATCTTGTTGCGAAGCTGCGCGGGGGTGAGCAAAGGCAGGCCCTTTTGCCCGGGCGCGTCGCTGTACGGCGCTTTCAGCCAGGCGCCGCGCGATCCCAATGCGCCGTCGAGATAGAGCTTTACCCCGACCATGCGGAGGCGATCGTCATAGAGCCATGGCGTCGGTTCGGAGCCGGCGATGATCGCCATATTGTCGATATCGCCGCCGTAGCTGAGGATCCGCACCGCGAGCTGTTTCTTGTCGCCGGCGCGGCGATACGCCTGCCAGTCGGCGATGCTGGTGCCCATGTCGGCGATCGCGGTGATCCCCTGTTCGAGCAGTTTCTGCTGCGCGAGATAGAGCGCGCGGTCGAGATCGCGCGCGAGCGGCTTCGGCTTGGCGCTGTCGACGAGGCTCATCGCGGCATCGACGAAGACGCCGCTCGGTTTGCCGCCCTCCATTTCGATGCGGCCGCCCTCGGGCGATTTGCTCGCGGCGGTGATTTTTGCCGAGGCCATTGCCGCCGTGTTTGCCCAGCCGGCATGGCCATCGACGCGTTCGAGCCAGACGGGGCGGTTTGGTACCGCGGCGTCGAGGTCGGCGGCGGTCGGAAAGCGGCCAAGACCCCATTTTTCCTGATTCCAGCCCGACCCGATGATCCACGGCATTTCGGGATTTTCGGCCGCATATTTACGGATCGCCGCCTGCGCCTCGGCGAGGCTGTTGGTGTTCGACAGGTCGAGAAGCATGAGCTGGAAGCCGAGGCCCATGACATGGCCGTGCGCGTCGATCAGCCCGGGGATGAGCGTGCGGCCCTTGCCGTCTTCCTTGAAGTCGGGGCGTTCGGGGCGTTTGTCCTTGCGGTCGAGCAGCTGCTTGACCTTGCCCTGCGTGTCGATGACGAGCCCGGTGAAGCGGACGAGCTTGCCGTCCTTGTCGAGCGTGATGCCGTTGACGTTATCGACGAGCGTGTCGGCATGCGCGGGGGCGGCGATGGACAGCGCGAGCGCCGTCAGGATCAGGCGCTTCACTTGGGAATCCTCGTCACGAGCGAGCTGGTGTCCTTTCGCCCGCCGCCGGCTTTTTGCACATCGGCGTAGAATTGGTCGACGATGCTCGCGACGGGTAGCGTTGCGCCGTTCGAGCGTGCTTCGTCGAGCGCGAGGCCGAGATCCTTGCGCATCCAGTCGACCGCGAAGCCGAAGTCGAACTCGTCCTTCGCCATCGTCCCCCAGCGGTTGAGCATCTGCCAGCTCGCCGCGGCGCCGCCGGAGACGGCTTCGAACACCTTGTCGGTGTCGAGCTTCGACGCCTGCGCGAAACGGAGGGCTTCGGAGAGCCCCTGGACGACACCGGCGATTGCAATCTGGTTGACCATCTTGGTCGTCTGCCCCGCACCGGGGCCGCCGATGTGGACCATGCGTGCGGCATAAGCGTCCATCACGGGCGCCGCGGCGTCGAAGGCGGCCTTGGTGCCGCCGCACATGATCGAGAGCGTGCCGTTCTGCGCCCCGGCTTCGCCGCCCGAGACGGGGGCGTCGAGGCAGAGCAGGCCGAGCCCGTCGGCCTCGACCGAAAGCTGGCGCGCGATACGCGCGGAGACGGTGGTGTGATCGACGAACAGCGCGCGCCTGCGCATCGCCTTGAACGCGCCGTCGCGGCCGAGGGTCACCTGCGCGAGATCGTCGTCGTTGCCGACGCAGGTCAGGACGACATCGGCGTCTCTTGCCGCTTCGGCCGGGGTCGATGCCGCCGTGCCGCCATGCTGCGCCACCCAGAGGTCGGCCTTCGCACGCGTCCGGTTGTAAACGGTGAGGTGGTGGCCCGCCTTGACGAGGTGGCCTGCCATCGGTCCGCCCATGACGCCGGTGCCGATGAAGCTGATGCGCAATTTTTGTTCGCTCATGGCCAAGTCCATAAGCATAGTTTGCGCGGCGCGCCAGATAGGCTAGTGCGCATGCCGTTATGACAGATCAACTCACCCTGACCTCCGCCGCCGATCTCCCGGCGATCACATTGGACGATGTGCGCGCGGCGGCGGGGCGAATTAACGGCTCGGTCGTGCGGACGCCGACGCTCCATTCGCAGACGCTGTCCGAAATGGTCGGCGCCGAAGTGTGGCTGAAGTTCGAAAATCTGCAATTTACCGCGGCGTACAAGGAACGCGGCGCATTGAACGCGCTGCTGCTGATGGACCCCGAAGCGCGTGCGCGCGGCGTGATCGCGGCGTCGGCGGGCAATCATGCGCAGGGGCTTGCCTATCATGGCAAGCGGCTCGGCGTTCCCGTCACCATCGTGATGCCGAGCACGACACCGCAGGTGAAAGTGTCGCAGACCGCGAGCCACGGCGCGACGATCGTGCTGTTTGGTGAGAAGTTCGACGACGCCTATGCGCATGCGCGCGAGTTGGAAGTCGAGCGCGGGCTGACTTTTGTCCATCCGTTCGACCATCCGCATGTCGCGGCGGGGCAGGGAACCGTCGCGCTCGAAATGCTCGAGGATGTTCCCGAACTCGACACGCTGATCGTGCCGATCGGCGGCGGCGGGCTGCTTGCGGGCATGGGCACCGCGGCGCGCGGGATCAAGAATGACATGCGCCTCGTCGGCGTGC
>Ga0209050_1001953_pt1 | contig 19508 bp, 16 predicted proteins | sample Araplavi_mTSA_r2_FD_184276 | JGI IMG/M metagenome (GOLD analysis project Ga0209050, IMG submission 184276) | Arabidopsis root microbial communities from North Carolina, USA - plate scrape MF_Cvi_mTSA_r2 (SPAdes) (version 2) | ecosystem: Host-associated > Plants > Roots > Endosphere | place: USA... | reverse complement strand
ATCGTGCCCCATCGCGATCCCGTCATCGACCGCGATCGTGTTGAATTCCTTGGCGACGCCGCCCGACGCCTCGATCTCGCGCGCAACCAACTGGCCGAGGTCTTTCAGATGGACATGACCCGGCACAAACTGGGTGAAGCTGTTGACCACCGCGATGATCGGCTTGCCGAAGTCGCTGTCCTTCATCCCAGTCGCACGCCACAGGCCGCGCGCGCCCGCCATGTTGCGGCCGTGTGTGGTAGTGCGCGAACGATATGAAGGCATTTGGAGCATTCCTGATAATTTTATTTCAAAAATAAGCGAAGAGACGCGCCTCTACACGCCTAGTCCGCCAGATTCAATGCAACTTTGCTGCACATGCGAGAAAGCCGGTCGGCGAACAGCCCCTGCCCCGCAGCGTTGCCGACCAGATCCTGTCGCATCTCGATCCCAACATAGGGGATGTCGTTGGCTTCGGCGTGGCGGTTCATCGTCGCGTTGAGCAGCTTGCCCGAATAGGGTTGCTGGTCGCCGACGGTCATGTCTTCGGCGTCCAGAGCCGCAATGGCTGCCGCCGCGAGGCGGTCGTCCTCATTGTAAAGCACGCCCACATGCCACGGCCGCGCCTGGTCGGGATGCGCCGTAAGCGACGGCGTGAAACTGTGCAGCGACAGGATCATCGCCGGACGATGCGATGCAATCGTTTCCGCTATATGCGCATGATAGGGCCTAAAAAAACGCGCTAGCCTCGCCTCGCGGGCATCATTGTCGAGCGCATTGCCCGGTACTGCATGCCCGTCGCTCGCGATCGGCAGCACCCCGGGCGCATCCTCGTCTCGATTGCAGTCGACGACCAGACGCGACACCCCGCCAAGGATCGCCGCGTCGACCGCGCGGTTCTCGACGAGCAGCGCCGCCACCTCGGCTACACCGATGTCGATCGCGATATGGTTGGCCAACAGGGTCGGGTCGATGCCGAGATCGATATCGGCGGGCACAAACGCCGAGGCATGGTCGGCAATCAACAGGATGCCACCGGCGCGTGCTTCGCCGATTTGCCGCCACGCTTCGCTCACCGCAATGCTCCCGCCATCGTCCACCAGCCCGGATGCCGCTCTGCCAGTTGCGTCGCCGCCGCATCGCGCTCGGCCGCCGCATCGAACAAGGCGAAACAGGTCGCTCCCGATCCCGACATGCGCGCGAGCCAAGGGCGCAGTCCGCCGAGTTCAAGCAAGATGTCGGCAATTGTCGGGCATTGCGCAATCGCCGGACGCTGCAGATCATTGCGGGCGCTGAACAGTTGCGCGCGAAAATCTGCGCCGGTGAATAGCGGTCCGCGGTCAATGCCGTCCCACGCCGCGAAGACCGGCCCGGTCGCGACAGGCTGCCGCGGATTGACGAGCAGCACCGGCGTCCCGGCCAGCCGCAATTCAAGCACCGGGCTCAACTCTTCGCCAACGCCGACGCCAAGACAGGTCGTGCTCGTCACACAGGCGGCGATGTCGGCGCCGAGCGGGCTGACGAGGCGCGCGAGCGTCGCATCGGCAAGTTCAGGCATAAAGTGCGCCCGGATCAGCCGCGCCATCGCGGCGGCATCGGCCGATCCGCCGCCGATCCCCGCCGCCACCGGCAACCGCTTGGTGAGCGTGACCGCCAGTGGTGGCACCCGATCGGCGCCATAACGACCGCGGAGCAGCGTCAGCACCTGCATCACCAGATTGTCGCCGCCCACGCTCAGCCCTTCGCCAAATTCACCGTCGATCGCCAGGCTGTCGGTATCGGCGAATTCGGCCGAGATCGCGTCGCCGTCGTCGACAAAAGCGAACAGGGTCTCGATGTCATGATAGCCGTCGGGCCGCCTTCCACGGACGTGGAGGGCGAGGTTGATCTTGGCCCAGCCGGTCTCTCTAAAAGCCGTCACGGCGCGGTGTTGGCGGGGGTCAGCCCGTCGCGCAGCTTTGCCTCCAGCCGCGTCGCCATCTCGGCCTCGGCGAGCAATGCGGCGGCGCGCCAATTATAGCGCGCCTGAAACTTCTGCCCGGCCTTCCAATAGGCATCGCCCAAATGCTCGACAATCACGGCATTGCCGGGTTCGCCGAGCTGCGCCTTTTCGAGCAGCTTCACGGCGTCGTCGGTCCGCCCGGTCAGGAAATAGGCCCAGCCGAGCGAGTCGGCGATGCTCGCATTCTGCGGTTCCTTCGCCCAGGCGGTCTCGATGCGCGCGAGCGACTGTTTCACATCCTTGCGCCGTTCGAGCGCCGAATAGCCGGCGAAGTTGAGGATCGAGGCGTCGTCGGGGCGAAGCGCCACCGCCTTTTCCATCAGCGGCGCCGCCGCATCCCATTGGTCGGCCTGCAAAAGCAGTTCGGCGCGTGCGATCAACAATGTGCCGCGAAGCATATTGTCGCCGGCGCTGTTCCCCAATGAGCCTTCGAGGCGCTCATAGGCGCGTGCCGCCGTTGCCGGGTCGCTCGATCGCCGCGCAATATCGGCAAGACGCACGAGCATGCTGCGCGCGTTATTGTCCGTCGTCGCAGCCTCGGCCAGCTTGGCCGCGCCGGGCAGGTCGCCGGCATCAGCCATCAGCTCGGCGCGCCGCATCGCGAGAACCGGCGGGAGTGGTGCTCGTACGGTTTCGAGCAGCGCCATGGCATCGCGCTGCTGTCCGTTGCGATCGAGCGCCTCGACAAGCGTCGTCCGCACCGCCAGATCCTGATCGTTGAGCCAATAGGCGGCGCGTGCGAACAGCAGCGGCAGTTTGGCGCTGCCGCCCGGCGTCCGCGCCAATCCGTCGGCGAGCAGGCCAAGCCATTGCGCCACGCCCGCCTGTGGCGTCGAAACCGGTTGGTCGGGCAGCAACAGCATCGGATCCTCGCGCTGCCCCGATGCGAGCGCGATCCGCCCGCGCAGCCGCTGCGCCACATCGCGCGAGCCCGCCCGGTCGAGCGTGGCCGCAAGGCGCAGCCCGACAAGCTGGCTCGTCCGGTCGGTCAGTGTGACGCTGTCGGTCAACGTCGCCGCCTCGCCGACCCGTTTTGTCGCGATTTGGACCAGAGCAACCTGAAGCGTCAGCGCCGGTTCGGGGCGCGTACGGCTTTTAACGGCAAGCAGGTGCCGCTCGGGCAGCTTTTCGCGGGTGCCGACATCGATCCACGCGTTCACAGTGGGCAGGATCAGCCGCGCAATCGTGTCGGCCCCCGCCTTGTCGATCCGGCCCGCCGCATAATCGCGGGCAGCTTTCCAGTCCGACCGGCGCATCGCGTCGACCATCAGCACAAGCTGGGCATCGAAGCGGCGGTCGCCCGACGTCCACAGGCTGACCGCAGCGGAACGAGCTGCTTCGAGGTTGCCCGCCTCAATCGCCTGTTCGAGCATCCGTCCGCGGAGGCCGGGCAGGTCAGGCGCGACGCTCGAAACTGCGGTGAGCGCCGATAGCGCGGCAGCAGGCTCGCCGCCTTCTTCCGCCAGTCGCGCCCGCACAAGCGCGTTGAGCGCGGCGCCATTGTCGTCGACGGCATGCGCCGGAACCGCCGCCGCAATCGCGGCGCCGATCAGAAAGAAGCGCGCGGGCTTACATGTTCGGGTAATTGGGGCCTCCGCCGCCTTCGGGGGTGACCCAGTTGATATTCTGGGTCGGGTCCTTGATATCGCAGGTCTTGCAGTGGACACAATTCTGCGCGTTGATCACGAATTTCGGATCGCCTTCGGCTTCACCGACGATCTCGTAAACGCCCGCCGGACAATAACGCTGCGCGGGCTCGTCGTAGAGCGGCAGGTTGTACGCGACCGGAATCGACGGATCCTTGAGCTGGAGATGGACCGGCTGGTCTTCCTCATGGTTGGTGTTCGAAACGAACACCGAGGAGAGGCGGTCAAAGGTCAGCACACCATCGGGTTTGGGATAGTCAGGTTTCGGCATGATGTCGGCCCGGTACAGGCTTTCATTGTCCGGATGATGCTTCATCGTGAAGGGGACTTTGATCTTCAGCGTTTCGAGCCACATCGTGATCCCCGACAGGATCGTGCCGGTGAAATCGCCATATTTCTCGACGAGCGGCAGCACATTGCGGACAACGCTGAGCTCCTTCTTCACCCAGCTTTCATCATAGGCCGTTTGATAGGCGTCGAGCGTGTCGCTGCTGCGCCCGGCGGTCACGGCCGCAAAGGCCGCTTCTGCGGCCATCATGCCCGACTTCATCGCCGTATGGCTGCCCTTGATACGCGGAACGTTGAGGAAACCCGCAGTATCGCCGATTAACGCACCGCCAGGGAATGCCAGTTTCGGCACCGATTGCAGCCCGCCGTCGCTGATCGCGCGCGCGCCGTATGACACGCGTTTGCCGCCCTTCAATATCTTGGCGATCTCGGGATGCGTCTTCCACTTCTGCATCTCCTGAAACGGAGAGATGTGCGGATTGCGATAGTTGAGCCAGGTCACGAAGCCGAGCGCAACCTGCCCGTTCGCCTGATGATAGAGGAAACCGCCACCATTGGCATATTGGTCGAGGGGCCAGCCCTGCGTGTGGATCACGCGGCCCGCGGCATGGTTCTCGGGCTTGATGTCCCAGAGTTCCTTGACGCCAAGGTCATAGACCTGCGGCTCGCAATCGGCGTCGAGACCGAACTGCGGCTTGATCATCTTGGTCAGATGCCCGCGCACGCCCTCGGCAAAGAAGGTGTATTTCGCATGGAGTTCGAGCCCGGGGGCGTAGTCGCCCTTATGGCTTCCGTCGCGCGCGACGCCCATGTCGCCCGTCGCTACGCCTTTGACCGAGCCATCTTCGTTGTAGAGGATTTCCGCCGCCGGAAAGCCGGGGAAGATTTCGACGCCCAGCGCTTCGGCCTGCTCGGCGAGCCAGCGGCACAGATTGCCGAGGCTGCCCGTGTATGTGCCGACATTATGCATGAACGGCGGCGTCATGATGTGCGGCAGGCCGAACTTCTTGGTCTTGGTCAGCACCCAGTGCTGGTTGTCGTTGACCGGCACTTCGGCTAGCGGGCAGCCCTGCGTTCGCCATTCGGGCAGCAGTTCATCGAGACCCTTGGGATCTACGACCGCACCCGACAGGATATGGGCTCCGACCTCGGACCCCTTTTCGAGGATGCACACCGACAATTCGCTGCCCGCGTCGTTCGCTAGTTGTTTGAGGCGGATCGCCGCCGAAAGTCCCGCCGGCCCTGCGCCAACGATGACCACGTCATAGGGCATCGATTCCCGTTCGCTCACCGCAAATACCTTTCTGCCGTCCCTGCGCGGACATTCATCGTGCCCTGCGCTCATTCTGTCACGAATTGCGATGCCCGCCAATTGACGCGTCCGTCAACTGCCTGTTTTAAACAAAATCATGGGTGGGCCAAATACAGCCTTGCTGGCGGAAAGCACATGCGACTGGTGGTCGCTGGCGGGCCTCGACGCACTTGTCGGCGAGGAACCTGCGGGTTGGCTTGTCTTGCCGCCTGCGAATGACGCTGCGGCGGCCAAGCCGAAAACCAAACCGTCGCTCGCCGCCGAACCCGAACTCGCGCCCCTTCCCGCCGTGCTCCAGCGGCAGGAAGCGCCCCAGGCAGCCGAGGCCAAGGGGGCGGTGGTTTTTCCCGACGACTGGACCGAATTCCAGCAATGGTTGGCCGAGGGCGCCGATGTGCCCGGCAGCCAATGGGATGCGCGCCGCGTCCTTCCTGTCGGCGAGGCGGGTGCGCCGCTGATGCTGCTCACCGCATGGCCCGAAATCGATGACCAGCGCGACGGCACGCTGTTTTCGGGCGTCGCAGGCAAATTGCTCGATGCAATGCTGCAGGCGATCGGCCGGACGCGCGCCGATTGTTATGTCGCGAGCCTCGCGGTGACACGCCCCGCAGGCGGCCGATGCGACGGCGAGGAGGCGGTCGAACTCGATCGGCTGCTCTGGCATCATCTGCGGCTCGCGAAACCGGGACGGCTGTTGCTGATCGGCGGTGACATCGTCCGCATGGCAGCAAGCACCGCCCTGCCCGATGCGCGCGGAAAGTTACTGAATATTAACCAAGATGGCGGCAAGGTGGAGGCTGTGGCTGTCGCGCATCCCGCGATGCTGCTGGCCCGGCCCGCTCAGAAGGCGGCCGCCTGGGATAGCCTGAAACTGTTCAACTGGGGACGTTGACAGATGCAGAATATGACCAAGACTTTCATTTCATGCGCGGTTCTGGCCTCGACGCTGGGCGCCGTGCCCGCGATCGCCGCCGATGCCGGCGACCGCAATCTGGTGTCGGCGCCGCAGACTGTACCCGACATACTGTCGTCGAAACAGAAGCAGCTTTACACGCAGGTGCTTACCGCGATCCGCGGCCAGCGCTGGGCGGAAGCCAAATCCTTGCTCGATAGCTCGGATAATGGCCCGCTCACCGATTTCCTGCGTGCCGAACTGCTCACCGCACCGAACAGCCCGCGCGCCGAAGTCGCCGATATCATGCCGATCCTCTCGCGCTCGCCCTATTTGCCGCAGGCCGAACAGCTTGGCCGGCTCGCGGCGAAGCGCGGCGCGACCGACCTCCCTGCGCTCCCCCTTCAGGCGCGCCTTGCCTGGGCTGGCAGCGCGCCGCGCCGTCTCGGCGCTGACGCGGTCAGCGGCGACCCCGCCGCCGCCGTGCTCGCCCGAACGATCCCCGAACGGATCAAGAATGACGATCCCGCGGGCGCCGAAGCCCTGCTCAACGCGGCCGGCGACCAGCTGAGCTCCGAAGCGCGCAACGAATGGCGGCAAAAGGTAGCCTGGTCCTATTATATCGAGAATGACGACGCGAATGCGCTCCGCCTCGCGAATGACTGCTCCAGCGGACAGGGTGCCTGGTCGACGCAAGGCGCATGGGTCAAGGGCCTCGCCTCGTGGCGCACCCGCGACTATCGCACGGCGCTCACCGCCTTCGACCGCGTCGCGAAAGAAGCGCCCGACAGCGAACAGCGCGCCGCGGCCTATTATTGGGCGGCGCGCGCCGCGATCGCCGCGGGCGAGCCGGCATCGGTGCAGCAGCGTCTGCGCGCCGCCGCCGCGAACGAGGAAACCTTCTACGGCCTGCTCGCCGCCGAAACACTCGGTGTCGAACCGAACCGCCAGCGCGAGAATGTCCGCGCCGACCGCAGCGCATGGCGCGCGCTCGAAGACCTGCCCAATGTCCGCGCCGCAATGGCGCTCGCAGAAATCGGCGAGGATAAATATGCCGACGCTGCGCTTCGCCATCAGGCGCGGATTGGCGATATGCGCCAGCATGAGCAATTGCTCGCGATCGCCGGCACGCTCAATCTGCCCGAAACCCAGCTCTATCTCGCGCACAACACACCGCAGGGCCGGAAGCCGTCCGCGCAATCTCGCTATCCGCAGCCCAAATGGGAACCCAATGGCGGGTGGAAGGTCGATCCCGCACTCGTCTTCGCCCACACGCTGCAGGAATCGCGTTTCCAGCGCACCGTCGTCAGCCCGGCGGGCGCCTTTGGCCTGATGCAGGTGCGCCCGGGCACCGCGCGTGATGTTGCGCGCTGGCGCGGCGATCTCGGGACGGGCGATCTACGCATTCCCGCGGTCAACATGGATATGGGGCAGAGCTATCTGCAATATCTGAGCAAGGATCCGTCGACAGGCGGCCTGCTGCCCAAGGTGATCGCTGCCTATAACGCCGGCCCCGCGCCCGTCGCGCGCTGGCAGTCCGAAATTCGCGATAATGGCGATCCTTTGCTCTATATGGAATCGATCCCCTATTGGGAAACGCGCGGTTATGTCGGCATCGTTCTGCGCAATTACTGGATGTATGAGGCGCAGCAGGGCAAGCCGTCGGTCAGCCGTGCCGCGCTGGCGCAGGGCAAATGGCCGCGCTTTCCCGACGGCAAGGACCGCACCCGCCTGAGCTACGCCGGCGATCTTTCGAATGCCGATTGACGAAAGCCTCGTCTTCAAACCCGTCCGTATCGCGGTACTGACGATATCCGACAGCCGCAGCGCGGCCGAGGACCGCTCGGGCGACAAGCTCGAGGAGTTGCTGACCGGCGCGGGCCATATCCTCGCCGCGCGCGCGATCATCAAGGATGAGACCGCGCTGATCGTCTCGCGCCTCCACAACTGGATCGACGATCCCGAGGTCGACGTCGTGATCACCACCGGCGGCACCGGCCTGACGGGCCGCGACGTGACCCCCGAGGCATTGCACCGGCTCGACGGCAAGGACATCCCCGGGTTTGGCGAGCTGTTCCGCTGGCTCAGCTACCAGACGATCGGCACCTCGACGATCCAGTCGCGCGCCTGCGCCGTCGTCGCACGCGGCACCTATATCTTCGCGCTGCCCGGTTCGACGGGTGCTGTGACCGATGCGTGGGAAGGCATTTTGTCGACCCAGCTCGACAGCCGCCACAAGCCCTGCAATTTCGTCGAACTGATGCCGCGGCTGACCGAATAGCGAGTTTGTTCTTTATTTGTTCTAACCTGAGGTTTAATCTCCTCAGGTGGAATCGACGAAACCCCTCCCCCCGATCGCAGGCCGCGGCGCTCCGACAAATTTGCGTCCGACACGCACCGGATCGGCCGAACGCGTCGCTGACGGCGACTGGCTCGATGCGGCCGAAGAGATTGATGGCGACTCCCCGCAACTGCGCACGACGGTCACGGTCGAGCATCCCAAGACGATCATCTCGCGCAACACATCACCCGACATTGGCTTCGACCGCTCAATCAATCCGTATCGCGGCTGCGAACACGGCTGCATCTATTGCTTCGCGCGCCCGACCCACGCCTTCCACGACCTGTCGCCCGGGCTCGATTTCGAAAGCAAGCTGTTCGCCAAGCCAGATGCGGCCAAGCTGCTCCGCGCCGAGCTGGCGAAGCGCAACTACGCGGTCGCTCCACTGGCCATCGGCACCAACACCGACGGCTATCAGCCGATCGAACGCGAATGGGGTATCACGCGGTCAATCGTCGAAGTCCTTGCCGAAACGCGCCACCCGCTGATCATTACCACCAAGTCGGACCGCGTTCTGCGCGATATCGATTTGCTCGCCGACATGGCGCGCAACAATCTCGTCGGCGTCGCGGTGTCGGTGACCTCGCTCGATCCCAAGATCGCGCGCACCCTCGAACCGCGCGCTCCGCATCCGCGCCGCCGCCTCGCCGCGATCCGCAAGCTGATCGACGCGGGGATACCGACGCAGGTCAATATTTCGCCGATCATCCCCGCGGATCACCGATCACGAGATCGAGGCGATCATGGCCGCCGCCGCCGAAGCCGGCGCAATCCGCGCGTCCTACATCCTGATGCGCCTGCCTTACGAAGTCGCGCCGCTGTTCCGTGCCTGGCTCGCCGCGCACTACCCCGACCGCGCCGACAAGGTCATGCACATGGTACAGGATATCCGTGGCGGCCGCGACAACGACCCCAACTTCTTCACGCGCATGAAGGGCCACGGCGTCTGGGCGCAGCTCATCCGCACCCGTGTCAAACGCGCGGCGCGCGAACATGGCATGGACAGAAGCTTTCCGCCGATCCGCAGCGACCTATTCAAGCCGCCTGAACGCGACGGGCAGATGGAGCTGTTCTAGGCGGCCGCCAGCGATTTCAGCTTGTAATCCTTGTAATCGTCACGGATCTGGCGCTTCAAAATCTTGCCCGTCGCGGTGTGCGGCAGCTCGTCGACGAAGACGACCTCGTCGGGCAGCCACCATTTAGCGACCTTGTCCTTGAGGTAATCGACGATCGCCGCCTCGCTCGCCTCGGCACCGGGTTTCTTGACTATCAGCAGGATCGGCCGCTCGTCCCATTTGGGGTGATAGACGCCGACCGCCGCAGCCTCTTGCACCCCTGGGGCGCCGACCGCAGCATTTTCCAGTTCGATCGAACTGATCCACTCGCCGCCCGATTTGATGACATCCTTCGCGCGGTCGGTGATCTGCATGACGCCGTCGGGGTGCAGCACCGCAACGTCGCCCGTGTCGAACCAGCCGTCGGCATCGGCGGCGTCCTGTTCGGCCTTGAAATAGCGCTGGATGATCCACGGCCCACGACACTGCAGCCGCCCACTCGTCACCCCGTCACGCGGCAGGACCTGATCCTCGTCGTCGACGATCCGAAGTTCGACGCCGAATGGCGGACAGCCCTGGCGGCACACGATGTCGACCTGTTCGTCGAAGCTCAACTCGTCCCAGTTCCACGGGCGTTTGCCCATCGTCCCGATCGGGCTCGTTTCGGTCATCCCCCACGCGTGGCCCACCGCGATCCCGGCCCTCATGAACCGCTCGATCATCGCGCGCGGCGCCGCCGATCCGCCGATGATCACGCGTTCCAGCTTGCCATAATCGATTCCGGTCGCGTCCATATGCGCAAACATCGCGATCCACACCGTAGGCACGCCCGCGCTGTGCGTCACGCCCTCGTCGTGCATCAGGTCGCAAAGGACCTTCGCGTCATTCGTCGCCGAGAACACCATCTTCGCGCCCACCGTCGCCGCTGCGAATGGCACGCCCCAGCTGTTGGCATGGAACATCGGGACGATCGGCAGGATCACGCTGCGGTTCGACAGGCCGAACACGTCGGGCTGGATCTCGGTAATCGCATGGATGACGTTCGAGCGATGCTCGTAGAGCACGCCCTTGGGGTTGCCCGTGGTTCCGCTCGTATAGCAAAGCCCGACCGGGTCGCGCTCGTCGAGCTCGACCCATTCAAAGCTGCCATCCTCGGCATCGATCAGGTTGCGGTAGGAGAGATAGCCTTCGCGCGCCGGGGCGTCGAACAGGATGAAATGCTCGACCGTCGGCAATTGCGGGCGCAGCCGCTCGACGATCGGCAGGAACATCGCATCGAACAGCAGCACGCGGTCGTCGGCATGGTTGATGATATAGATAAGCTGTTCGTCGAACAGCCGCGGGTTCACCGTGTGGAGCACGCCGCCAATGCCTGCGCTGCCGTACCAGCTGACGAGATGATGGCCGTGGTTCATCGCCAACGTTGCGATGCGGTCGCCTTTTGTCATCCCGAGCTTCGTCATCGCCGCAGCGAAGCGGCGCGCATCCTTGCCGACTTCGCCCCAGGTCGATCGCGTCATGCTGCCATCGGCCCAGCGCGAGACGATCTCGCGTCCCGCATGCTCGCGCGCGGCATGGTCGATCAGGCTGGTCACCAGCAACGGCTGGCCCTGCATTCCCATCATGAGGCATCCTCTATTCTATCGTTGCCGCATAGGGATAAGGTCGGAGGCAAAGCGCGCGCAAGGCAAAACAGGATGCGACAGGCGCAAAAGCGCAGATTCAGCCGGGAAGTCCCTCCATATGGGGAACATCGGCCAAGTCTACATCCCACTCCGCGCGGCTTGCGCAGCTAATATGCGCCGTTGGACGGATATTCACCGGCCCGTCGAGGCTTCCCGCGGGAACGACGAGCAGCGCACCACCCATCCGCACCCCGGGAAGCGCCGAACCACAGGTCTTGCAGAAACTGCGTTCGTGGCGTGTGTCGGGCACGCCATAGGACGCGATGTTCGTTTCGCCCGACTGCCAGACAATACTCGCGTTGGAGGCAAATAGATTGGCGCCGTGCGCCGACCCGCTATTCTTGCGGCATCGAGAGCAATGGCAAAGGAAAAAGGCGTCGAAATCGCCCGATATTTCGAACTGCACGGTGCGGCAAAGACAGCTTCCCGGTGTCTGGGTTGAAGTTGCCATCGGCTGCTAACGCACCCGGAAATCGCGCTGCGCGACGAGCGACAACGCTGCTTCACTCACACCGGCGACCATTTCGAGGCGCGAGACGGCGTCGGGGCCGAGCGCGAAACCGCGTCCCAGTTCGACATGAATATCCTCGTCAGTCAGCGGATCGCGGGTCGCGATGACGACCTTCCCGCGGGCATCGTCGCGTTTTTGCAGAAAGCGTACGATTTCGGCGATCGCGTCGGGCAGCTCGACGCGGCACGTCAGTTGCAATGCGGCCGTCGCGGCAATGTCGACGAGCGATTGCGCGCCGCGCACCGTTACGCGCGGCGTTTCCTCGCCCTCGAGCAGATCAAGTTCGACCGACAGGATCGCGCAGCCGCCATCGGCCGCCAGCGCTTCGAGCGTCTTGCTCGCGATCTCGTCGAAACAGCTCGACTGGAATTGCCCGCTGCGATCCGACAGCGTCAGGTTGAGGAAACGATTGCCACGCTGCGACACGCGCGGCCGCGCGCTTTCGACCATGCCCGCCATCACCATCGGGATCCGCGTGCCCGGCGTCATTTCGACATTGGCGCAGATGTCGCCATAGGACCGCGCACCGCGCGCCGAGATGATCGCCTCATATTGCTCGACCGGATGCGACGAGAAGTAAAAGCCGAAGGCGTCCTTCTCGCGCGTCATCCGCTCGGCGAGCGTCCACGGTTCGGCCGCGGGCAATTGCAGTGCCGGTGCTATCGCGATGTCGCCGCCGAACAGCCCGCCCTGCCCCGTCGACCGCTCGTGTGCCGAACTGTTCGCGCAAGCGAGCAGGCTTTCGGCACCGGCAAAGGCGCGCGGACGGTCGGGCTCGATGGGATCGAATGCCCCCGCGCCCGCCAGCGCCTCGATCTGGCGCCGGTTGAGCAGCTTCGGATCGATGCGGCTCGCAAAATCGTCGAGCGAGGCGAAATCGCCCTTGGCTCGCTCGGCGACCAGCGCCTCCATCGCCTTTTCGCCGACGCCCTTGAGCGCGCCGAGCGCATAACGGACCGTCAGCCCCTCATCACTCCGTCCGACCGAGAAATCGGCCTCGCTGTCATTGACCGAAGGCGGCGAAATCCCAACGTCTAGCCGGCGCATGTCGTCGATAAAAATTGAAAGCTTGTCGGTCTGATGGCTGTCGAACGACATCGATGCCGCGAAAAATTCGTGCGGATAGTGCGCCTTCAGCCAAGCGGTCTGGTACGACAGCAAGGCGTAGGCGGCGGCGTGGCTCTTGTTGAAACCGTAACCCGCGAATTTGTCGATCAAATCGAACAGCTCGTTCGCGGCCTTGGGGTTGATCTGATTATGCTCGCCGCAGCCTTTCACGAAGGTATCGCGCTGCGCATCCATCTCGGCCTGGACCTTCTTGCCCATCGCACGGCGCAAGAGGTCGGCGCCGCCGAGGCTATAGCCGGCGAGGATCTGCGCCGCCTGCATTACCTGTTCCTGATAGACGAAGATGCCATAGGTTTCGGCGAGGATGCCTTCGAGCAAGGGGTGTGGATAGGCGATCGCCTCGCGCCCGTTCTTGCGCGCGCCGAACAGCGGAATATTGTCCATCGGGCCGGGGCGATAGAGCGCGACGAGCGCGATGATGTCTCCAAAATTCGTCGGTTTGACTGCGGACAGCGTCCGCCGCATGCCTTCGGATTCGAGCTGGAAGACCCCAACCGTCTCGCCGCGCTGGAGTAGCTCGTAAACCGCGGTGTCGTCCCATGCCAGCGTATCGAGATCGACATCGACGCCGCGCAGCGCGAGCAACCGCTTGGCTTCCTTCAATACCGACAGCGTTTTGAGCCCGAGGAAGTCGAACTTCACCAAACCAGCAGTTTCGACATATTTCATGTCGAACTGCGTCACCGGCATGTCCGAACGCGGGTCGCGATAGAGCGGGACAAGCTGGTCGAGCGGACGGTCGCCGATCACCACGCCCGCGGCATGGGTCGAACTGTGCCGCGGCAGGCCTTCCAATTGGCGCGCCATGTCGAACAGGCGCCGCACCCCGTCATCCTGCTTATACTCGGTCATCAGCTCGGACACGCCGTTCAATGCGCGTTCGAGCGTCCACGGGTCGGTCGGATGGTTTGGCACCAGCTTCGCAAGCCGGTCGACCTGCCCGTAGCTCATCTGGAGAACCCGCCCCGTGTCCTTGAGCACCGCGCGCGCCTTCAGTTTACCGAAGGTGATGATCTGCGCGACGGTATCGCGGCCATATTTCTCCTGCACATAGCGGATCACTTCGCCGCGCCGCGTTTCGCAGAAGTCGATGTCGAAGTCGGGCATCGACACGCGCTCGGGATTGAGGAAGCGTTCGAACAGCAGACCAAGCTTGAGCGGATCAAGGTCGGTGATCGTCAGCGCCCAGGCGACGACGCTGCCCGCGCCCGAACCACGCCCCGGACCGACCGGAATATCGTGCGTCTTTGCCCATTTGATGAAGTCGGCAACGATCAGGAAGTAACCGGGAAAGCCCATCTGGACGATGACGCCGACTTCGAAATCGAGCCGCTCGACATATGCCTGGCGCTCTTCATCGCTGAGATCAGGATAGTGAGCGAGCCGCGCGTCGAGCCCGTCGCGCGCATCTTGTGCGAGCTGTGCCGCCTCGCCCTCGCGGTCGCCGGCAAGGCTCGGCAGGATCGGCGCGCGTTTGGGAGCCATGAACGCGCAGCGCTGCGCGACCACCAGCGTGTTATGGATCGCTTCGGGGAGATCCGAGAAAGCGTCCTCCATTGCCTCGGCGGGCTTCAGCCATGCTTCAGGGCTCGAAACACGCCGGTCTTCGCTCTCGACATAGGCCGACTGCGCGATGCACAGCATCGCATCGTGCGCAGGGTGGAAATTGGGTTCGACGAAATTCGCCGGATTGGTCGCAATGATCGGCAGCGCGCGCGCATAGGCCAGATCGATCAGCGCCTTCTCAGCGGCGATTTCGGTAGCGTCGTTACGCCGCGCCAGCTCGATATAAAGCCGCCCAGCGAACAGCGCTTCCAGTTGCTCGACATAATCGTCCGCCGCCGTCTTCTGCTCGCCCGCAAGCAGGCGCGCCAACCCACCCTCGCCGCCGGCAGTCAAACAGATCAATCCGTCGGTCTTGCCCGCCAGCGACGCAAGCGTGACGTGCGGATCGAGCTCGACCGGACGCCCGAGATGCGCGTCCGAAACGAGCGCGCAGAGATTGTTGTAGCCCGCCTCGTCCTGCGCATAAAGCGCGAGCCAGTCGATCAGCGGCGCGCCATTTGCGAGCCGCTGCCCGGGCCTCGCGACGCTGAGCAGCGCGCCGACGATCGGTTGCACACCCGCAGCCTTGCACGCATCGCCAAAGGCCATCGCGCCATAAAGTCCGTTGCGATCGCAGATCGCGATCGCGGGAAAACCACGGTCGCGCGCGGCTTTTGCGATCGCTTTCGGCTCGATCGCCCCTTCAAGCATCGTGTAGCTGGAAAAGACGCGCAGGGGGATAAAGGGGCTGAAGGCCATCGGATGACGCTACAGTGACAGCGGTGATTCTGCCAAGGCTTAACCCAGCAGTTCCTCAATCTCTTTGCGGAGCTGCTCGGGTTTCGTCGTCGGCGCATGACGCGACACGGTCTTGCCGTTGCGATCGACGAGGAATTTGGTGAAATTCCACTTGATCCCGCTGCCGAGCAGGCCGGTCTGTTCCTTCTTCAAATGCTTGAAGATCGGGTCGGCGCCGTCCCCGTTGACGTCGATCTTCGCCATCAAGGGGAAGCTGACATCATAGGTCAGCGAACAGAAGTTCGCGATTTCCGCCGCGTCGCCGGGTTCCTGCGCGCCGAACTGGTTGCACGGAAATGCGAGTATCTCGAGCCCGCGATCCTTATAGTCGCGGTAGAGTTCCTCCAGCCCCTCATATTGCGGGGTGAAGCCGCATTTGGATGCGGTGTTGACGATCAGCAGGACCTTGCCGCGATAATCCGCCATCGATTGCGTGCCGCCGCCGGGCAGCTTCGCCGAAAGATCGTATAACGCCATATTCCGTCCCCTACTGTTGGCGTCAGCCTACGCCTCGATGCGCCCGTCGTGCAAGCGCAGCACGCGGTCCATCCGCGCGGCGAGCCGCTCGTTGTGCGTCGCGACGAGCGCTGCCGAGCCATGATCGCGCACCAGCTTGACGAACTGGTCGAAGACCCGGTCTGCGGTCGCCTCGTCGAGATTGCCCGTTGGCTCGTCGGCGAGCACCAGCAAGGGGCGGTTGGCCAGCGCGCGCGCCACAGCGACACGCTGCTGCTCGCCGCCCGACAGCTTGCTCGGCTTGTGATGCAGCCGTTCGGCGAGCCCAAGACGCCCGAGCAGGTCCGCCGCGCGCTCCTCGGCCTCGGCCTGCCCCGCTCCGCGGATCAATTGGGGCAGCACGACATTCTCGATCGCGTTGAAATCGGGAAGGAGGTGATGGAATTGATAGACGAAACCGATCTTTTCACGCCGCGTCTTGGTCCGCGCGCCCTGTTCGAAGCGCGTGACATCCTCACCGTCGATGCGGATCGTACCGCCGAACCCGCCCTCGAGCAGGCCGACCGCCTGCAGCATCGTCGATTTGCCCGATCCCGATGGCCCAAGCAGTGCGACGATCTCGCCGCGTCGCAACGACGCATTGACGCCGCGCAACACCTCGATGGTGACGTCGGCCTGCGTGAAGCTGCGTTTCAGGTCGACCAGTTCCAGCGCGACATCACTCATAACGCAGCACCTGCACGGGATCGGTATTTGCGGCCTTGTAGGCGGGATAGAGCGTCGCGAGGAAGCTGAACACGATCACCATGATGACGATCGCGGTGATCTCGACCGGATCGGGTTTCGACGGCAATTCGGTCAGAAAGCGGATCGACGGATCCCAGAGCGGCCGCCCCGTCAGAAACTCGACCCCGCGCAGCACGCCTTGGCGGAAATAAAGCAGGCTGAACCCAACGACCATCCCGGCGATTGTCCCCGCAATGCCGATCGAAAGCCCGATCGCCATGAAGATGCGCATCACGGAATCGCGTGGCGCTCCCATCGTACGCAGGATCGCCATATCGCGTGTCTTTGCGCGCACCAGCATGATCAGCGACGAAATGATGTTGAACGAGGCGACGAGGATGATCAGTGACAAGATCACGAACATCGCGACGCGCTCGATCGATAGTGCCTCGAACAGGCTCGCGTTCATCGATCGCCAGTCGGACACCACCGCCTTTGCCGCCACCTTTTCGGCCAGCGGCCGCAAAATCTCGCCGACCTTGTCGGGATCGGTGGTCTTGACCTCGATCATCTGGACCTGATCGCCGGTCAGCAGCAGCAATTGCGCATCTTCCATCGGCATCACGACATAGGCCTTGTCGAAATCATAGACGCCGATCTCGAATATCGCCGACACGCGGTAACTGATCTCGCGCGGCACCGTGCCGAAGGGCGTCGAACGCCCCGCGGGGTTGATGATCGTGAGGTTCGATCCCACCGTGGCGCCCAGATTGCGGGCGAGTTCGCTGCCGATCGCAACATTGCCCGATCCCGGGGTCAGTGAATTGAGGCTGCCTTGCAGCACCTTGCCGTTCAGTGTCTCATTCTTGCGGATGTCGGGCACGGTCATGCCGCGCACCAAAATCCCTTCGACCCGCCCGTTATAGGTGCCGAGCAAGGGTTGCTCGATCAGCGGTGTCGCCGACGTGACGCCCGGGGTCGCCTTCGCCTGCTTCAGGACATCCTGCCAGTCGTCGATCCGCCCGCCAAAGCCCTGCACGACGGCATGGCCGTTGAGCCCGACAATCTTGTCGAACAGGTCGGAGCGGACGCCGTTCATCACGCTCATCACGATCACCAGCGCCGCGACGCCAAGCATGACCGCCGTGAAGCTGAACGCCGCGGCGACGAAGATGAACCCTTCGCCGCGCTGCGGAAGCAAATAGCGTTTGAAGATGGTGCGTTCGTACGGACGCAGGATCATGGAGCGATGTGCCTTTGCGGCGCATGGAAAATGACACGCATATGGGCCGCTTTAAGCGGCGCTGGCGCGGCTGGCAATGGCTGCCGGCACCGCGGAAAACTGCAAATGATTTGCGATAATGTGTTGCCTATAGGCCACAGGCGCGAGCAAAAGCAGGGCCAACTACCCGTCAGAGGGTGACAAAGCCCCCCCGCGGACCTACCCACACTGCTTCTGGTTCAACGCGGCCCAAAGGCCCGGCTCCAGGGAGTGCAGGCCTTTCGCCGGGCCTGCAACAAAGGGGGATGGCGAGTGTTCGTCACAGGCGCCCGGGTCTCGGAAACGAGGCCCGGGCGTTGTGATTCCGGCGCGCTGTCACGCAAAGCGCCTCAGATTGTTGGCTCGGTTGCCTTTGTTGCGTCGTTTTTCGATTTTACGCGGTCTCTGATTTCAAACCCGATGACCAAGGCAATGCCAGCTCCCGCGAGCGCCATCAGAAGATCGTCGCCGAACCACTTCAATATGCCTCGTGCCGCAAGAATTGTCAGGCAGATCAGCATCAGTTCACGGCGCCAGTTCATTGATTATGCTCCCGCTCTCCAAGTTGAAGTTCGCCCTACCCTTCGCTCTCGCTGATATCTTCGAGCATATCGGCATCAAGCACGCGCACGCGGCCCTGTTCGAGCGAAATCACACCCGATTCCTCCCAGCTTTTGAGCTGACGGTTGATATGTTCGCGGCTCATGCCCGCAAAATTTCCGAGTTCGGTCTGGCTGAGCTCGACGCGCTGCGACACCTCGACATCCTTGCGAATTAGCCGTTTCAGATAACGCGCAAGCCGCGGGCCCGAAGCATAGGCGCGGTCGCTTTCGATCGTCTGATCGGCGGTGCGCAGCCGCCGCGCGAGTTGCTGCATCAGCGACCAGGCAAATTCGGGATGGCTGGCGGCAAAATCCTTGAGCGCATTGCGGCCGAGCTGGAGCGCGCTGCCCGCGCTCGTCGCGGTCACCGATGCCGTACGTTCGCCGCCATCGAGCAAGGCGATCTCGCCCAGAACCGCGCCGGGCTCGGCATAGGCGAGTACGATTTCGCGCCCGCCCGAGGTCAGCATCGACACGCGCGCGGTGCCTTCGGTCAGGATCAGCATCATGTCGCCCGGGTCGCCCTGGACGAGCAATTCCTTGCCCTTGACGAAATTGACCTGCACCGCACGGCTGCCGATTTCGGCCCAATCTTCGACCGAAAGCCCGGAAAAGATGCTGTCGGGGCCCTGCAACTCGGCGAGTCTCGCGTGATCCATTGCCCCTACACCCCTTTTGCCCGGCGCTAGACCAGCCGGCTCTGTTTCACCGCCGCTTCGATGAAACCCGCAAACAAGGGATGCGGGTCGAACGGCTTCGACTTCAGTTCCGGGTGGAACTGCACCCCGATAAACCACGGATGGTCCGGGCGCTCAACGATTTCCGGCAACATGCCGTCGGGCGACATGCCCGAAAAGACGAGACCGCCCTTCTCCAGGCTCTCGCGATAGGCGTTGTTGACCTCGTAGCGGTGGCGGTGGCGCTCGCTGATGTCGTTCGCGCCATAGACGCTCGCGACATGGCTGTTCGGCGACAGCTTCGCCTCATAGGCGCCGAGCCGCATCGTGCCACCGAGATCGGTGTCGGCGCCGCGCTTTTGCAGCCCTTCGTCGCTCATCCATTCGGTGATCATGCCGACGACGGGTTCGTCGGTCGGGCCGAATTCGGTGCTCGACGCGTCGGCGATGCCGCTCGTGTTCCGCGCGCCCTCGATGCACGCCATCTGCATGCCGAGGCAGATGCCGAAGAAGGGCACGTTGCGTTCGCGTGCGAAGCGCACGCTCGAAATCTTGCCTTCGGACCCGCGCTCGCCAAAGCCGCCAGGGACAAGAATACCGTGAA
>Ga0209050_1001952_pt1 | contig 19511 bp, 19 predicted proteins | sample Araplavi_mTSA_r2_FD_184276 | JGI IMG/M metagenome (GOLD analysis project Ga0209050, IMG submission 184276) | Arabidopsis root microbial communities from North Carolina, USA - plate scrape MF_Cvi_mTSA_r2 (SPAdes) (version 2) | ecosystem: Host-associated > Plants > Roots > Endosphere | place: USA... | reverse complement strand
CCAAAGAGATTCTCAAGCCACTGATAGCTGTAGAATCCCGCGCGATCCTGTCCCATCTGCAACAACCAGGGCCAAAGGTCTCCGGGTGTGGCATCCACCAGGATAGCACGCGTGTGGCGCGGCCCTTGTGTGAAGGTGTCGCCTGGCAAAGAAAGCTCGCGTATGGTTTGTGGTGCCCCCCAATCCAGGAGCATCGGGCGCATAATGTAGTGATGGCAGAACAGCAGGACCGCCATTCCATAAAAGAAAAGCAAAAGCTTTGATGGCCGTTTGATCGTTTTCATCGCCGTTGAATTTGCATGGAAGATACCTTTTGAGTTTTAGTTTTTACCTGACGAAAATCATTCCGGAAACAGGACAATGGTCAGCTGCGCCCGGCGCGTATCCCTGTAGATTGCCCGTAAACAAAAGAAAACATGCAACGTATTCTTGTACCCTGCGATTTTTCGGCTTCTGCAGAAGAAGCTTTTTCGTTTGCTGTGAAACTGGCCCTGCAAAGCAAAGGCGAACTCCACGTGCTGCACGTACTCGACCTCACCTTTTTGCAAGGCATTCCGTCGGTGTCGACCTCCTACATGTTCAATCCCACCTTCCTGCAGCAAACGGAAAGCGAAGCGCGGGAAAAGTTTCAAAAGCTCTGGGAGAAACATGCACCGATGACCCTGGCGGTAAAATTCAAATATCACCTCGGCACCGTGGTCCATGAAATTGAAAAATATGTGCGCGAGGAAGCCATCGACCTGGTGGTGATGGGCACGCAGGGATCGGGAGGATCCAAGTGGGGATCCAATACCGAAAAAGTGGTCCGCAGCGCCAACGTACCGGTGATGGCGCTTCGCAAGGCGCCCACAAGGCCCATAAAGAATATTGTCTTCGCTGTATATCCCGCAAACAGAAGCAAAAAGCTGATCGATGAAATAAAGAAACTTCAATCGTTTTTTGATGCGCAGCTTCATTTGCTTCATGTGAACACCCCTTTGCTGTTCACACCCGATCCCACCATGCAGGAGGCATTGCAAAATTATGCCGACGCTTCGGGTCTCAAAAACTATACGCTGAACATCCGTTCCGATCATAGCGTGCAGGAAGGCGTGGCGCGTTTTGCAAAAGAAATAGATGCCGACGCCATCGCCATGGGGACGCATGCATGGAAGGGCCTTGTTCACGCGATGGTTGGCAGTCTCACCGAAGATGTGGTGAACCAGGCAAACATCCTCACGTGGAGCTGCTCGTTGGAATGATCGCCTCAACCCTGCCCACCCGGCGGCCTGACAATTGTCAGGCCGCCGGGTTGACATCCGTCAGCCCATTCTTCTTTATCGTGTTCCATCTTTGATCCTGTCAACACTATGGAATCTCCTTTTAACATAGCGCGCTTTCACTTTCTGAAAGAAACCGGCGGCATAGCCTTGTTCACCGGGCGCTTTTTCAAAGAGCTTTTCAAGCCCCGGCCAGAGTACGAAGAATTCTTTCGTCAATGTTTTTGGGTGGGCTACAAGTCGGTGCCGCTGGTGGCGATCACGGCTTTCATTATGGGCCTGGTACTCACCATTCAGTCGCGCCCTACCCTGGTGGAGTTCGGTGCACAATCGTTGCTGCCGGCCATGGTTTCGGTTTCGCTGGTCCGCGAGATCTCCCCCGTGATCACGGCGCTCATCTGTGCCGGCAAGATCGGGTCGGGCATGGGCGCCGAGTTGGGTTCGATGCGCGTCACCGAACAGATCGACGCCATGGATGTTTCCGGCACCAACCCGTTCCGCTACCTGGTGGTAACGCGGGTGTTGGCCACCACGTTGATGTTGCCTGTGCTTTCCAATTTATCGAATGCCGTTTCCTTATACGGCGGATTTCTCGGCGTGAACATCCGGGGCCAAGTGAGCTGGCACCTGTTCTGGACGCAAGTGTTCAATGCATTGAGCTTCGGCGATGTGGTTCCTTCGCTTGTAAAGACATTCTTTTTTGGTTTCGCCATTGGCATTGTCGGCTGCTATAAAGGATTCAATTCCACGAAGGGAACGGAGGGCGTCGGACAGTCGGCCAACTCGGCCGTCGTGGTTGCGTCGTTGCTGGTCTTTATCATCGATCTCGTGGCTGTTCAGATCACCGATCTTCTGGGTTTAACCTGACCGTTATGAATGCTGCTCCCGTCATTGTCGTGAAAAATCTGCATAAATCATTCGGAGAAAACCACGTGCTTCGAGACTTCTCCATGTCATTGCAAACGGGTGAGAACCTGGCCATCCTGGGCAAGTCCGGTTCGGGCAAGTCGGTGCTCATCAAATGCATTATTCGCCTGATCGACTCCGACCAGGGTAACATTACCGTCCTCGATGAAAACATCGACGACATGTCGGTCGACGACCTGGACATACTCCGGGCGAAAGTGGGTTTTCTTTTTCAAAGCAACGCGCTCTATGATTCGATGACGGTGCGGGAGAATCTCGAGTTTCCCCTGCGCCGTCACTGGAGCGATGCGCAACGGCAACAAGGTGCCGAGCCGGCAATCCTTGAAGCGTTGACCGACGTGGGTCTGGCGCACACCATCGACATGATGCCTTCCGAGCTTTCGGGTGGCATGCGCAAACGCATCGCCCTGGCCCGCACGCTCATTCTGCGGCCGGCGATCATTTTGTATGACGAGCCCACGACGGGTCTCGATCCGATCACGGCGCGCGAGATCAGTCACCTCATCGTGAAGGTCCAGCAAAAATACAATGCGTCATCGATCATCATTTCGCACGACATGCACTGCATCAGCATCACCTCCAACCGCGTGGTCATGCTCATTGACGGCACGTGTTATGCGGACAACACCTATGACGCCCTGCGACAATCGCAGGATGAGCGAATCAAAGAATTTTTCGATTGAAATATATTATGAGAAACAAAGGTACCGAAAACGCAAAAGTAGGCCTGCTGGTATCTGGCGGGTTAGCCTTTCTGATCCTCATGCTTTACATGATCGGCAAGAACAGGAACCTGCTAGGCTCGACCTTCACCATCACGGCGGTGGTGAGCAACGTGAACGGCCTGGTGACCGGCAACAACGTCCGCTTCAAGGGCATGGACGTGGGCACGGTCAAGTCCATCACCGTAACCAACGACACGGCCATCTATGTGGTGATGACCATCGATGTGAAGATGAGATCATATATCAAACAAAATGCCATCGCCTCCATTGGCACGGACGGTTTGATGGGCAACAAACTGGTGAACATCAACTCGCTTCCCGGTCCTGCGCCCGCGGTGGAAGAAGGCAGCCTCATCCATTCGCGACACCCGGTGGAAACCGACGAAATGCTACGCACGCTCAACACGACCAACACCAACATTGAAAAAATATCCAGGAATCTCTACGAGATCACGACCAAACTGAACACCAGCGAAAATCTGTGGACGCTGCTCTCCGACACGGCCATCACGCGCGATTTGAAAATGGCCGTCAGGGATTTCAGGAGAGCCGGCACCAACACCGCCGATCTCACCTCCACCACGCAAAAACTCGCCGTGAAACTAGAGCAGGGGAACGGCCTGGCCAACCGCCTCTTCACCGACACCGCCCTGTCGAACCAACTTGCCGCGTCGCTCCAGCAGATCCAGATCGCCAGCAACAAGACAGCCGACATGATGAACGACCTGAAAGCCGTGGTTGACCACCTGGAAGAAGGCGAGGGCACGGCCGGACTTGTGCTGCGCGACACGATTTTTCGCAAAAGCCTTATGAATAGCGCGCTCAACCTCGAACAGGGTATTGGCCGGTTCAACCAGAATATGGAAGCCTTGAAAACCAATTTCCTCTTCCGGAAGTATTTTAAAAAACTGGAAAAAGAGCAAGCCGAAACCGCAAAGCAAGCCAAGGCCCAACCGCCCCCCTGAAAAATCCTTGGTCTGTGCATCCTGTACCAGGGCGATTTCACCCAAAAATTCCGCATGACAAAACTCAATTTTCAGTGTGAACTTCTTCATCCATCCTCTTCCCACTTGTCGCTACTTTGCTACCGATACCATTTGTTTAACGAAATATTGAGATCCCATGCAAACTGTAAACACCATGCTAGGTTTGAGCAATGTCGCCATGGAGAACGTGTTGAACCTTCTCCCTTTTCCATGTCTCGTCTCGGACTGGCGTGATGAACAACGGCGGAATCTGTTTGTCAACAAAGCGTTTGTCGAAGAGATCGGCTACTCGTGTGACGATATTCCCGCACTCGAAGACTGGTTCCTGAAAGCCTATCCCGACGAAGGCTATCGCGAAAAAGTGATGGCCGAGTGGACCGAACTTTCCCGTTCCTGCCAGGGGGATCCAAACGCCAAAGCTGTGATGAAAGCCTGCATTTACACGCGAACCAAAGGTGAACAGTGGTATGAAATAAAATCGTCGGTTGGCAACTCCCTCAACCTGGTGGCGTTTGCCAACGTGCACGAAGAGATCATGAAAGAAAGGGAACTCGAGCGGATGAATGAGAACAAGAACCGCATTCTTTCCATTCTCAGCCATGACCTTCGTTCACCGCTCAACAACCTCCAATCGCTGATCAGCCTGTCGGCCAGTGGGGCCCTTACGCGCGACGAATACGATCAGTGTATGAAAAGCCTCAGCATGAGCACATTCAACCTGCTCGAGGTGCTGGACACCACCTTGCAGTGGACCCGGACAAATTTTGACGGCATCAAGCCCACGATCGCACCGGTAAATCTTTCCGACGTCATCCAAAAGATCGCTTCCCTTTATGAAAAATCTTACCAGGACAAGGGCATCAAACTTCAACTTCGGTTGGGCATTGAGAACGTGACTTCGGATCCGGACATTCTTTCCATTGTCATCCGCAACGTCCTCTCCAATGCGATCAAATTCACCGGGGGCGGCAACATCATTCTGTCCACCTACCGGGATGGAAATACCAATATCATCGCGGTCACGGACAGTGGTAAGGGAATGACGCCATCCCAGGTCAAGTCCCTTCTCAACGGACGATATAAATCCACCGAAGGCACCCAACACGAAAAGGGCGCTGGATTGGGATTGCGCCTTTCTAAAGACCTGCTGGCAAAAATAAATGCTCACCTGGAGATAGAAAGTAATTCCGGCACGGGGACGACGGTGAGAATTGTTCTTGATCCCTTAAAGAAAAGTGCTCCTGTGAAAGCTGCCCTGGCCATGCAGGTGGAGTGAAACAGAGGACTGCAGCATATGAAGTGCCCCAGATTTCAAATAACGAAACGTCAAGACTTTATCACAAGTGCAGTTGGCTAACATCGGCAGATAACAAACCCGGGTGACCATGCCACCCGGGTTTTGTTGATCAGGCAAACACTTCCGCATCGATGTCGATACGGTTGTCGACTGTGAGCACACCCGGCGAGGACCAGGCAATGCGTTCGGCTTCTTTTTTCTCTGCATACGATTTGACGGTGCCCATAAGGGTGAGTCTTGAACCTTGTGCTTCGAGTTTGATCGCCGACGAATCCACGGTGGCGCTGCGGTGGAAAGCAGCAGCAATCTTGCTCTTTACCTCTTTGGTGTCGATAAGTTTCGTTGTGATCCGGATTAGGTTGGTCACTCCTTTCACGCCCATCAGGTCTTCAATGCTTCCCTCGGCCGACAAACGTTGGTAGGACCACTCACATTCTCCTTCCATGGTCACCCATCCGTTGTCCACTTTCACCTTTATCTTGTCTTCGTCGACCAGGTTATTCCAGCGCAACGCATTGCGGATGGCTTCGGCTATTTCGGTGTCTGTTTTTTTCAGCGAGGACGGGATCTTGACTTCGATGTCGGAGGCCACCACTCTCACGCCTTGAACGCGCTGGGCAATTCTTTCGGCGGCGAGTTTTTTACTGTAGGTGTCCACCAGGCCGGAAAGGGTCACCACACCATCTTTGGCTGCCACGCCGATTTGGCTGGCTACGCTGCGCAGTTGCGAATCCCATTGGAACTCATCCATCACATCATTTTGAAGCTCCGTGTTTGTTTTCATAAGCATTTTGTTTTTAGGGTTGAACATATGCACAAACCCTTGACGGGTTTTTTCGAAGCAAATCTATTGTACCGCTCGCTACGCACGCCATGAAAACGATCACCTGATTTTATGATTTGAATCAGCCACACATCGGCACGGGCGCCCTCATTCTTGTGGTGCCGATTTGCGCGTGATCAACCGGTCTCATGATTTTTATCAGAGGCATCGAAAACGGATATCATATGTCGGCCGGCGTGTATCGTGTAATATTGATTTCACTTTAAAAATCCCATGGGAAAAATATTTCAAAATAAAATTGCCATCGTAACCGGCGGTTCGTTTGGCATCGGATATGCTACAGCGGCGGCCCTGGCTAAAAGCGGCGCCAGTGTGTTGATCGTGGACTGGATCGAAAACCCGACGGGGCTTTCCGATCTTCAAAAAGATGGTAGTCATGTCAGATTTTTCAAATGTGATGTTTCAAAAAGCAGTGACGTTTCCGCCATGGTCGACTATGCCCTGAAAACGTTTGGACGGATCGATATCGCCGTGAACAATGCCGGCATTGAAGGTGCTACGGCCCAGAGCCATGAATGCACAGAAGAGAATTGGGACAAAACCATTGGCATAAATCTGAAAGGCGTGTGGCTCTGCATGAAAGCGGAAATTTCCAGCATGCTTCGCCAGGGCGGTGGCGCGATCGTGAACGTGGCCTCCATTGCCGGCCTCATCGGCTTCCCTGGACTGCCGGCTTATGTGGCAAGCAAACACGGCATTGTTGGCTTGACTAAAACGGCAGCCTTGGAATATGCAAAAATGGGAATACGCGTCAACGCCGTGTGTCCGGGCGTCATCAAGACCGCGATGGTTGACCGTATAACTGGCAAAGACAAAACCGTAGAAAAAGCATTCGAGAACCAGGAACCCGTGGGCCGCATGGGTCGTCCCGAGGAAGTGGCCGAAGCCATTCTATGGCTGTGCTCCAATGCGGCCTCTTTTGTGACTGGCGACGCGATGGCCGTTGACGGCGGATGGATCGCTGGTTAATTCTTTCATTTCTAATCACCTCTAATCAAAAAAAAATATGGACACCTCCGACATTGACCTGATGCTAGCCGAAAAGGACAACCCCTGTATATCCATTCTGATAGCTACGCCACGATCCGCAAACCCGCGGAACGCCAATTCGTTGCTCATTGCCAAAGCCATCAACAAGGCTCACCTGCTCCTGACCCATAGCGCATGGCCGGTGGAGAAGGTCAAACGACTGGAAGACCTCCTGGATTCCCTGACCTCAAAAATCGACACCATACGCCTGCAGCAGGGCCTCGCCGTTTTTATTTCGCCCACCATCTTCAAGATCTATCTCCTGCCCTTCCCGGTAAAGGAAAAAGTGATGCTTGGGAAAAGCTTCGAAATACAAGACGTACTGTATTACACCCAGTTCCTCGAGCCCTACTACCTGCTGGCCTTGAGCAAGAAAAAAATACGTCTCTTAAAAGGCGCTGGCCTGGAGTTGCAAGAGGTCGAAAATGCGGATTTCCCAAAACGTTATGTCGAGGAATACGAATATGACCGGCCCAGCGTAGGCACTTCATTCGGTTCCACCTTGAAAGCTTTTGAGAAGGACAAATCGGAGATGCAGGCGATCCGGCTGGAGGCGTTCTTCAAAAAATCGGACGTCGCGTTGGACAAATATCTGAAGAAGAACACCCGGTTGTTCCTTGCGGGCGTGGGCGAAGAGGTGAGCAGCTTCGAGCACATCAGCCACCATGGTGGACAGCTAACGGGTATCATCAAAGGCAACTATGACTATGACGCCGTTCACCCGCTTGCAGAGGGTGCATGGAAATCTATTCTCGAGGCCGTGAAGACCCAGCACAAGGAATGGCTGCGCAAACTTGAGGAAGGCATCGGAACACGCATGGCCGTTGCCGGCATCCGGAACGTTTGGCGCGCAGCCGCCGAAAGCAAGGGGCTTGTCTTGTTGCTCGAAAAAGATTACCACACGACTGTTTATATCGATCCGCGAAACATCACGCAACTTTTTCTCACGCCACCCATCACCCAACACCACACCGTACAGGACGCCCCGGTCGATGTCCTAAAAATGGTGAGAGAGAAAGGGGGCCAGGTGGTCGTTGTCGACAACGGCGCCTTGCGGAACTTTAAACAGATCGCGTTGCTGCTGCGGTATGAAGAGAGTCGGGACATTTAACGCCGGCCGGGTTATCATCACGGTTTGGCACGTTTCAGGCGGCTGCTCACGGCAATGGGAAAGATGACGTTCGCCTCCCGATATTGAACAAAAGTGAAAATGCCTGCGATGCCAAGGGGATACCAAATGGAATCGTAGGTGATCCATGCCATCGCTATGGGCAACAATGACCCTGCGATAATACCCACATCGGGCACGATGGTGAGAATTTGATTGCCGCTGTCATCGCCGCGTATGTCCTGGCGGCCGAGGTTGCCAAACAATGGTTCTACCGGAATAAAAAAACCAGTAGGCATTCCCTGACACAAGTTGCTTTCCTCCCTGACATTTGTCACCTCCCGTTCGCAGCGGCCCTGATAATTTTAGCCATGCTAATGAGAACATCCGTTGAACATCGTCGGCTACCGGTAGTGGGAACCACCATTGCAAAAAATTCAAGCGCTTCGATAGTCGGGATCCGCATGTCCTGTCGGCTCGCGCGCATTTCAGCTTATGGACTACTGGTAGCCCTGCTGCTGAGTTGCGCAGGGAAAGTTGAAAAAGTGAAACCCCTGGTCCGGAACATTACCGAGTCGGTGTATGCATCGGGCACCGTGAAAGCCAGGAACCAATACGAAGTATACTCCACCGTTGCCGGCACGATCAACGACATTGTGGTGACCGAAGGAGATATCGTAAAACAAGGTGATCCCCTGGTACACCTCCGGCACGATGTGTCGGCGCTCAACGCCATGAACGCCAGGCTCGCCTCCGAATACGAAGACCTCAAAGCGAACGAAAGCAAACTTGCCGCAGGACAGGCCAATATGGATTTGGCCAAAGCCAAGTTAGTGAACGACTCGCTATTGCTGGTGCGCCAGCGAAACCTGTGGGCTCAAGGCGTGGGCAGTCGCGTTGACCTCGAACAACGCGAGATCGCCTATCTGAATGCTGCAACCGCCTATAAAGTTTCCAAACTCAATTACGCCGACCTGAAAAAGCAATTGCAGTTCGCCGATGTGCAGTCCAAAACGAACTGGAAAATCAGCACCGCCCTCGAAGACGACTACCTCATCCGGTCGCGCGTGAATGGCAAGGTCTATAAAATCCTGAAGGAGAAAGGAGAACTGGCCAATCCCCAGCAGCCCATCGCCATCGTGGGCGATGCCAACGATTTTTTGCTCGAACTGAATGTCGATGAATATGACATTCCGCGGTTGCAACACGGTCAACGCATCATCCTCTCATTAGACAGCTACAAGGGGCAAATCTTCGAAGGACGTGTCCGGGAAATCGAACCGCTTATGAATGAAGCCTCGCGCTCGTTCACGGTCAAGGCCGATTTTGTTACGCAGCCCGGCACGCTGTATCCAAACCTTTCGGCCGAGGCCAATATCATCATACGGACCAAGGAAAAAGCGCTGGCCATTCCACGGAGCTATCTCCTGTCGGATTCCCTGGTCATCCTGGCCAACGGCCAAAAACGACCCGTAAGCGTAGGTGCCCGCGATTATCAATATGCCGAAATCCTGCAGGGCCTTTCCCAAAACGACGTCATCCAAAAGCCGTTGCCATGAAATTCAAGTTGATCCTGCGCATCGCCAAATCGCTCCTGCTGGCCCGCTGGCGGCAAACGTCCGTGGCCGCCGCCGGCGTAACCTTCGGCATCACCATGTTCATTGCGCTGCTGAGCTTCATGATGGGGCTGAACGAAATGCTCGACGACATGATCCTGAGCCGCACGCCGCACATCCGGCTCTACAACGAAGTGAAACCCAACGCCCGCCAGCCTATCAATGCCAGCGACGCGTTCAAGGACAGCTACAATTTCATCCGCTCGGTGAAGCCCGGATCCAGTCGCCAGGAAATTTATAACAGTCACGTCATCATCGAAACCCTGCGCCAGGACAATCGCATCCAGGGCGTGGCGCCCAAGATCACCGCCCAGGTTTTTTTTAACGACGGGCCCGTAGACATCACCGGTGTGGTGACGGGCATCGACGTCGATGAAGAGGACAAGGTCTTTCGTTTCAATGAATATATCATCGAAGGCAAACCCCGCGACCTGAACACCGTGAGCAACAGCATTATCCTGGGGAAATCGCTGGCCAAAAAATTACTGGCCGGGGTTGGCGATGTGGTCTATGTCACCACAGCGCAACGGCAATCCTTTTCCCTGAAGATCGTCGGCCTCTTTCAGTCGGGGCTGGAAGAGCTCGACAAGGTGCAGAGCTATACGTCGCTGGCCACAGCACAAAAAATATTGAACAAACCGGGCGATTACATTACCGACATTCACATCCGGCTACACGATCTGAAAAAATCCGCGCAGCTGTCAAAGGAATACAGCCACTTGTTCGAGGCCGACGCCGAAGACATCATCAGCTCCAACAGCCAGTTTGAAACAGGGTCCTTCATACGGTCGCTCATTTCCTATTCCGTTGGCGTAACGCTGCTCGTTGTGGCCGGCTTTGGCATCTACAATATCCTGAATATGCTCATCTACGAGAAAATGGATTCCATTGCGATCCTGAAAGCCACGGGTTTCTCCGGCCAGGACGTGAACCGGATCTTTATGACCATTGCGCTATCGATCGGCTTCGCAGGAGGAACACTCGGGTTGGCCTTTGGCTTCCTGCTTTCGTATGGCATCGATCACATCCCCTTTAACACCGCCTCGCTGCCCACCTTGAAGACGTACCCGGTAAGCTACAATCCCATATTCTATTTTATCGGCTGGTCATTCTCCCTGCTCACCACCTACTTGTCGGGATGGGCACCCGCGCGCAAAGCGAGTAAGGTCGATCCTGTCGTTATCATCAGAGGTAAATAACTCACATCATGGAAGACCGCATCGTACTCCAAGCCAAACACATCAGCAAGAGTTTCCACGACCCGGTAAGCCTGCCCGTGCTCAGGGACATATCGTTGGAAATACGGCAAGGAGAATTTGCGTCGATCACGGGCAAATCCGGTTGCGGTAAATCGACACTGCTCTACATTCTGTCCACGATGGACACCGACTACGAGGGCGAACTAATGATCGACGGCAACCGCATGAAAGACAAAACAGCAAAAGAACTGGCCCGCGTTCGCAATGAAAAGATCGGTTTTGTCTTTCAATTCCATTATCTCCTGAATGAATTTGACGTGTTGGAAAACGTTATGCTTCCCGGGCTCAAGTTGGGGAAGCTCCCCGAAGAAGCCGTACGTTTGCGCGCGATGGAAATCCTGAGACAGCTCGACATTCACGGCACCGCCCAAAAAAAAGCCCGGCAGCTGTCGGGTGGCGAAAAACAGCGGGTGGCTATCGCCAGGGCCTTGATCAATTCGCCCGCCATCATTCTCTGCGACGAGCCAACAGGCAACCTCGACAAAAACAACAGTGAAGTGGTATTTACCATTTTCAAACAGCTTGCCGAAGAACGCCACCAAACGTTACTCATCGTAACGCACGACCTGGAATTTGCAAAAAACACGCACCGTATCATCGAAATGGAAGACGGGCGCATCACGTCGCCGGTGACATGCTCTAAAACCTACGCTTGAACAAATCCGGCCCGGATCAACGGGCAACATTCCATCGCACCACTTTTTCCAGCTTCGGTACAGACTTGATCCTGATTTTTCCGCTCTCGGTTTCAATCAGGCCTTCATCCTTAAAATCAGACAGCACGCGGATCACTGATTCGGAGGCGGTTCCCACCATCTTGGCCAGGTCGTCGCGGGAGATTTGAATGTTCTCTGTGTCGTCCTTCAGCTTCGTTGCTTTCAACAACGCCTCGGCTGTGCGCTGACGGACGGAGTTATAGGCCTGATTCACCAGCTGGTTCTCTTTTTCTGCAACCTTCTTACACAACAATGAAATAAAGCTGGCCGAAACGGCGGGGCTTTGGAGCAACGTCACAAAATCGGATTTCGGGATCAAAACAACTTCCGTATCCTGCAAGGCCACTGCCGACTCTTGGTACAGCGTTCCTTCCAGGATAGGCTCAAAGCCAAAAAAGTCGTTGGCATTGGCCAGGGCGGTGATCAACTCTTTGCCGTCAGGATGAGATTTAAATATTTTTACGTGCCCTGATTTTACAAAACACACATTCAAGGGCGCGTCGCCTTCCGAGAATATCTCACCTCTCTTTTTGAACCGTTTCACTTTTTTATCCTTCCCCAATTCTTTCAGGTTCAGGATCTGGCCAGCGTCCTTCATGAACGCATCCAATCCCTCCGGCGTGGTATCATAGAGCTTCCTTTGCATCGCGCTTTTGCGCAAACGCGCCTCGATGGCATTGAGCAGGTCGGTGTCATCGAAGGGTTTGGTCAGATAATCGTCCGCCCCCAGGTTCATGGCCTTTCGCAGGTCCGCCTTCTCCGCTTTGGCGGTCAAAAAAATGAAGGGCACGCCGGCCGTGGCTTCGTTCTTGCTCAGAATGTGAAGCACACCGTAACCGTCGAGTTCCGGCATCATAATGTCGCTGATGATCAGGTCAGGCACCTCTTGTTGCGCAGATTCCACACCCAGTTTTCCATTAGGCGCGGTCCTCAGATCATATCCCGCCAGCTTCAAAATCTCTGCGGTATTTTCCCGCACCTCCTCGTTGTCTTCAATTAGGAGAATTTTTTTCATGTGTTCAGTCATTAGGGTTTGTAGGACCAAGTTACGGGGACCCAAGCGAAAAATGCTGACAAAAATCAGGTTGCCCATTGATTTTTCACCATCCTAAAATCATTCCTCCAAGTGACGTTCATCAACCAAAATCAACCCTTTCCACCCCACCTTTATAAAAAAAGCATATGAAAAAGAACATGGGAGTCGCCGACCGCATTATCCGGCTGTTGCTAGCCGCCATTCTTATTTCCCTATATGTCGAAGGGAAAATTACAGGGCTCTGGGCAATTCTAACGCTCGCGCTGGCTGCTGTTTTTATCATCACCAGTTTGGTAAGGTCCTGTCCGCTGTACTTGCCCTTTGGCTTGAGTACACTAAAAAAGCGGCCCGCTCGCAGTAACCCGTAGCATCACAGGGCTCATCGGTTATATCAAAAAGGGATAACGCTTACCTCAAAACTTCCTGATCTCAACGACAATAAAGGCAGTATGAAAAATTGTCTCTTTCTTGCGTGTTCTGTGCCTTCGGCTTAGCGGTCTTGCTCAACCTACGGATACCCTGCAGACCGCGAAGTCTACTCATAAAAATAAGCCGCTTGCCCTGATTGTCCCCGCTTCGCTTACTATGATGGGAACCGGCATCATGCTGGACAAAGACGCCGACGAATTTTTCCTAAGCAAAGCCGAAACATGGGAGGAGCGCATTTCAGCAACTTCTCAAATCACCTCGATGACTATCTTCAACATGCGCCTTCTGCCGCCGTATTTATTCCCAGTCTGAGTGGAGTCGAAGGCAAACACGATCTATCCAACCAATTGGCCATATATATCAAGTCCGAAGCCCTCTTGCCTGGAGTTGTATCGACCTTGAAATACACCGTTGGCGAGATGCGGCCCGACACCGGGCGAAAAATTCCTTTCCATCCGGTCACACCGCGCAGGCCTTTAGCGCGGCTACCTTTCTAGCAAAGGAACACGGATATAAAAGTATGTGCGTAAGCATCGGGCCTATACAGCAGCCACTACTGTCGTCGGCGTGTTCCGGGTGCTCAACAACAGGCATTGGCTATCCGTTGTTCTTCTCGTTGCTGCATTGGTATGCTTCCATTGAATTGATCTACGGAACGCACAAAGGTCGCTGGGAAGGAAAAATAAATTGGACGTAAATCCATACGCTTCGTACGGAAGCCTGGGAGTTTCTCTGCGTTTCAAACTTCAATTGCCCTGCGAATATCTAAAGCAACCCATCATTTAAACTTCAAGTGCATCGTCACAATATTGGAGGTTAATCCCGTCTGACGACTGTAGTGCCCGTAGCGAATTTCAAATGTGTTGAACGTCTTGATCCCCAGTAAACCATCCGGGGATAAGATCCGGAATCCGCTACCAAAAAAATGGCTGTCAAATTTCGACAAATCATAGTCACTGGAATAGTAAGCGTCCTGTTTGTTATGCGCTGCGTAGGGGGCAAAGTAGTCGATGCCGGTTTGTGAATAGTACCTGTAGAATGGGCTTAAGGAAATAAAGGGGGTCAGCTTCACTACAGTCTCCAATTCGGCTGTGTGCGCCGCGAGACCCCAATCGTCTTTATAGAACCGGTAGAACGTGCGCAGAATGGTTCGATCACCCAGAAAGTAATTCGCCCGCAAACTCACCGGTATCTTCAACCGGGAGGATGGCAAGCGCTCGATACCCACCGAATTATCCGAAAAATACACGCGGTTGAAAGGCAAACTCAGCAGTCCATTTTGATAGGCCAGATCCGTCAGCAGCAAAACCTGCAGCCGTTGGTTTATGATCTGCGATAGCGACAGCGTGGCACTGTATGTTTTCCGGGGTTCCGTCCCGCCGTTGTCCCTGCCGCCGCGCTGTTCAATCGGGTAAATGAGGGTGACAACGTCCTGATAGGTTTGCAGCTTCACACCTACCTGCCGTGTCTTATCCTTCGAGTCTTTATAGGCATTTACGCCAGCACCGACAGAAAAATAATCGAACTCCGTAGAAAGCGAAGCCGTCGCGCCCACGGTTGTTCCCTTTTTATCGTTTGCACGGCTCCACGAAAGACTGGGATAGATCCGCTTGTCGCTATAGGAAGCGGACGAGATCGTCGAAGGATCGATTTTATCGGACGATGCCGACGAGTATGCGTCGACGCCGATCTCGATGGTATAGGTGTTCACACGACGACGGGCGTCGGGCTTGGAAAGCCGGATGTCTAACGTCGTGGCAAAATCGCTTAATTTCTCTGAACCGACACCGCCTGTCACCGCGGCGTTGTTGCCGTCCTGATGATAGTAGCTCGACACCAGGTTGACCTCTTCCACTTTAAGTTTCCGGGGCTGATACAGGATCGAATCAGACAGGGTTTGGGCGAACGAACAAACGATAGACCAATAAAGGGCGATGATAATGATGGGGATTCTGATCATAATGCCTTAGTTACAACCACAACCTCCGCCAGACTTTCCACCGTTCGCTCCGGCAGCCCCTTCGCGATAGAGTTGGAAACTATTCTCGAATTTTTGCGATTTCCGCATCGACAGTTCCATCTCCGAATCATTGAGATATACTTTTTGATATTCCTTCACAGGCTTGCATCCCGCGGCCAAGATCACAAGGGGCAAGGCCAGCCACAGCAGTTGGTGTTTCGCTTTCACGGTTTATTTGGAGTTAATGAATGGAAATATTGCTAGAGGTATGGATTTGATTGTCGTCATCAACAAGGATGCAGGCGATCTGGTTCATCTGGTTGATCATGTGCAACCCGGTTTGCACACCCATCACCATCACGGGCGTGGTCATGGCATCGGATAATTCGGCGATCGGGCTGATGATGGTCACGCTCCTGATGCCACTAACCGGCATACCGGTCTTGGGGCTTATGGTATGCGAATAACGCTTGCCTCCGATGGTCACAAATTTCTCGTAGTCGCCCGACGTTGCCATCGACAAGTCCGTTAGATCCAGGTAGGAGAACGGAGATTTCGTATGGGGATCGGCAATACCGATGGTCCAGGCGTTGCCGCTGGGCTGCCGGCCCCAGGTTGTCAGGTCACCCGCTGCATTCACAATGCCGCCCGAGATTCCCCGTGCTTTCAAAACATCCCGGGCGCGGTCTGCCGCGTAACCCTTGCCGATACCGCCAAAGCCTATCCGCATGCCGCGATGCTTCAAAAAGACCGTGCACTCCTTTTCATCCAATAGGATATTACGATAGTTAATAAGCCTGACCGCCTCCTTAGCAAGAGCAGGATCCGGTAGCGTCGTCATGTTAACGTCGAAATTCCAGAGACTTTTATCTATCGAGCCGTAGGTTAAATCGAAAGCACCCTGCGTAAGGTTGGAAATATTAATTGACCGTTTGATCAACGCAAAAACCTCTGCATCTACCTGGACGGGCCCCACGCCCGCCCTGGCATTCACACGGTTGGTTTGGCTATCGCTGTCAAACGTAGTCAGCAGCCGCTCAATACGTCGTATCTCCGATACGGCGGCATCCAGACTTTCCGTAGCAAATGTTTCATCACCGGCAACAATACTAAAGCTGAATGTATTGCCCATCAACCGGAGCGAACGCTTGTGGAGTGTGCTTACTTCGGGCAACGTCTCATTTTCCATGAACCGCTTTCTTCATTTGCGTTAGAAATTCGTCGGCCGGGGCTCCCGCATAACCATCCCAGGAATAGACGACATTGCCCTCTGCGTCCAGCAGTAGCGTGAAGGGGAACTTCCCTTGTGGATTGTACCGGTCGGCCAATTTCTCGTTGTGCGCCTTCAGTGCAGGATCAAGTTGCTTCTTTTTGGTGCGCGGAAAATCCGCTTGCAACAACACCAGATTCTTCGCCGCGTAGTCTTGAAACGCTGGTTGCTCAAAGAGGTCTTTCTTCATTTTAATACAGGGCGCACACCAGTCAGACCCTGAGAAATTCAGAAGGATATATTTTTGCTCCTGTTTGGCCAAACTCCTTGCTTGCTCAAAGTCAGTAAGCCACGCCGGCTCCGCCACAAATAGCAACAGCGCAATGGATAAAAAAATCGTCTTCATTCAAAATCGTCTTTTTTGGGGTTAGTAGATGGAAACACATAATCATACGGATCAGTTCATTTTGACCTGATGTCACGGAAAGTTGTGAAGAAAGTCTGGAGGAATTCTGTAGAGCATGCGAAAATCCGCGCTTTCGTTAGATTTTCGCAAACGAGTGAACTGAATTTCCGCGCGCCACGAGGGAAATTTATTGCCGTTCTGAAAACGAATTCTCTCCTTGCCAGTTTCCGAAACTACGGCCTGTTCCAGCAAAGAGTATTGACAAAAATCACTTGGACCGGTGATTTTCTGCTATGCCTGGTAATAGCAGAATCGGGTAAGTTGTGGTCTATCTTCACGCTGATACGCATGAAAAAAATACTTATCCCCACAGACTTCTCCAACGCCGCGAGGTGGGCTTTGGACGTCGCCGCAAAAATTGCCCGTAAGGCAAATGCAGAAATCATCCTGCTTCATGTTATTGAGCAACCCACCACTGAATCGTTCAACGCTCAAGGTCAAGTTGACATCGAATCACATTGGGAAGACAAGCTCTTTACCTTAAAAATGATCGAAAGAGGAAAGGCCCTTCTTAACGCAGCAGCGGAACCTTTACAAAAACAAGTTTTATCGCTACAACAGGAGATACGGATCGGCCATCCCTTTCATGGCATACAGACCGTTATTTCCGAGCGGCAGGTTGACTTGATGGTGATGGGTACGACCGATCATACCAAGATGGAAGAATGGATGATCGGCTCCAACACCGAAAAGGCAGTCCGCTATTCAAAATGCCCGGTACTTACCGTCCACAACAATGTGTTGGTAGAAGGAATAAAAAATATCATCTACGCTACCTCTTTGAGCCAGGCCGAGCGCGACTTTGCCAGCGTGGTGAAGGGCGTACAGGAACTCTTTGGATCGGTGATTCACGTTGTGCGCATCAACACCCCCATGAACTTCAGACCTGACACAGCGGTAAAAAAAGCAATGGAGAACTTTGCGCGACAGGTTCATCTGCAAAACTATACACTAAACATCTTCAATGATTTTTCAGAAGAAGAGGGTATACTACATTTCGCCACCAGCGTTCAGGCCGATCTTATCGCCATGGCAACCCATGGCCGTACAGGCTTTGCCCATGTTCTGGCAGGAAGCATCGCAGAAGATGTGGTGAACCATTCTGTGCGTCCAGTACTCACATTCGTGGTACGGTAGTAAGTCGCGTCGCAAGTAGTTAAATATTGCCATCGATCAGCAGAAAAACCTTTCTCAGAAATATATGCGAAAAACAAAAAGACTAACATTTCTATCCAGGATTCTCCTCCCCTTGTGTCTGTTTGCAGCGGGTTGGTTGATCCTCACACTTTGGGTTGAGCGACCTGGCCCCGCAAAGGCCTGGCACGTCTCCCACGGCATAGCAACCAAAAAAGTTCTTGTTATTTTTGATCCCGATCCCATTTATAATTTGGACGAACAAGTGTGCCTGAGCCTGGCGAAAGGATTAGCGAAAGGAGATATGGATGTCACCATTGAGACGGTTGCCGCAATCGACCCTGCAAAATTCCCTGGGTTCGATGCCTATGTGTTTTGCGCCAACACATACAATTGGGCTCCCGATTGGGCGATCACCAACCTTATCCAATCTAAAAAAATCTCAAAGTCAAAACCAATAGTAGCCATTACTGTAGGTTCGGGATCAACACTCCGAGCACAGCATAAGTTGGAAGAAATCATGGCAGCCAACGGGGCACAACCGGTAACATCAAAGACTTGGTGGCTGATGCGCCCTAACGATGAAAAAGAAAGCAATAAAAAAAATGTAGATGTTGCCGTGTCGCTTGCCTATACATTTGGCATTGAACTGGCAAACAAATTAAAAAATTGATCGGCTAATGGAGCCTCTGGCTCTTGCACAAGAGAATCCTTCCACAGTCGTTTACCTGCTACCCTTTACATTTCTATTAGGCAAGGTCGCTTTCTTTTGTCAACGTGTCGTCTCATCTTTTAATTGCCGCAAAACAATCCCTATTTAGCTGACAAAAATCACGAAGTTAGCCAATGATTATCAGCTCGGCTTAGGTGCGCGTTTTAGAGTTTTGTTTTCATATTCATTCTTAACAAAAAAAAACAAACGGTATGAAAACAAGACTTATCCTGGGATTTTTGCTTATGAGTTTCTCATTTGCAAGCGTACACTCACAAGAACTTCCCCCAAAACACAGGGGTATGCATCCTATCCTTAAAGCAGACGGTACTGTTGTCGATGAAACCGGAAAGCCACTCGGCTCCATTAAGAATGGCAAGGTATGTAACATGACTGGAAAAGTGATTGGAGTCGTCTCCGCTCATGGAGATGTGACTACGTCAAGCGGCAAGAGCGTCGGCAAAATTCTGAAAGACGGAAGCATGAAGTCCATGAAGGGACACGTAGTAACAACTGACCCCGATGGTGTAGTAAGGGTAGCGGGAAAGGAAGTAGCAAAAGTTGAGGCAGGCTATAAGGACAAGGCTCATGGCTGCGCTCTTCATTGTTTTTTCAGTGCCGAAAGCGAAGATGCAAAGGAGATTGACGAAACCTTGAAGAACTAGTCACCGTTAACCGTTCCCTTATGCTCCAACCTTAATCCGATCATTAGAGTCGATCCCCTCAATTTCTCAAGTATTTCTTTATGGTGAGCATTTAATGATGTTGGCAAGTCCAAAGCATTAATCCGACGGCTAG
>Ga0209050_1001948_pt1 | contig 19553 bp, 19 predicted proteins | sample Araplavi_mTSA_r2_FD_184276 | JGI IMG/M metagenome (GOLD analysis project Ga0209050, IMG submission 184276) | Arabidopsis root microbial communities from North Carolina, USA - plate scrape MF_Cvi_mTSA_r2 (SPAdes) (version 2) | ecosystem: Host-associated > Plants > Roots > Endosphere | place: USA... | reverse complement strand
CCGACGTCACCAAGCGCAATGGCAAGTATTACTTCTACGCTCCGGTCGAACACGACGCGAGCAAGCCGGGCAAGGCGATCGGCGTGGCGGTGTCGGACAAGCCGACCGGCCCTTTCGTCGATGCGCGCGGCAGCGCCCTCGTCACCAATGACATGACGAAGGAGACCGATATCCCCTGGGACGACATCGACCCGGCGGTCTTCATCGACAAGGACGGCCAGGCTTACCTGTACTGGGGCAACCGCGTGCTGAAATACGCCAAGCTGAAGCCAAACATGATCGAACTCGACGGCCCGATCCACACCGTCGGCATCGACAACTTCACCGAAGCGGCCTACCTGCACCGCCACGGCAAGACCTACTACCTGACTTACTCGCGCAACTTCCCCGAGGAGACTGCGTACGCCACGGGACCAAGCGCCACCGGCCCCTGGACTTTCCGCGGCAAGATCATGGACATGAACAAGGTGGTGAAGACCATCCACCAGGCGGTGGTCGATTTCAACGGCAAGTCCTACATCTTCTACCACAACGACAAGCTGCCGACCGGCGGCGAATACCGCCGCTCAGTGGCGGTGGAAGAACTGCGCTACAACCCGGACGGCACCATCGCCTTCATCCCGCAAACGGCGGAAGGTCCCGCCGCCAATCCTGCGCCGGGCTGCAAATGAGGCGCGACTTATTGGTCGATAACGGCGGTGGTATCATGCCTCGCATGACTACCCCGAATCCGAACTGGTTCCTGAAGGCGAGGTTAAAAACTCGTCAACTGTTGCTGATGATCGCGCTGGATGAACACCGCAACATCCACCGCGCCGCGGAGGAACTGCACATGACGCAGCCTGCCGCCTCCAAGCAGCTCAAGGATCTGGAGGACATGCTGGACGTGAAGCTGTTCGAGCGCCTGCCGCGCGGCATGGAGCCGACTCTGTATGGCGAAACCATGATCCGCCACGCCCGCATGGCCCTCACCAGCCTGGCGCTGGCGCACGACGATATCGTGACGCTGAAAGCCGGCCTGTCCGGCCAGGTCGAAGTCGGCGTGATCATGACGCCGGCCATGAACCTGCTGCCCAACGCCATCACCCGCGTCAAGAAGGAAGCGCCGCTGCTGCGCATCGGCGTGCAGGTGGAAGCCAGTAATGTGCTGATGGAACTGCTCCAGCGCGGCACGCTGGACTTCATGATCGGTCGCATCCTGGAAAAGGAAAGCACGGCGGGCCTGGTGTACGAGGAACTGACGGAGGAGCCGGCATGCGCCGTGGTGCGCACCGGCCATCCGCTGTTGGAGCGCGACAAGCTGCAGCTGAAGGATATCTCCAATCGCCCGTGGATCCTGCCGCCGCAGGGAAGCATCCTGCGCCACCGCTGCGACATGATGTTCCGCCGCGCCGGCCTGGAGCCGCCGGTCGACGTGGTCGACACCACCTCCCAGCTCCTGATTACCGCGCTGCTGCAGAAGACCGATGCCATCCACGTGATGCCGGTGGAAGTGGCGCGCTATTACGCGGAACTGAATGTGCTGTCGATCTTGCCACTGGAACTGCCGTTCCGCATGGATGCATTCGGCATCATCACCAAGGCCGACCACCTGATGTCGCCGGGCGCCAACCTGCTGTTGCAGGCTGTGCGCAGCGCTGCGAAAGAGCTGTACTGATTCAGCCGAAAGCGTTGGCGGGCAAGCCCGGCACGTCGATGCGGGCGCTGAACAGGGCGCCCGCCAGCGGTTCCTGCGCCAACTGTTCCGCCGACAGGCCTTCGCGCGCAGTAGTGATGTACAGCGTGCGCAGGTCCGCGCCGCCGAATGCCAGAGAAGCAGGGTGCGAGGTTGGCAGCGGGACTTCCGCCAGCAGCTCGCCATCCGGGCTGAAACGGCATACGCGCTTGCCGCCCCAGGTCGAAATCCAGAGGCATCCTTCGCTGTCGGCTTGCATGCCGTCCGGCGAACCGCCTTCGGTGAAGCGGTGCCAGGTTTCGCGCGTTCCAAGACTGCCATCTTTGGCCAGCGGGTAGCGGTAGGTCACGTCGAGGAAACTGTCGGAGTGGTACAGGGCGCTGCCATCGGGCGCGAATGTCGGGCCGTTGCAGATGTGGTAGCCCTCGTCCGCGACGTGCAGCCTGTGGTCGGGTTCGAGGCGGAACAGCTTGCCCACCTTTTGCTGGTAATCGGTATTGTGCATGGAGCCCAGCCACAAGCGGCCGCCCGGGTCGACCTTGGCGTCGTTCAGGCGTTGGCCGGCGGCGCCGTCGACCACGTGCACGACCGGCTCGATGCGCAGCTCCGGCTCCAGCCACAAGCGCACCACGCTATCCCGCAGGCCGGCCATGAAGCCGTCGCCGTCGCGGCGCGGCGCCAGCCAGCAAATGTAGTCAGGCAGCAGCCAGCTGCGATGTTCGCGCACGCCGGCATCCCACGCATGCAGGATGCAACGCTTAAGGTCGACAAACAGCAGGCGGTCTTGCGCCGGCAGGTAAAGCGGGCCTTCGCCCAGCTCAGCGGCGAGCGGAAGGACGCATTGGGCGGTATAGGATTTCATCCCTGCATTCTATGCGGCGGCGACGGGAAAGCGTGATTCATTTTTTCAGCCCAGCTATAACTTTATTGGCATGGGGTGACGATTGGAGAGAATCAAACGCATGCTCGCGCACTACAATGAAATACCCAACCAAAGTGTTTAGCCCGCCACTGGCGGGCTCTTTTTTTGGGTCAGCGGCGCCGTGCCGAGGGCCAGCACGGTCAGCGTCAGCAGTCCGATCGCGGCCAGCACCAGCCAGGGCAGCGCGGGCGTATGCATGGAGCGGCTCCAGTCCAGCAGCCAGCCGCCGGCCGTGTAGCCGAACAGGCCGCCCACGGCCAGGCCCAAACGGCTGAGGCCCATATAGCTGGCGCGGGCGGAAGGCAGTGCGTAGCGCGATACCAGCGACTCGCGTGCCGGTTCCGCGACCAGTGAGCCGGTATAGAACACGCCGATGCAAACGAGCAGGGGCAGCAGCGAGCGTACGGCCGACATGGCCAGCACGGCGCAGCACATGATGCCGATGCCGGCCAGCAGGCGAGCCTCCAGCGACAGGTAACGCTCGCCGAGGCGCGCCATGGGATACAGCAGCGTCAGCGCCAGGACGGCATCCACCGCATACATCCAGGCCACGGTGCGCGGCGTGCCGGACAGCTCGGTCAGCGTGACCGGCACCAGCATCATGAGCTGCACGGTCATGATGTAATAGCCGCTCAATGTCAGTACCAGCATCATGAAAGGCTTGTCGCGCAACGGAATGCGCATGGCCTTCACGGCCGAAGTGCCCGGCGTGGCAACACGGTAGGCCGGCAGCAGCCAGGCATTGGCCAGCGCCGCCAGCACAAACGCCGCGCATCCGCCCAGCCCCACCCACAGGAAATCGACGCCCAGCAGCATGGTGCCGAGCAGGGCGCCGGTCACCGCAGCCACGCTCTCCTGCATCATCAGCAGGGAATAGAAGCGCGGCCGTTCGGCGGGACGGGTCAGTTTGACCACCAGGGCGCCACGCGCCGGGTCGAACAGCGCGCCGCCCAGTCCCGACAGCACGCAGGACAGCAACAGCATGGCGGGATTGACGGCGCAGGCCATTGCCGCGAAGCCCAGGGCGCGCAGCAGCATGCCGGCGACGATCATCGGCTTGGCACCGAAATGGTCGGACAGCGAACCGCCGAACAGCGACAGGCCCTGCTGCGCCACCTGGCGCACGCCGAGCGCAAGGCCGACCGAGGCGGCGGCCCAGCCCAGCTGGCCGACGAAGTGCAGCGCCACCACGGGGAACACCAGGTAGAAGCCGGATACCACCAGCATGTGGTCCACCATCAGGAACTGTTTGCCCATTCTTCTTGCCCGTGCTGCCGCCGCCATGCCTGCTCCCTTCAATAATGCTGACAGTTTAGGCAGCACTAAGACATAATAGAAGCCGTTATCTCATGATATTTTGTATTCGAACTGCTTATGGCACTCAGTTTTGACGACCTGGCCCTGCTGGTGGAAATCGTGGAAACGGGCAGCTTCTCGCAGGCGGCCGCGCGGCGCCGCTGGTCGCAGCCGCAGGTGAGCCAGCGCGTGGCGGCGCTGGAAGACCAATTGGGAGTGCAACTGTTTGCCCGCCATCGCCGCGGCGCCACGCCGACGCCGGCCTGCCTGACTTTCCTGCCGTTAGCGCAGCAGGCGCTGGAAGCGATTGAAGCGGGCAAGCTGGCAGTGCAAGGCGCGCCGGCGCTGCCGCAAGTGGTGCTGGCCTGCGTGCCTTCGCTGACCTCGCTGCTGTTCGGTCCCTTGCTGCTCAAGCTGGCCGACGCGCCGCTGGAAATCCGCTGCACCACCGATCACTCGCCGGTCATCATGGAAAAGCTGCTGACCGGCCGCGCGCAACTGGGCTTTGTGCTGAAGTGCCCGGCCATCGCCGGCATCCAGCTGGAGCGTTTGTACAGTTCACCGATTGTCGCGGTGGTGCGGCGCGGCCATCCGCTGGCGCGGCGTAGCGCCTTGAACCTGGCCGACGTGGCCAATGCGCGGCTGGCACCCCAATTCTGGGGCGAGTCCTGCGATGAACTGATACGCATGCTGCGTGCGCACCGCCGCAGCGATAGCGCCATCCATGCCATCCAGCCAGCCAGCGCGGCGATCGAACTGGCGCTGGAGCATGGCTTCCTGACGTTCATGCCGGAGATGGCGGCGGCACGCCAGCTCAAGCTGGGCAACCTGGTGAAACTGGAGATTGGGGATCTGCCGCGCTGGGAGTGGGAGGCGATGGCGGCCTGGCGCAGCGGCAAGCGGCCCGATGCCGCCAAGCTGCGCGTGCTGCAGGCCGTCCGCGAACTAGTGCACTGAGGGACTGCTGTTGCGGCGCTGTTCCGGATAGGCCAGCACGCGCAAGATCACGCTGCGTGGCACCTGCATGCTTTGCATATAGATCCAGGCGTTGGCGGCACCCATCTGCGCATGCAGTTCGATGCCTTTGTCGACCTGGACCGCCATTTGCTGGTCATAGCGCGTATCGCTCATGATGCTCGCCTCTCCCCGATTGTTATCGGGTCATTATCGAACAACGGCGTCAGGCGATCAAGCGCTGGTTTTCGAGGAAGCCAAGCAGTACCTGGTTCACGTCGCCGGCATGGGTGATCGGCGCCATATGGCCGCCGGCGGTCAGCGTGAACTGCGCTTGCGGCAGCGCAGCAGCCAGGGTTTCCGCCACGCGGCGGGTCGAGGCCGGGCCTTTGGCGCCAGCCATCACCAGCGCCGGCAGGTCCAGTTGCGCCATGTCGGCCACGCGCGCCGGCTCGCCGAGCAGGGCCACGAAGTCCAGCTTGACCTTGGCGATGCCGTTGGTGAAGCGGTGGCGCTGCACCTCCGGCAGGGAGTCGAAGGCGCCGGCACGGTTCCAGTAGTCGATGAAGGCGCGGGTCGCATCTTCCGCAGTCGCGGCGGCGTTGATGTTGGCCACCACGGCTTCGATTTCCTGGCGGCCGGCATCGCTGGCCGGCAGCAGGTGGAAGGCCACCGGTTCGAACACGGCCAGCGACAGCACGCGCTCGCGCATCTGGCGCGCCAGGCGCAGGGCGGTCGCGCCGCCGTAGGAATGGCCTACGAGATGGAATTGCTCTCCGGCATCAAGGTGCGAGGCCAGGGCAGCGGCCACGGCGTCGGCTTCGTGCGCCAGGGTGTAGCCGGCGGCAGCCGCTTCGGTCGGGAAGGCGGACTTGCCGTAACCCAGCAGGTCAATGGCGATGAAACGGTAGTTGGCCTCTTGCTCGGCCATCAGGGTAGTCCACTGGCTGCGCGAGCTGAGCGAACTGTGCAGCAAAACAACGGCGGGGCGGGTGTCTGGCGTAGTGTGCATCTTCTTCTCTGAAACCGATATCCAAAAGACAAGCCCGCTATTATACCGCGCCGCAACAAATGCCCCGCTGCTTCATGCGGTAAATGTCGAAATTCCTTACAGAAATCTACAAATTCTGCAACGCATAGCCCGGTTCCCCTTGACACATTAACGTGGCATAGAAACTGCTTTGTTACTTTCAGTGACGATGGAGGCTCAAGTGATCATGGAACGCTCTGCCTTGCCCGCGCTGCTGCTGACGCTATTGCTCGGGTTGCTTATGCAAGGGATGCTTGCGGGGTTGCACTTTGCCTCCGCGCGTTCCGAATGGGTGTACCGCGCCCTGTACCTGGTAGCGTTGCTGCTGAATCTGCTGGCAGTGCGTCGCCTGAACCCTGCCAATGTTTCCGCGGCAGTGCTGCCGCTTGCACCTATCGTCATGGCGGTGGCCATCACGTACTTCTCCGTCAGCGACCCGGAGGCGCCGGCCCAGATTACCTTGCTGCTTTTGCCGATTGTGCATGGCGCAGCGGCAGGCTGCATGCTGTTGCTGCCGCTGGATGAAGGGGATGACCAGCGCTAAGGCCGGCTTATCTTGCGCTGGCGACTTTATCGCGTAATTCGAGGGCTTGCCGCGCCATGCGCAGCGTCTGCACATCGACTTTTGGCGACACGTGAACCGGTGGCTTGCTGGACCACTGCCTGCGCGCCTGTTCGGATGGCGGCAGTACGAAGTGCTCTTTTTCCAGCACGGGGCGGCTCGCGTTTGGCAGGGTTTCGCAGGGGCGGTCGGTCAGCATGACGACGCCCTGGCCGTCGATGCAACGGAAGAAATTGTCCTCGGCCGCTGCCGGCAGCGCCATCGCACACAAGGCGCAAGAAATCAGTAAGTGCCGCATGGCCCACCTCCTTTCGCTTGGTGGAGCCAGTATGCTGTGCGGACTGCCTAGGGTCTGTGCGGCGCCTCACCGTGGGCGCGCAGCACCGCGTCCCATGCTGGTACGGCCTCGCGCCAGAAGGCGTCAATACTGTCGGCCTTGACTTCCAGTCCCAGGAAGCGCGCGGCAGGCAGCAAGGCGCTGTCGAGCAGGCTGTCGGCTGGCGCGCCCGTATCAAAGGCTTGCGCGCCGGTTTGCTTGGACAGTTTTTCGCCGTCGGCATTGACCACAAGTGGCAGGTGCAGGTAGCGCGGCTGCGGCAGGCCTAGCATTTGTTGCAGGAAAATCTGGCGCGGCGTGGAGTCCAGCAGGTCGGCGCCGCGCACGATGTCGGTGATGCCTTGCGCGCCATCGTCCACCACTACCGCCAGTTGGTATGCCCAGAAACCGTCGGCGCGGCGAATCACGAAATCGCCCACCTCGGCGGTGATGTCCTGGCTGATGTCGCCGGCAAAGCGGTCGCTGAAGCTGATCACGCAATGCGGCTCCTGCGGCGTGCGCAGGCGCAACGCGCGCGCGGTGCGGCCGGGCACCAGACCGTTGCGGCAGGTGCCGGGATAGACCAGGCTGGGATTGCCGGACTGGCCCAGGCGAAGCTGGGAATCGGCGATCTCCTTGCGCGAACAGCCGCAGGGATAGATGTTGTCGCCAAGCTGGCGCAGCGCCGCTTCATATAGGTCTTCGCGCTGCGTTTGCCAGGTGACTTCGCCATCCCACTGCATGCCGCAACGCTGCAGCGAGGCCAGTATGTGCTGGTCAGCGCCTTCCACATTGCGGTCGCGGTCAACGTCTTCCACGCGCACCAGCCACTGGCCGCCGTGGACTTTGGCATCGAGGTAGCTGGCCATGGCAGCCACCAGGGAACCAAGGTGCAGCGGACCGGTAGGGGAGGGCGCAAAGCGGCCGATGTAAGGCGTGTGTTTCATACGGGCGGTAGCATACCATCCCGCATGCTGCGCTGCAGCTTGGCGCGCGCTGCAAATCCGCTAGAATGCCCGCGCGGCCATCAGTCGCGCCCAATGGACAATCCACAAGACAAAGACATGACTAAATCCATCAACTTCGTAGCGTCCACCCTGGCGGCCAGCATTGCGCTGGCGCTGGCTCCGGCCCATGCAGCAGGCGTCAAAGGCGGCAAGGCAATGCAGCCGATCGTGCAGGAAGCACCGCTGCGCGCCCACTTGGCATTCCTGTCCAGCGACCTGCTGGAAGGCCGCGGCACCGGCCAGCGCGGCGGCGACCTGACCGTCTCCTACCTGGAAAACCAGGCCATGGCCGTAGGCCTGAAGCCGGTCGACGGAGTCACTTATCGCCAGCTGGTGAAGATCGCCGGCGTCAAGACGGATGCTGCGGCTTCCAACCTGCGCATGGAAGTGAACGGCGCGGCGCTGCCGGCCAGCTTCGGCAAGGATTGGGTGTATGCGCCGGGCGATGCGCAGGCTGCGCACAGCTTCAATGCCGACCTGGTATTTGTCGGCTACGGCATCACCGCATCGGAAGAGGGTTGGGACGACTACAAGGGCCAGGACGTGAAGGGCAAGGTCATTGTGATGATGGTCAACGACCCGATGCCGACGGCCGAGGCGCCGAACCGCTTCGGCGGCAAGGCCCTGACCTATTACGGCCGCTGGACTTACAAATTTGAGGAAGCCAAGCGCAAGGGCGCTATCGGCGCGCTGCTGATCCACACCGATGCTTCCGCTTCGTACGGCTACAGCGTGGTGAAAAACAGCTGGGATGGCGTGGAGCGCTTCCAGCTGGCGCAAGGCACGCCAGGCACCGAGCTGCAAGGCTGGCTGACCAACGATACCGCGGTCGCGCTGTTCAAGGCTGCGGGCCTGGACCTGGACCAGTTGCGCGCAGCTGCCGAACGCAAGGATTTCCAGCCGGTGGCGCTGAAAGCCAAACTGGTGGGGGATATGAAAGCCGAGGTGCGCAAGGTCGAGCAGTTCAACGTGGCGGGCGTGGTGCCGGGTACCGATCCGAAGCTGAAGGATGAAGTGGTGATCTACTCGGCGCACTGGGACCACCTGGGTAAGCAGGGCACTGGCGGCGATACCATTTACAACGGAGCGGTCGACAATGCGTCCGGCAGCGCGGCCTTGCTGGCCATGGCGCAGGAAGCTGTGAAATCGCCGGCCAAGCGCAGCCAGATGTTCCTGTGGGTGGCTGCGGAAGAACAGGGCCTGCTCGGTAGCGCGGCCTATGCGGAGGCGCCACTGTGGCCGCTGGCGAAAACGGCGGCAAACCTGAACCTGGATTCGCTGAACTGGATCGGCACCACGCACGACATCGGCACCGCCGGCAGCGAACGCACCGACCTTGGCAAGATGGCGGAAGCCGCTGCCAAGGGCATGAAGATGGTGATCGCGAAGGAAAAGCCGGACCTGGCGGGCGGCTACTTCCGTTCCGACCACTTCAGCTTTGCCAAGGCTGGCGTGCCGGCGTTTTCGATCACGTCGGGCGGCGATTACTTGGGCGACAAGGACAAGGCGGAGCAGATGCGCGCAGCTTACCGCAAGAGCTACCACCAGGTCAGCGACGAATACGATCCTAACTGGTCGATGGCGGGCATGACCCAGATGGCGCAGTTCACCCTGAACCTGGGCCGCATCGTGGCCGATGCGCCGAAGATGCCGGAGTGGAAAGCCGGCGACGCGTTCGGAAAGGCGCGCGCCAAATAAGGGCGCTGATCCAGCCACCTGACCATTACGGTCAGGTGGGTTGGCCAGTAGCTGGCGCATGGCAGTTCGGATACTGGATGTCAGATGAGCCAAGTTCTCACTGGCTATTTCGGCCAATAGCGGTCTACAAGTAATCTTTCATGTGGAAAGTTGAACCGCGTGCACATCGTCATAGATGGTATCGACAAAGATTCTTTCGCCCTTCGTGGATTTACTCCCACGCCAAGCTTTAGAGTTCGATTTACTTCTCAGACTTTTGGCGGAACCGCAAGGCTTGTGCCGGCAAGTGAGCTCGCCGATGTGAAAACGGGCTCTGAATTTGAAGTCGAAATTGCACAGGAGTCGGTCACCGGATTTGGTGTCACCGAGAAGTCAGGAGGTATAGGCGTCGAACCTCTATTGCCACTCGGTGATTTCAAAGTTTGCGGTACCGTTCGCGATGTGTGGTTTCCTGCGGAGCCAGTCGGAAACCGTATCACCTGTGTCCAAGTAAGTGATGCAGATTTTTGCCTGACTCTACAAGACATTGGTGATTTACGTCCTGAAATTGGAGCGACAGTTGAATTTATTGTTCATGACCTGTCGATGTGGGATGAGGCGCTTTGATCGTGTCATGCTCATTCGGGTCGGCGGTCGACAACAATGATAAAGGCGCGACCGAGTACAATCAGCCAAAAGCTGCCTTTGGTGAATCGAAATAAGTTGAAGATATATTCGTCATGGGTTTGACAGCGACGCACCTTGGCACGGGCGTCGATAAGCCTGGTCGCATAGAAGTTAAGTTAAAGGAAGTGAATTGAATTCAAAGATCGTATTGATTGCCCTAATTGTGATCGCTTTCGGTATCGGAGCCACGCTTACGCTAGCGTGGGTGCGCCGCGGTACTAGCAATGCAGGTACATTCAAAGCGCGCAAGCTGATGACCGATAATGAGGCTGAGTTCTTCGGCCGGTTGATCGCGGCTCTGCCGGACCATTACATTTTCCCGCAGGTCGCCATGTCGGCCTTGATCGAGTCAGCAAGTAGCGAGAAGAAGAAGGCGCACAGCGATCGCCTACGGGTTGCGCAACAGCGTGTGGACTATGTGATCTGTGACAGGAATAATCAGGTCATTGCTGTGGTCGAATTGGACGACCAGACGCACTCAGGTGCCAAAGACCAAGTTAGAGATGCACGACTTCTACAAGCCGGAATCCGCACCGTGCGGTTCAAGTCTAAGGGCAAACCTGGTGTTGATGCTGTTCGAGCCGCCATCCTGCCCGTTTCGGCTGCGGCTGAGGTTGTGCCAGTGGCGGTTCCAGTCTAACGAAGCAAGTTGGAAAATGAATCTCGCAAAGCGCGACCACTACATCGCTGCCCGGTGTAGCGACAGGATATTTTCAACGTTGATGTCGCAGACAGATCCCGGCCAAGAGCTGACGCCCTTAGACTGTGATAGAGCCTCACACAAATTTACCTATGACAATTGATACATCTGGAAAATGGTGGAAAGGGACGTCGGCCAAAGACATCACCTCATACCTCGAACAGCTATTCGCGTCGTCCTATCCGATACACGAACATCGTTTGTCCGTTTGCGAATGCGGCTCAGAGATTTTCTCCCTACACTGGATTCCTGACGAAGGCGCGGTGCGTAGAACATGCGCGAAATGTGGAAAGAAGAAATTTGTTTGCGATAGCGAGGAAAACTGGGAAGGAAGACCGAAAAAGTATAAATGCATCGAATGCAAATCCGAGACAGCAAACTTAGGGGTAGCATTTGCACTCTGCGACGACAAGAGCGACGTACGATGGATTTACGTTGGCTACCGTTGCGCAAATTGTGGCGTTTTGGGAAGTTTTGCGGATTGGAAGGTTGGGTACGGCCCGTCACTTCATTTGCTCTCCCAAGCATAATATCGAGGCTAGGGATTCGGACGGCGAGCGCTCGTGCCAACATCACGACGAACGAGAGCAATCGGCCATCAGCGGTCCTTCATCGAAGCCATGGGCACAGAATATGAAATGCTCGAAATGCGGAAGCTTAATTGTCAATGGGCCGGCGGAAAAATCAGCGTTGGAGATATGGCAATGCGAAAAATGCGAAAGTGAGTTCGCAGTTCACTGCCATTACCTGCCTGATCTATCAGGAATTCAAGCGCGTGGATTGTTTACCGGAACCGCATTTATCAGCTCAGGCGCAGAATCCCTAAAAGCTCTGTTGAAGCTCAAGAACAAACTTGCCTTCGCAGAGCGCTTTGAGCCAACCAAACTAGAAGAGCAGCAGAGAGCAGGCAAGCTGGCCTGGGATATCGGGTATTTTTTGGACTTTGAGCTCGAGCGAGCTAGCGCTGCTTGCGTGAGTGCCGGGGTCTCAGTACGCTTCTCAGAGGTCAATTGAATTTTCTGGGCAATGACTAGAGTAAGGTTCGCAGGATACGGCCAGAAGCAGCCATCGACGGCGCTAACTGATCACGTGCTGCCGAAGTTTAAAGAAATAAGAATTAATTTACAAAGGGCAACGGAGTGCAGCCTGGTCTACACGCGGCCGGCACTAGTCGCTTACAAAACAGAAATTCCGCGCATGTGCAAACTCGGACTTGAGACGGAACCGGGCTGCTTATTCGACCAGCATAGAGCGCGATGTCGCTAAATTGGGTTTTTACTAAAGCACTCTAAACCGTACTACTCAAAACTATTCGACACTATTTCGCACTAAAAAATGGAACTAATCGGCGCTCGATTGGTCGAAAATCAAAACGGCCAGGATTTGCAGATCATCGACATTCCAGGCGGAATTTTTAGTATGAAGTAGCGTGATTTAGTACGGATTATTGTGAAATAGTAGTGCTTAGTAAAAAGCCAGTTTCGGAGACCCACACCATGTCTACGCTAGATTATCCCGTGCGCGTGCCCGCCGAAGTATTGGAGGCACTAGGCGAATTCACCGGCCATTCCTGGTCGGATTCCTTGTCCCTCGAGCCGTTCATCTGCGAGGCGATCCGCAAGTACGTACAACCGGTGCCGACCGCAGAAGCGCCGCTTGGAGCAGCATCCGAATTAGGGCACCAATGGAAGCAGGTCTTTCTCCCCTCGGGGACGAGGTTGCGAACCTGTTTCGCTGGGCGTAGCCTGTTTGCACAGGTGGCGGGAGATGAAGTTATTTACGAAGGCCAGGTGGTTTCGCCATCGGGCTTTGCGAACCTCCTAGGCAGTGGCAACCGCAACGCGTGGAAAAACATTTGGATAAGTCTTCCAGGCAGCCAAGAATGGATACTGGCCGAAGTCTACCGTTTAGCGAGCAAAGCGCGCATAGCACGCATGTTTGATGGTGGCATGCCAATCACGTCTGGAACGGTAAGACCAGTCCTCTAAGGGGCGAATCCAGCCGATGGCATGTCACATTGCCATTCCTTAGAAGGTCGTCCAAGGAATGGATGGCGGAAGTGAACTAGACGGCAGATTGCTGATACGAAGTCGAACTGCTACTGAGCGATGCCTAGGGCAGAAATATGGGGCGCGGTTTGCCTGGCGCGCCTAGTCAACCCTCAAGTACTACAAATTGGCGGCCTTACGCGGTGGCTGACAGCCGCCGCGTCGCTGCACTGCGTCGTTCCTCATCCTTCATGGTTTCGCGCATGGTCTGCTGCACGAAATCGAGGTGCAGGCGGGCCGCACGTCCCGCCTGTTCCATCCTTCGTTCGCTTACCGCTTCCCAGATCGCGCGATGCTGCACCTGAAGCTGCGCCCATAATTCCGGCCGCGCCGTCAGGTATTCCAGGTTGCTCTGCACATGGCCTTCCATGACCTTGTGCAGGCTGGAACTCAGGTGCCCGATCATCACATTGTGCGAAGCGTCCGCAATCGCCTGGTGGAATTCCACGTCGGTCTTGATGCATTGCTCCAGGTCCCGCGCCACCAACGCACGCTCCAGGGCTTCGTGGCAGGTGCGGATGCGTTCGAAATCTTCCTCAGTCCCGCGCTCGGCCGCCAACTGCGCTGCCTGGCCTTCCAGCATATGGCGGAATTCCAGCATGTCGCCGTGTATGTCGGGATGGTCTTCCAGCATTTGCTGCCATGGGTCGGTAAAAGCAGCCTGCATGGAATCGGTGACGAAGGTGCCGCCGCCATGGCGCGTGATCAGCAATCCCTTGGCGACCAGCGATTGCAGGGCGCCGCGCAGGGAGGGGCGCGATACGCCGAGTTCCACCGCCAGTTCGCGCTCCGATGGCAGGCGGTCGCCGGGCTTCAGCGAGCCTTCCAGGATACGGGTTTCAAGCTCGGTGGCGACGACATCGGACAGGCGTTGGGCGGATGGCATGGCGGCTCGCGGCGTAGTGGTAAGACCGCCGGATGCTACCATAATTGACCTTTTGTTGCCCTGTGGTCTATATTGCAATGCATGATTAATCTCCTGATTATCCTGGCCGCAGCGGCTGCGACGCCCGATGGCATCGGCTATCCTTCCGCAGCGACAGCGCTGGAGGCGTTGAAGGCGCGCGGCGACGTCACGATCTCCGAAGAGGGCGGCTGGACAACCGCCGACGACAAGGCTAACCGCACGCTGTGGTCCTTCACGTTGCCGGGCCACCCGGCGCATCCTGCAGCCGTAAGGCGCACGGTGGTCATGGACAATGGCCAGGTCTCAATCAAGATGAATGCATTGTGCCTAGCCGGGAAAGAAGCCTGCGACAGCATGCTGGAGGATTTCCGCCGCATGAACGCCGCGCTGCAGCAGTCGCTGGCGCCGCCCAAGGCTGCCGGAGCCGCGCCTTCCTGGCAGCCGACCGGCCCGCAGAAAGCGCGCGTCGAAGCGCTGAGCAAGGCTTACTTTGCCGAGAAGGATGCGGCGCGCTACGCGGAGGCGTGGGAGCGCCTTGGCGCTGGTTTGCGGCAGCAATGGACGTTCGAGGAATGGCGTGATGCCGTGGCTGCGAGTGCCGCCCGGGCGGGTGCCATGCAGCAGCGCGACCTGAAAAAAGTGACGATCTACCGCAGCTCGCAAAGCGGTACGCCGGGTACGTATGCGGCGGTGGACTTCACCGGCCGTTTCACCAATGCCGATACCTACTGCGGCTACCTGGTGTGGAGCGAGCAGGCGGACGGCACCTTCCTGCTGATGCGGGAGGAAGAAAACTATATCTATAACGCGACTGCGGCGCGCCTGACGCCTGAGCAGCGGTCGAAAATGAAGGGCGTATTCCGCTGCGTTGAGTGACGCGCCCCTGCACCTATTTGCCTGCCTGCGCGCGCAGGGCTTCCAGCGTACGCGGGAGGCTGCGCTTGCTCATCATCTCGACGATCCAGCCGAAGCCGAAAGGTACCGGGCCAGGATCGGCATAGACATGGTATTCAATCAGCGACTTTCCGCTTTCGCCGGGGATTGGCGTGAATAGCCAGTAGCCGGTGGTGTCGGCGATAGTGTCCGCGGGCGCCAGGCCGGTTGGCACCAGGCGCCATGCGAGCTTGCATTGGGCGGCGTCGGCTTGTGGCTGCTGTTCCAGGCGCAGGCGGTATTTCTTTTGCTGGCCCAGCGGCAGGTCGAGTGTCATGTCGACCAGGACGTAGCCTTCTCCTTCGCCAACTGGCAGCGCGCTTCTTGTGTTTGGCATGTAGGAGGGGTAGGACGCATAGTCCTGCACCATTGCACACAGGCGCGGTACTGAGGCCTGGACCAGCGTCCAGGCGGTGAAGGCCTTGCCTGGCAGGCCGGGATTCGGCGCTTCAGCGACTTGGACGGTGCCGCCGGACAGCGAGGCTATGTCGGGCATCGACGGCGCGGCGACATTGCTTGCGGCCGCATTGGCACCGCAAGGGAAGGCAATGGCGAGGGCCAATGCCGCGGCCAGCCAGGGCATGCGGCGCGAGCGTTTCGTGAAGGAGTTGATGGAAGCCTTCATTTCTTGAGCGCCAGCGTGATCACGGTTCCGGTCAGGTCGATGCCCCTGATCGAGATGCTGCCGAAGCTGGGCCCGCTGCCCGCGGCACCATGCACGCGGATGTTGTTGAAGTTGATCTCTCCAATCGTGGTCGGCAGGTTCAGGGACAAGGAGCCGTCGGGATTGACGGTGGTCGCGGCTCGGTTCGCGGCGTACACCACGTTGTTTACGCTGACATCCGAGTCGAGCATGCCAAGCAGGGGATTCACCAGTTTGGCCAGGTCGCCGCTCACTTCCACGCCATTTCGCTTCAACTGCTCGCGCACCTGCCGTACCAGGTCTTCATCGAGGCCTTGTGCGGTGACGGCGTCGAGTTCATTTTCCGCCAGCGCCGCCATCGAACCTTCGCGCGGCAGGATCGCGGCCGGTGCGCTGATGGCTGCGGGAGCTGCAGCCAACGTTTCGGCGGCATAGGCCTCCAGCGGGGCGAAAATTGCCCCGATCAGCGCCGCCGCCATGCGCACGCGGCGCTGCTTGCGCAGGATGTCCTGCACATGCTGGTGCGTGACCAATTCCCACTCGGCGAAAATTTCGCCGAGGCGCTGGCCGGTCTGCCGCTGGTGTTCGATCGCGCTTTGAAGCTGTTCTTCGGTGACCAGCTTGTGCTTGACCAGCAGCTGTCCGAACAGCTGCGCAGGATGCTCCGGTTTATACCATGCCATGTCTTTCTCCATGATTGGCCAGGTCGGAAGGCGTCATGCCGAACCAGCGCTTGCAGGCCCGGTAAAACGCGCTCGGTTCGGAAAAGCCCAATTGGAAGCTGAGCATCTTCAGCGACAGTTCGCCAGCTTCAAGCGATTGCCGCGCCAGCGCGCGCCGGGTGTCGTCGACCACGGCGGAAAAACTGGTGCCTTCTTCGGCCAGCCGCCGCTGCAGGGTGCGCTCGCTCATGGCAAGCAGTCCAGCGACCGCGTCGCGATGCGGCGGCCCTTTCGGCAGCAGCGAAGCGAGGATTTCCTGTACCCGCGCCGTAAACGCAGGCGGCTGCGCCTCGGCCAACTGGGCCAGGATAGGTTGCGGACCGCCCGGCAGCGGCATCCCCGCGTTGGGTAGTGCCGCCACCATGTCGGCGTCGGAAAACTCCATCACATTGTGCGGCCGGTTGAAGTGCACCGGGCAGCCGAAGGTGTTTTCGAAGAATGCGGAATTGGCCGGTTCCGGGAACGCATACTCCACCTTTACCGGAATCGCATCGTCGCGGCCGGACGCGCAGCGCAGGGTGCGCAGCAGCACGCACCAGACAAAGTCGTAGCGCTGGCGCGGCACCACGCGGTGCATGCCGGGCAGCAGGATGCCCACGCGCGTGTGGCCGTGACAGCGTTCGATCGTGCTTTGCACGGTCGGCGACAGCAGCATGATGTGCCCCATCACGCCCAGCCAGCCAAGGCGGTGCGGAGTGGAGACCTTCAGGCCGATCAGCGGATCGCCCGAGTGTTCAACCACCAGCTCCCACAGGTGGCTGAGTTTGTCCGACAGCGTCAGCGCGTCGCAAGCCAGGCCATCGCCCTCGTTCAGGCCGGCCTGCTCGAACAGCGCCTCCGCTTCAACGCCGGAGTGGGAAAGGCGCGATTTGACACCGCGCACCAGGTGAAGAGCCGAAGAGTAGCTCATGGCCTGTGCTCCCGCTCAGGGCGTCACCGCACTACGCAGGCGCATGCCGATGCGCTGCTGCAGTTCCTGCAGCTTGGGGTCCATCACGGCACGCGTGTCGGCGGCTACGCCTTCGCCCAGCTTCTTTTGCAGCTCGGGCATCATGGCTTCGAACTTCTTCTTCACCGGCGACTCGAGGATGGTGATCATCTGGCGCAGCTCTTCCTCATTGAATCGCTCGGCCAGCAGCGGCGCGACGGTGCTGCCGACCAGCTTGTGGGCGCTAGCTTCGGCCACGGGCTTGTTTTCGTCCATGAACTTGCGCGCGTCGGCCACGATCTCCTTCAGCGCTGCATCGCGCTTTTCCGGCGAAACGCGCCCCTGCAGTACGGCGCGCGCCTGCTGCACCGCGTCGCCTACCGGCGCCTGAAGCATCGATTCCCCGATGGTCTCCGGGTGCCAGAGCTGCAGCACGCGGTTGACCAATTCCTGTTTCGCGGCCGGTACCGGCGCCGCATTCACTGAGCCCCCGATGGCCAGGGCGGCGATCATTGTCGCGAGTTTTTTCATCCCATGCGCTCCTAGAAATGTTCAACAAGACTGAATCCGGCGTACCGGACCTTGATATCGCCAGCCACGTCCTGGCCGGCATATGGGTTGTAAATAATGTTGAGGAATTTGCTGCTGTTCATATTGTCCGAGGATTCGGCCGGCGCATTGAACTTGCCCGTCATGTAGGAGGCGGCCAGGTTCAGCTCATACTTCTTGCTGATGCGCCAGTTCAGGCCCACGCTATACAGCTTGGTGTCCGGCAGTGGCGCGATCAGGTCGATCTTGTTGGCCGGGACCGACGTTTTGCGCGGCTCGTAGCCGAGGCGCAGCGCCGTGCGTTCAGTCGGGAACAGCTGCAGGCCGTAGCCCATGTTCAGCACGCTCTTGTAGCCGCGCGGGATTTTCAGCTTGGTGGAATCCGGAACGCCGTACAGGCGCGCCACTTCCAGCAGCTTGATGCTCTGGTCGAACTCGAACACGAGCTGGTTCCAGTCGCTCCAGCGTGCATAGCTGGCATCCACGTTCAGCTGCACGTAGCGCAGCGGCTTGAACTTCACGCCGACCTGCAGGTGCGAAGGGAAGGGTATGCTGGCCGACATATTGCCATGCTGGACCTCGGGAATCGACTGCGGCAGGCCAAGGATGGCGCCGGCCACGGGGCCGAACAGGCTGGAATTCAGGCCCTTGACGAAGTTGCGCAGCATCGGCTCGGTCTCGAAGGTGTAATGCCCGGTATAGCGGGTTTTCGAGCCGCCCTGGTAGACCACGCCCAGTGCGAACCAGGGCCGCGGTTCCCACAGCACACCGAGGTTCAGCGTCGGGTCGACCGGCGAGGTCATTTCCAGCCGCATCGCGGCAGCCTTCTTGAACGGGTTGACCATGCCGGCCTTGCCGCCGCCGCACAGGCCGAAGCCGAAGGTGTCGATGATGTTGCCGCCTTCTTCCGGACACCAGCCTTCCTGCAGCTTGCCGAAGATGCCCAGCAGCTGGTTGGGGAAGCGCATATGCGTGTCGACCACGAAGGCCGAGTGCGCGATCGGCACGGCGGCGCCGAAGCGCAGCGTGTCCGAATACTTGTAGCCGACAGCCGGCGAAGCCCACACCAGCCTTTGCAGCTGGATCTGGCGGCCGTCGAAGCGGCCAGGGTCGTCCGGGTCCTTGGTGCGGTCAAGGCTGATCGCCTGCGCCATATAGGAATTGGTGGCGAAGGTCCACGGCGAACCGGGCTTGTTCCAGGCGAAGCCGAAGGTCGGCACGATCACGCCGGGCAGGCGCCAGCCCGGCATGCCGTAGGCCGGCACGTACATGGCTTGCCGCATCGGTCCCGTGTGGGTGCCGCTGAGCGGATCGTCCTTCCAGCCGCCGATATCGAAGCCGGCCGGCGCCGAGAAGCCGGCGCGGGCGCGGATCGACGCGCCGAACGCGGTGTGCTGCATGCTGTCTCCCTGCAGGCGTGCCAGCCCGGCGGGATTGAAATGCACCGAGTCGATGCCGGGCGGGTCGGCCGTAACGGCGTTCCCGAGCGACATGGCCACCACGCTGGTGGTCAGGTTTTCCACCAGCGCGGCCTGCGCGGGCAGGACGTGGGCAAGCGCGGCGGCGCATGCGGCCAGGCGAAGCGGGGCTCGCATTGCTGCCTCGTCAGAACGCCAACGGCAGGTTCAGGCCCACCGAGAAGTTCGGCGAGTCGCTGGTCAGACCGATGCCGACCGACATATTCACGGTGTTCTTCGGCGACATGCGGTAGCCCATGCCGAAATTCAGGATGGCCGAGGTCTGGGTATTGGTGCGCACGTTCAAACCGTCGGCAAAACGCAACTTCGCGCCCTGGGCGATGGCGCCCTGGAAGGACATCGTTGTAGAAATGCCATACGACAGGGCGTAGGCGAAGCCCATGCCGAAGCCGAACTGTGTGCCGGGAGCCACACGCGTCAGCACGCGCGTGCCGTTGGCCTGGTGCAGGCCGGTAGCCTGGGTGCTGGCGGTCAGCGACAGGGAGCCGAACAGCGCCACCGGATCGACGATGCGGTTGA
>Ga0209050_1001945_pt1 | contig 19603 bp, 11 predicted proteins | sample Araplavi_mTSA_r2_FD_184276 | JGI IMG/M metagenome (GOLD analysis project Ga0209050, IMG submission 184276) | Arabidopsis root microbial communities from North Carolina, USA - plate scrape MF_Cvi_mTSA_r2 (SPAdes) (version 2) | ecosystem: Host-associated > Plants > Roots > Endosphere | place: USA... | reverse complement strand
GTCGATCAGCCAGGTGAAGCGGCGCGCCTCGGACGCCTGGCGCGGCCCCATGCGCGGCACGCCCGACAGGATCACGGCGTGGAAGCGGTTGGCCAGTTCCAGGTAATCGTTCTGCGAACGCGGACCGCCGCACAGCGTGGCAAAGTCGAACCACACGACCGACCCGCCCAGCGCCAGCGCGCGGATCTCGCGGTGCTCGATGTGCAGCACCGGATCCTGCGGCGGCGTGTCGGCCAGCGCATCGAAGGCCGCCTGCAGCGCCTTCTGCGCGTTCTCGTCCAGCGGCGTGTGATAGCTCTGCACCTGCTCCAGCGAGCGGCGGCGGTAATCAATACCCGCATCCACGTTCATGACATCCATGCGCGACTGGATCAGCGCAATGGCGGGCAGCACGCGGTCGCGGTGCAGACCATCGGTGTACAGCGTGGACGGTTCGTAGTTGGACGTCATCACGAAGGACGTGCCGTATTCGAACAGCTTGAGCAGCAGGCGGTGCAGGATCATCGCGTCCGCCACATCGGACACGTGGAATTCGTCAAAGCAAATCAGCCGGTAACGCTTGGCCACGCGCTTGGCGACCTCGTCCAGCGGATCCTGCATGCCCTTCACTTCCTCGAGTTCGCGGTGCACGCCGCGCATGAACTCATGAAAGTGCAGACGCGTCTTGCGCACGACGGGCACCGTGGCATAGAAGGCGTCCATCAGGAAGCTCTTGCCGCGGCCCACGCCGCCCCACAGGTACACGCCGCGCGGCACGTCGGGACGGTTCAGCAGCTTTTTCAGCGCATTCGAGCGCATCGACTTGAACTTGACCCATTCGTCGTAATAGCGCTGCAAGCGGTCGATCGCCTTCTTCTGCGCGTCGTCGGGCTTGTAGCCGCGTTCGGCCAATGCGTGTTCGTAGTAGTCGCTGACATTCATAGGGGAACCGGATCAAGCTGAAGGGAGTAAAGAAAAGGGCGGGTCCTGGAACCCGCCCCCGGTCTTGCAGAAGTCAGACGCGGCTTAGAAGTTCAGCGCGCGCTTGTCCACGGCCAGAGCGGCTTCCTTCACGGCTTCCGACAGGGTCGGGTGCGCGTGGCAGATGCGGGCGATGTCTTCGGCGGCGCCGCGGAATTCCATGATGGTCACGGCTTCCGAGATCAGTTCCGAGGCCATCGGGCCCACGATGTGCACGCCCAGGACTTCGTCGGTCTTGGCATCGGCGATCACCTTGGCAAAGCCGGTGGTGTCGCCCAGCGCGCGGGCGCGGCCGTTGGCCAGGAACGGGAAGCTGCCGGCCTTGTACTCGCGGCCTTCGGCCTTGAGCTGCTGCTCGGTCTTGCCGACCCAGGCGATTTCCGGCGAGGTGTAGATGACCCACGGCACGGTGTCGAAGTTGACGTGACCGTGTTGGCCGGCGATACGCTCGGCAACCGCCACGCCTTCTTCTTCGGCCTTGTGCGCCAGCATCGGGCCGCGCACCACGTCGCCCACTGCCCAGACGTTCGGCAGGTTGGTCTTGCAGTCGCCGTCGACGGCCACGAAGCCGCGCTCGTCAAGCTTCAGGCCCACGGCGTCGGCGTTCAGACCGCCGGTGTAGGGCACGCGGCCGATCGAGACGATCAGCTTGTCCACGACCAGCTTCTGCTCGGCGCCCTTGGCGTCGACGTAGGGCACGGTCACCGACTTGGCGGTCGCCTTGATCTCACCGATCTTGACGCCCATCTGGATGTTCAGGCCTTGCTTGGTGAAAGCCTTGAGGGCTTCCTTGGCCACTTGCCCGTCGGCGGCGGCCAGGAATTCCGGCATCGCTTCCAGGATCGTGACTTCGGAACCCAGGCGGCGCCACACGCTGCCCATTTCCAGGCCGATCACGCCGGCGCCGATGACGCCCAGCGTCTTGGGCACGGCGCCGATGTTCAGTGCGCCGTCGTTGGACAGCACGACCTTTTCGTCGAACGGCAGGCCGGGCAGTTCACGCGCCGACGAGCCGGTGGCGACCACGACGTGCTTGGCAACCAGGTCTTCCTCGGCGGTGCCGGTGACCTTGATGGCCCAGCCGCCTTCCACCTGGCCGCTGAACGCGCCCTTGCCGTGGAAGAACGTGACCTTGTTCTTCTTGAACAGGTACAGGATGCCGTCGTTGTTCTGCTTGACCACCGTGTTCTTGCGGCCGATCAGCGTGTCGAGCTTCAGGCTGACGCCCTTGACTTCGATGCCGTGCTCGGCGAAGTGGTGGTTGGCTTGTTCGAAGTGTTCGGACGATTGCAGCAGCGCCTTGGACGGGATGCAGCCGACGTTGGTGCAGGTGCCGCCGGGAGCCGGGCCGCCTTGGCCGTTTTGCCAGGCGTCGATGCAAGCGACCGACATGCCGAGCTGCGCGGCGCGGATGGCGGCGATGTAGCCGCCGGGGCCTGCGCCGATCACGACGACGTCAAATTGTTTGGACATAGTGTTCTCGCGAATGAGGGATGAAGAAGCGCACTTCCTGCCCAGCGCAGTCGGGCTGCGGGCCGGCGGGGAGCCGGCCCGGGCGCCGCGCGACCAGCAGGTCGGGCGCGGCGCCGGTCAGGGGCGTCGAGATTACAGGTCCAGCAACAGGCGTTGCGGATCTTCCAGGGCGTCCTTCATGGCGACCAGGCCCAGCACGGCTTCGCGGCCGTCGATGATGCGGTGGTCGTAGGACAGGGCCAGGTAGTTCATCGGGCGGATGACGATCTGGCCGTTTTCGACGACGGCGCGATCCTTGGTGGCGTGCACGCCCAGGATGGCCGATTGCGGCGGGTTGATGATCGGGGTCGACAGCATCGAGCCGAACACGCCACCGTTGGAGATCGAGAACGTGCCGCCGGTCATTTCTTCAATGCCCAGCTTGCCGTCAGCAGCGCGGCGGCCGAAGTCGGCGATGGTCTTTTCGATGTCGGCGATGGACAGCTGGTCGGCGTTGCGCAGGATCGGCACCACCAGGCCACGCGGGCTGCCGACAGCGATACCGATGTCGAAGTAGCCGTGGTAGATGATGTCCTTGCCGTCGATCGAGGCGTTGATCAGCGGGTACTTCTTCAGCGCGGCAACGGCGGCCTTGACGAAGAACGACATGAAGCCCAGCTTGATGCCGTGTTCCTTTTCGAACTTGTCCTTGTACTTGGCGCGCAGGTCGATCACGGCCTGCATGTTGACTTCGTTGAACGTCGTCAGGATGGCGTTTTCTTGCTGCGATTGCAGCAGACGTTCGGCGATGCGGGCGCGCAGGCGGCTCATCGGCACGCGCTGTTCCGGACGGCCATCCAGCGACAGCGTGGTCGGGGCGGGCGCGGCGGCGGCCTTGGCCGGTGCGGCCTTGGCGGGAGCGCTGGCGGCCAGGGCGTCGCCCTTGGTCACGCGGCCGTCACGGCCCGAACCCGCCACGGAAGCGGCGTCAACGCCCTTCTCGGCCAGGATCTTCGAGGCGGCGGGCGAAGCGACGCCGGCGGCGGCCGTCGAGGCCGGTGCAGCAGCGGCGGGCGCGGGAGCAGCAGCGGCTTGCTCGGCGGCCTTCGGGGCTTCAGCCGGCGCGGTGGCGGCGGCGCCAGCCTTGGCGGCGGTGTCGATGCGGGCCAGCACTTCGCCCGAGGTCACGGTGCTGCCATCGCCCTTGACGATTTCGGCCAGCACGCCCGAGGCGGGGGCCGGCACTTCCAGCACGACCTTGTCGGTTTCGACTTCGATCAGGATTTCGTCGGCTTCAACGGCAGCGCCCGGCTGCTTCTTCCAGGTCAGCAGGGTCGCTTCGGAAACGGATTCGGAAAGTTGGGGAACGACGACGTCGGTAATAGCCATTTTGTTTATTCCGTAGAGAGTATGTTCTTGTCACGCGGCGCGGCAAGGTTCGAAACGGGGTTCCGGAACGCTTGCCGCCCGCGGCGCGTGCATCAAGTAAAGGTTACTTCGTCAACATGACCTTGAACTTGGGCGCGAAGGCCGTTTCGATCAGGGCCTTCTGCTGCTCCTGGTGCTTGGCCAGGTAGCCCACGGCCGGCGATGCCGACGCGGCACGGCCTGCGTAGCCAAGCTTCTGGCCTTCGACCATGTTCTCGTACACGTGATGCTGAACGTAGAACCAGGGGCCTTGGTTCTGGGGTTCGTCTTGCACCCAGATCACTTCGGTCGCCTTGGAGTACTTGCGCAGTTCGGCTTCGAACGACTTGTGCGCAAACGGATACAGCTGCTCGACGCGGATGATGGCGACGTTGTCGGCGCCACGCTCGCGGCGGGCGTTGACCAGGTCGTAGTACACCTTGCCCGAGCAAGCCAGCACGCGCTTGACCTTGCTGGCGTCGATGGCCTCGTCGACCTCGCCGATGACCGGGCGGAAGCTGCCGCCGGCCAGATCGGTCAGGGGCGAACCGGCGTCCTTGTTGCGCAGCAGCGACTTCGGCGTGAACAACACCAGCGGCTTGCGGAACGGGCGGATCATCTGGCGGCGCAGAACGTGGAAGATCTGCGAAGCCGAGGTCGGCTGAACCACTTGCATGTTGTTGTCGGCGCACAGCTGCAGGAAGCGCTCGATGCGGCCCGACGAGTGCTCGGGACCCTGGCCTTCGTAGCCGTGCGGCAGCATCAGCGTCAGGCCCGACTGGCGGCCCCACTTGGCTTCGCCGGAGCTGATGAACTGGTCGATGACGACCTGGGCGCCGTTGACGAAGTCGCCGAACTGGCCTTCCCAGATGACCAGCGTGTTGGGTTCGGCGCTGGAGAAGCCGTATTCAAAGCCCAGCACCGCCTCTTCGGACAGCACGGAGTCGATGACGGTGAACGGCGCCTGGCCTTCCGACACGTTCTGCAGCGGAATGTAGGTGCCGTCGTTCCAGCGTTCGCGGTTCTGGTCGTGCAGCACGGCGTGGCGGTGCGTGAACGTGCCGCGGCCCGAATCCTGGCCGGTGATGCGGATGGCGTAGCCCGAGGACACCAGGGTCGCGAAGGCGAGGTGTTCGCCCATGCCCCAGTCCAGGTTCATTTCGCCCTTGGCCATGGTGCGGCGGTCGTTCAGCAGCTTGGCGACCAGCGGGTGCACCGTGAAGCCTTCCGGCACGGTGGTGATGCGTTCGCCGATGCGCTTGAGTTCAGCCAGCGGCACGGCGGTGTCGGCCTGGTCGGTCCACTTGGCGCCCAGGAACGGCGACCAGTCGATGGCGTACTTGCTCTTGTAGTCGGTCAGCACCGGTTCGATGGTGCGCTGGCCGTCTTCCATGAGCTGGCGGTAGTCCTTGACCAGCTGATCGGCTTCGCCGTCGGCCAGCACGCCTTGCGTGGTCAGCTTGTCGGCGTACAGCTTGCGCGTGCCGGGGTGGTGGCCGATGCGCTTGTACATCAGGGGCTGCGTCAGCGACGGGGTGTCCTGCTCGTTGTGGCCCAGCTTGCGGAAGCAGACGATGTCCACGACGACGTCGTGGCGGAACTGCAGACGGTAGTCCAGCGCCAGCTTGGTGACGAACACCACGGCTTCGGGATCGTCGCCGTTGACGTGGAACACCGGGGCTTCGATCATCTTGACCACGTCGGTGCAATACAGCGTCGAACGCGAGTCACGCGGGTCGGACGTGGTGAAGCCGATCTGGTTGTTGATGACGATGTGCAGCGTGCCGCCCGTACCGTAGCCGCGCGTCTGCGCCAGGTTCAGGGTTTCCATCACGACGCCCTGGCCGGCAAAGGCCGCGTCGCCGTGCACCAGCACCGGCAGCACTTGCTTGCCTTCGGTATCGCCGCGGCGTTCCTGGCGGGCGCGTGCGCTGCCTTCGACGACGGGGTTGACGATTTCAAGGTGCGACGGGTTGAACGCCAGCGACAGGTGGACGGGGCCGCCGCGCGTGGACAGGTCGCTCGAGAAGCCGTTGTGGTACTTCACGTCGCCGTCGGTCAGGCCTTCGGCGTGCTTGCCTTCGAACTCGGCGAACAGGTCGCCGGGCATCTTGCCCATGATGTTCACGAGCAGGTTCAGGCGGCCGCGGTGGGCCATGCCGACCACGATTTCCTGGACGCCGTTTTCACCGGCGTGGTTGACCACTTCGTCCATCGAGGCGATGAAGCTTTCGCCGCCTTCCAGCGAGAAGCGCTTCTGGCCGACGTACTTGGTGTGCAGGAAGCGTTCCAGGCCTTCGGACTCAGTCAGCTGCTGAAGGATGTGGCGCTTTTCTTCCGCGGTGTACGTGGGCGCGCCCAGCGTGGTTTCCAGGCGTTCCTGGATCCAGCGCTTGGCGGCGGGGTCGGAGATGTGGGTGAATTCTGCACCGATGCTGCGGCAGTAGGTGTCGCGCAGCGCCTTCAGGATGTCGCGCAGCGTCATCGTGCTGGCGGTCGTGAAGTAGGTGTTGGTGGCCGAGTACGTCTGGTCCAGATCGGCTTCGGTCAGGCCGTAGAAGGCGGGATCGAGCTCGGGGATCGGCGGACGTTCCTGGCGCTTGAGCGGATCGAGGTCGGCCCAGCGCGAACCCAGCGAACGGTAGGCGGCAATCAGCGATTGCACCGAAACCTGCTTGCTGGCCACGCTCAGGTCGGGTTCGGCGCAGCGTTGCACGAAGGCATTGGCCTTGGCGCGCTGGGCGAACGATTCGACGATGGGAGCGTGGGCCTGGTCGCGAGTGGATTCCTGGCCGTCGGTTGCGGGAGCGTGCTGCAATTGGTCGAAATATTCGCGCCAGTTGTCAGGTACCGAACCGGGGTTATCGAGGTAGGCTTCGTAAAGCTCCTCGACATACGGGGCATTACCCCCAAAGAGGTAAGACGTGGATAGAGATTCTATTTCCGAAGACATATCGCTTCACCTTTACGAGTGCTTCACTCGAGACGATGCAGGAAAACCTTCCGCGACACGGGCTTCCCGTTAGGCGGATAGCAGGGGCAGAAGGCGCGTACAAGCCTTGAAAGCCTATGGTCGAGAAGTATAACCCTTTGAGTTTATGGGTGTCTTCCTGCATTTCTGTGACGCAAAAGGCCTTTCGGAATGCTGTCATGCGGCAACGGAATGTCCGTCCAACCCCTTCTATTGCACCGTCTACGCGCCACCAAAATCCGTCAATGCAAAATGCGGCAGCGCGTCATTTCAAATAACAGAAAAGATGAGTGTTGCGTTTACGCGTCGTCAAACCGGCAGCGCGGTGGTCGACATGATCTCTTTGAGCACGAAAAAAGTACGAATCTGGCGTACGCCAGGCAGCTTGATGATCTCGCCCGCATGCAGCTTGTTGAAGCGTTCCAGGTCCCGGATACGCAACATCAGGAAATAGTCGAATTCGCCCGCCACCAGATGGCATTCCAGGCAACCGCTGATGCCCTTGGCCGCTTCCTCGAAGTCTGTGAATGAATCGGGCGTCGAGCGATCCAGCACCACGCCAACGATGACCAGCGTGGCCATGTCGACGTCAGCGGGCTCCAGCAACGCGACCGTCTTTCGGATGACGCCTTCGCTCTTCAGCCGTTCCACGCGCCGCAGGCACGCTGCCGGGCTCAGATGCACCCGGGCGCTCAAGTCCAGATTGGTGATCTGCGCATCGTCCTGAAGAATGCGCAGGATCTGGCGGTCGATGCGGTCCAGCGTGAAAACGGCGGTCATGGATAGCGTCCCTAAAAATTTAATTTCGCCGGTCTTTTTGTTTTGCAAATATTAGATCGATTAATCGGGATAAACGACCTTTCGATTTGGCGGATTAAAAAAATACGCAATTGACCCCTCAACCCCATGATTTCTATGATTTTTGCGAACCCCGCCGCAACGCCGGGCCCGCCAGAATCACCAGGAGCCACCATGGATCTGCAACGTTTTCCCCGTCATCGCCTGACCTTTGGCGATACCCCGATCGAAAAGCTGGAGCGCTTGTCGCAGCATCTGGGCGGCAAGGTCGAGATCTACGCCAAGCGTGAGGACTGCAACAGCGGCCTCGCCTTCGGCGGCAACAAGCTGCGCAAGCTCGAATACCTGATTCCGCAGGCGCTGGAACAAGGCTGCGACACGCTCGTCACGATTGGCGGCATCCAGTCCAATCACACGCGGATGGTCGCGGCGGTGGCCGCCAAACTGGGGTTGGCCTGCGTGCTGGTCCAGGAGAACTGGGTGGACTATTCCGATGCGGTCTACGACCGCGTCGGCAACATCATGATGAGCCGCCTCATGGGTGCGGACGTGCGGCTGGTCGATCAGGGCTTTGACATCGGCTTTCGCCGCAGTTGGGAAGAGGCGCTGGAAGAAGTGAAACGCCGCGGCGGCAAGCCCTATGCGATTCCGGCGGGCGCGTCCGATCACGAATTAGGCGGGCTGGGCTATGTAGGCTTTGCCGAAGAAGTGCGCCGCCAGGAAGCCGAGCTGGGATTCAAATTCGACTACATCGTCGTGTGCGCGGTCACGGGCAGCACGCAGGCCGGCATGGTGGTGGGCTTTGCGGCCGACGGCCGCGCCGATCGCGTCATCGGCATCGATGCGTCCGCCACGCCGGACCAGACCCGCGCGCAGGTCCTGCGCATCGCGCGGCGCACCGCCGACCTCGTCGGCTTGGGCAAACCCATCGAAGACAAGGACGTGGTGCTGGACACGCGCTACGCCTATCCGGCATATGGCCTGCCCTCAGCCGAAACCAACGACGCCATCCGCACGTGCGCCCGTCTCGAAGGCATGATGACCGACCCCGTGTACGAAGGAAAATCCATGCAGGGAATGATGGACATCATCCGCAAAGGCGAAATTCCCGCCGGCTCGAAGGTCCTGTATGCGCACCTGGGAGGGGTGCCGGCGATCAACGCCTACAGCTTTCTCTACCGCAACGCATAGCGGCGGATTCGGCGTCACGGGGTGGCCTTGCGGGGACTTGCGTTGACATTGCAGCCCTGCCCGCCCGCCATGGGAAACCCATGGCGGCGCGCCGCTGCCGCCACGATCAGCGTCGCCGCCAGCAACAGCACCAGCGCGGGCGCAAAGGCGGCGACGCCCACGCCTTCGAGCAGGAGGCCGCCGATGACACCGCCGCCCGCGATCGCCAGATTCCAGGCCGTGACCAGCATCGACTGCGCCACATCGGCCGACTCGCCCGCGGTCTTGGCCAGCGCAGTCTGGAACAGCGTCGGCGCCCCGCCAAACGCCAGGCCCCATGCCGCCACCGCCGTGACCACCACGGCCGGATCATTGCCGCTGAAGCCCAAGACCAATGCCGACAACGCGAACAGCACCGTGCTGGCCAGCGTCATCACGCGCAGGTGGCTGTCGATCAGAACGCCGATGACCCAGAGCCCGATCAACGACGACAGACCGAACACCAGCAACATCACGTCCGTGCGGTCCTCCATACCGCGCGCCGCCAGGAACGGCGCGATGTAGGTATAGAGAATGTTGTGCGCCAGGACGAATGCAAACACCACGAACAGCACCGCGCGCACGCCCGGCAGGGTGAAGACGCGGCGCAGCGGCGCGCGCTTGCCCGCAGCCTGGCCCGCAAAGTCCGGCACCTGGATGCGCACCCACGCCATCAGGATCAGCGCCAGCGCGCTCATGATGCCGAAACACCAGCGCCATCCCACCACGTTGCCCAGGAAGGTGCCCGCCGGCACGCCCAGCGACAACGCCAACGGCGTGCCCACCATCGCGATGGCGATGGCCCGCCCTTTCTGATGCTCCGGCACCATGCGCGCAGCGTAGCCCGCGGCCAGCGCCCACAGCAGCCCGGCGGACACGCCGGCGACGAAACGCGCCGCCATCGTCAGCGCATAGCTGGCGGACACCGTCGTGATGGTGTTGGCGATGACGAAGCCGGCGATCGCGGCCAGCAGCAACGGGCGGCGGCGCACGCCTCGCGTCGCGGCGGTCAACGGTATCGCCGCCGCCAGCGAACCGATCGCGTAGATCGTCACCAGCTGTCCGGCCATCGCTTCGGAAATAGCCAGCCCCGCGCTGATCTGCGGCAACAGGCCGGCCGGCAGGGCTTCCGTCAGGATCGTGACGAAACCGGCCAGCGCCAGGGCCAGCAGTGCTGCAATGGGAAGACGCGCCTCGCGCGCGCCGGGGCCGGAGGCCGCCGCCTGATCACCTGCCATGTTCTGCCTTTTGATTGGCCGGCGGCGGGTGGAAATCCCCGACGCCGGCACGTGTTGTGGGAAGGCAGCCATGTTGGCGGCAAGTGCAGTCCGGGACAATAATGCCGGTGTTCAAAACATATCGGACAAATTGTCCTGAATCGCATCATGGTTGAATCGCTCAGCGCCATTGCCGCCTTCGTGCAAGCCGCCGAAATGCGCAGTTATTCCGAAGCCGCCCGCCATCTGGACGTGTCGGCGTCGGCGGTGGGCAAGAGCGTCTGCCGGCTTGAAACACGCCTGGGCGTGCGCCTGCTCCATCGCAGCACGCGCAGCATCACCTTGACCGCCGAAGGCGCCGTTTTCCTGGAACGTTGCCGGCGCATCCTGTGCGAGCTCGAGTCCGCCGAACTCGAACTCTCCAAAACGCGCCAGGCGCCGCAAGGCCGATTGCGCATCAGCCTTCCGCTCGTCGGCATGCTGGTCATGCCGGCGTTGACCGCATTCATGCACCGCTATCCCGCGATCGAACTGGACGTGGATTTTTCAGATCGTCTGGTGGACGTCATCAACGAAGGCTTCGACATCGTGATGCGCACGGGCGAGCCGACGGACTCGCGGCTGGTGTCGCGCCCGGTCGGCAACTATCGTCTGCTGCTTGTCGCCGCGCCGGGTTACCTGGCCAGCCGCGGCACGCCGCGCAGTCCGGCCGACCTGCTGCATCACGCCTGCCTGCAGCACCGATTCCCCAGCACCGGCAAGCTTGAACCGTGGCCGCTGAAGCGCGACGCAGGCATGCCCGAATGGACAGTGCCCGCGTCGATGGTGTGCAACACGTCTGCGGCCCTCCTGGATGTGGCAGTCGCAGGCCTGGGCATCGCGTGCCTGCCCGATTTTCTGGTGCGGCCTGCCTTGCAGCGTGGCGAACTGGTTTCGGTGCTGGACGCCCATGTCGAACACCAAGGCTCATTCCGGCTGCTGTGGGCGTCCAGCAAGCATCTGGCGCCCAAGCTACGGGTATTTATCGACTTCATGGGCGAGGAATTGTTCAAGGAGCGCGACGCCGCGCCAGTATGAAAACCGCGGCGTAGGGCATTCGCCGATGGCCGGCGGCTGGTATTTGATGTACATACTTTGTATACATGATCAGACCCGCGTCATCACGCGACCGATCATCCCCCTTCTTGCGACCGCCGATGCCCCTCTACGACACCACGCTGCTCTACCCCCGCGACCTCGTCGGCTACGGACGCAATCCGCCGCACGCGCAGTGGCCGGGCAACGCGCGGATCGCCGTGCAGTTCGTGCTGAACTACGAAGAAGGCGGCGAAAACAGCGTGCTGCATGGCGACGCCGGCTCCGAGCAATTCCTGTCCGAGATGTTCAACCCCGCCAGCTATCCGAACCGCCATCTCAGCATGGAAAGCATCTACGAATACGGGTCACGAGCGGGCGTGTGGCGCATTCTGCGTGAATTCGAAAAGCGGCAACTGCCGCTGACGGTGTTCGGCGTGGGCATGGCCCTGCAACGCCACCCCGACCTGACGGCTGCCTTCGTGGAACTGGGCCATGAGATCGCCTGCCACGGCTGGCGCTGGGTCCATTACCAGGACGTGGACGAGGCCACCGAACGCGAGCACATGCGGCTGGCCATCGACGCCATCACCACGCTGACCGGCACGCGCCCGCTGGGCTGGTACACCGGACGCGACAGCCCGCGCACGCGCAGGCTGGTCGCCGACGACGGCGGATTCGAATACGACAGCGATTACTACGGCGACGACCTGCCCTTCTGGATGCAGGTCCGCAAGACCGATGGCTCGACCGCGCCGCAGCTCATCGTGCCCTACACGCTGGACTGCAACGACATGCGCTTTGCGCTGCCGCAGGGCTATTCGCACGCCGATCCCTTCTTCCAGTACCTGAAAGACAGCTTCGACGCGCTCTATGCCGAAGGCACCGAGGCGCCAAAGATGCTCAGCATCGGCATGCACTGCCGCCTGCTGGGCCGCCCCGGACGCATCGTCGCCCTGCAACGCTTTCTGGATCACATCGCGCGCCACGACCGCGTCTGGATCTGCCGCCGGCTGGACATCGCGCGTCACTGGAAAGCCACGCACCCCTACACCCCCGACCGTTGAACAGGACGACCATGACCAACAATCTGAACGATCCGAACGCCGAGCCGAGCCCGCGCGAGCGCGTCGGCGAACCCGGAATGGGCAAGGACATCTGGGACTGGCACGAGGCGCTCAGCGTCTACAGCGATCCGGGCTACGCCGAGAAAGGCCAACTCACAGTCACCTATCTGACCGACGCGCACCGCGCCTGCGCCGCGCGCATCTCGCAATGGATGAAGGACTGCGGCTTTGACGAGGTCGGCATCGATGCCGTCGGCAACGTGGTCGGGCGTTACCGTGCCGCGCAGCCCGGCGCACCGGTCCTCATGTCGGGCAGCCATTTCGACACGGTACGCAACGCCGGCAAGTACGACGGCCGGCTCGGCATCTTCGTGCCCATGGCCTGCGTGCGCGCGCTGCACCGCCAGAACCGCCGGCTGCCCTTCGACGTCGAGGTGATCGCCTTCGCCGAAGAAGAAGGCCAGCGCTATCGCGCGACGTTCCTGGGATCGGGCGCCCTGATCGGCGATTTCAAGCCTGAATGGCTGGACCAGAAGGACGCCGACGGCATCACCATGCGCGACGCCATGCTGCACGCGGGGCTGGACATCGACGGCATTGCCGGCCTGCGGTGCGATCCGGCCCGCTACCTGGGCTTTGTCGAGGTCCACATCGAACAAGGCCCCGTGCTGTACGAACTGGGGCTGCCGCTGGGCGTCGTCACGTCGATCAACGGCTGCGTGCGCTATCAAGTGCAGATCCTGGGCCTGGCCAGCCACGCGGGCACGACGCCCATGGACCGCCGGCGCGACGCCGCCGTGGCCGCCGCCGAACTGGCGCTGTTTGTCGAACGGCGCGCCGCCCGCGATGGCGACTCGGTCGGCACCGTGGGCATGTTTGAGGTGCCCAGCGGGTCGATCAACGTCGTGCCGGGCGAATGCCGATTCAGCCTGGATCTGCGCGCGCCCAGCGATACGCAGCGCGACGCGCTGGCGGAGGACGTGCTGGCCGAACTGGCCGCCATCTGCCAGCGGCGCGGCCTGCGTTACGCGCTGGAGGAAACCATGCGCGCCTCCGCCGCGCCCAGCGATCCGCGTTGGCAGCAGCGCTGGGAACGCGCGGTCGACGCGCTGGGCGTACCCGTGCACCGCATGCCCAGCGGCGCGGGCCACGACGCCATGAAACTGCACGAGGTCATGCCGCAAGCCATGCTGTTCGTGCGCGGCCAGAACAACGGCATCAGCCACAACCCCAACGAATCCACCACCAGCGACGACATCGAACTTGCCGCGCAGGCCATGCTGAGCCTGCTCGATGCGCTGGCCAACGAAACCTCGACATAACGCCATGACCGATTACGCCCGACTCGACGCCTGGGTTGACGCCCATTTCGACGAACAAGTCCGCTTCCTGCAGGAACTGGTGCGCGTGCCCACCGACACGCCGCCCGGCAACAACGCGCCGCACGCGGTGCGCACCGCGGAACTGCTGCAGGGCTTTGGCCTTGAGGCCGAAGCGCATCCCGTGCCTGCGCAGGCCGTGCAGGACTACGGCATGCAGTCCATCACCAACCTCATCGTGCGGCGCGAATACGGCCGCGACGGCCTGCGCATCGCGCTCAACGCCCACGGCGACGTGGTGCCGCCCGGAGACGGCTGGACGCACGATCCTTATGGCGCCGAGATCGACAACGGCAGCCTGTACGGCCGCGCCGCCGCGGTCAGCAAGAGCGACTTCGCCAGCTTCACGTTCGCCGTGCGGGCGCTGGAAGCCATCGCCAAGCCGACCCGCGGCGCGGTGGAATTGCACTTCACGTATGACGAGGAATTCGGCGGCCTGCTGGGTCCCGGCTGGCTGCTCGCACAGGGGCTGACGCGCCCCGACCTCTTGATCGCGGCGGGCTTCAGCTATGAAGTCGTCACCGCGCACAATGGCTGCCTGCAGATGGAGGTAACGGTGCACGGCAAGATGGCCCACGCCGCCATTCCCAGCAGCGGCGTCGACGCCCTGCAGGGCGCCGTCGCGCTGCTCAATGCCTTGTATGCGCAGAACGCGCAGTACCGCAAGATCACGTCGCAGGTGCCGGGCATTTCGCATCCGTACCTGAACGTGGGGCGGATCGAAGGCGGCACCAACACGAACGTGGTGCCGGGCAAGGTCAGCTTCAAGCTGGACCGCCGCATGATTCCCGAAGAAAACGCCGTCGAGGTCGAGGCCGGCATCCGGCGCATCATCGAGGAAACCGCAGCGTCATGTCCCGGCATCCGCGTGGACATCAAGCGGCTGTTGCTGGCCAATTCGATGCGCCCGCTGCCGGGCGCGCAGCCGCTGGTGCAGGCCATCCAGCAACACGGCGAGGCCGTGTTCGGCGAACCCATTCCGGCGATGGGCACGCCGCTGTACACCGACGTGCGCTTATACGCCGAGGCCGGCATCCCCGGCGTGATCTACGGCGCAGGTCCGCGCACGGTGCTGGAATCGCACGCCAAGCGGAGCGACGAACGTGTCGTTCTGGAAGACCTGCGACGCGCGACGAAGGTCATCGCGCGTACGCTGGCGGATCTGCTGCAACCGGGCACGGGTGTCTGACACCCTGTTCTACGCCAGCCGCATCACCCGGCGCCAGAACAGCACCGCCACCAGGACGAACACGGCCAGGCCCAGATAGGACGCCATGCCGGCGAAGTCTTCACCAACGATCGCCAGCGGCGCCTCGGACCCCGCTGCCCCGATGATCGCGGCCATCAGCACACCCACCAGGCTCTCACCCACGATCAGCCCGGAAGCGAGCAGCACGCCGCGGCGGTTGGCCGCTTCGGCGTAGCTCTCATAGGGCTGGCCGGCGGCGGCAGCGCGGCGGCGCAGCGCGCCTTCCAGCAGCCACGCCAGCAGCGCGCCCGCCACGATGGGCGCGGCCACGGTCGGCGGCAGGTAGATGCCGATGCCCACCGCCAGCACGGGGATGCGCGCAACCTTGCACGTGCGCTTCAGAATTTCATCCACCACGATCAGGGCCACGCCGACGGCCATGCCGATCAGGATCATGGTCCAGTTGAGCTGGTGGGTGAAGATGCCGCGCGTGATCGCCAGCATCAGCGTGGCCTGCGGCGCCGACAGCGCCTGCGACGGGTCCATGCCCTCGCGCGGCATCGCGTCCGCGAAACCATACGCGTTGTACAGCAGCTCCAGCACCGGCGAGATCACCGCGGCGCCCACCACGCAGCCGATCAGCAGCGCAACCTGCTGGCGCCACGGCGTTGCGCCCACCAGCCAGCCGGTCTTCAGGTCCTGCAGGTTGTCGTTCGAAATGGACGCCACCGCCACCACGGCCGACGTGCTGAAGATCGCCAGCGCGATCGCCATCTGCACGCCATTTTCCAGCGCCATCAGATCGCCGCCCACGCCCAGCATCAGCACCGACACCAGCACGATGGCGACGATGCCCACGCCGGAGATCGGGCTGGTCGACGAACCCACCAGGCCCGCCATGTAGCCGCAGGCGGCCGCCACCAGAAAACCGAACACAAATGCGAACAGCACCGCGTAGGCCACCAGCTTCCAGATGCCGCCCGCCGACAGCGGCGTGCCGGACAGAAACACCTGGAACGTGAAGACCAGGATCGCCACCAGCACCAGCGTCACCGCCGAGATCCAGCCGGCCGACAGGTCACGCTCGGTGCGCGGCGCGGCCCCGGCGCGTGCGGCGCCCTCCTTGGTCAGCGCCGAAAACGACGCTTTCACGCCGCGCGCCATCGGCACGAACAGCGTCGCCAACGTCCAGATCGCGCCCACGGCGATCACGCCCGCGCCAATGAAGCGTACCTGCGAGGACCACAAGCCCGTGGCGTACGAGGCCAACGTCGCGCCGGCGGGCATGTCGCCCATGGCGGTCAGGATGGGCACCGCGATGCCCCACGCAATCACCAGGCCCGTCAGCATCGCCAGCCCGGCAACGATGCCGATCAGATAGCCCGCGCCCAGCAGCGCCAGCGAAAAGCCCATCGGCAGGCGGAACACCGCGCCGCCCAATGCAAACCAGCCGCTCACGCTGTCGCCCAGGACCCGCAGGCCGTTGGCCGCAAAGCTGACCACGGCCGCCGCGATGCCGCCGGCGACGATGTCGCCCATGCCCGTGGCGGCGGGTTTGGCCGAGGCGCCCGCGGCGTCCTGCGGCTCGTCCTGCGCGCGCTCGGCGCTGCCGACGCGCAGAATCTCGGCCGCCGCCACGCCCTCGGGATACGGCAGGTTGCTCTGCACCACCATCACGTGACGCAACGGAATCGTGAACATCACGCCCAGCATGCCGCCGGCCGCGCATATGCCCAGCGTCTGCCAGAACGGAAAACCCTGCCAGTGGCCCATCATGACCAGCGCCGGCAGGATGAAGATGATGGCCGACAGCGTGCCGGCCGCCGAAGCCTGCGTCTGCACCATGTTGTTTTCAAGGATGTTGGCGTCCTTGAACATGCGAAGGACGGACATCGAGATGACCGCCGCCGGGATGGCGGACGAAAACGTCAGGCCCACCTTCAGCCCCAGGAACACGTTCGAGGCGGTAAAGATGACGGTGATCAGCGCGCCGAGCAGGACGCCGCGGAACGTCAGCTCCGGCAGCGTGACCTCCGGCGGAACGCGGATGGGCTCAGTCATGGGTTTCTCCCTATTGATAGCCGCGAATTCTAGCGCCTGGCCGTCCACACCGTGGTCACCAGCCGTAAGCACGATGCGGCGGTAGAACCTGCCGTGGCGCGGGACCCTGGCGAAAGATTATGCTGAAAGCGCAGGATTTGCCCGGGAATTTCGATGCCTCATGCCTGGCGCATGGGTCTAGGATGAGGATAAAAACAGGAGACGACTTACCATGCTCGACCCTCGCCAGCCTCTTTCCGCATCGGCCCGCCAAGACGACGCCGACCCCGCAGAAACCGCCGAATGGCGCGAAGCGCTGCAGTCCCTGCTGGAGGCGGACGGGGCCGATCGTGCCGGCTATGTGCTGGACAGCGTGCTGGGTCATGCCGCCTCGCTCGGCCTGCGCGCCAACAGCCAGACCCGCACCGCGTACCTGAACACCATTCCCGCCGACCAGGAACCGCCGTTTCCCGGCAATCTGGCCGTCGAAGAGCGCATCGCCCGCATCAACCGCTGGAACGCGCTGGCGATGGTGGTGCGCGCCAACCAGGCGCATGGCGAACTCGGCGGCCACATCGCCAGCTATGCATCTGCCGCCGACCTGTTCGAGGTCGGCTTCAACCATTTCTTCCGGGCGCGCTCGGACGGCAATCCCGGCGACATCGTCTACATGCAGCCGCACTCTGCGCCCGGCGTGTACGCGCGCGCCTTCCTGGAAGGCTTTCTGGGCGAAGATGACCTGGCGCACTTCCGCCAGGAAATCACGGCCACCACGCGCGGCCTGCGGGGCCTGTCGTCCTATCCCCACCCGTGGCTGATGCCCGACTTCTGGCAGTTCCCCACGGGTTCGATGGGTATCGGCCCCATCAACGCGATCTACCAGGCGCGCTTCATGCGCTACCTGGAGCACCGCTCCCTCGTGCCCGGCGCCGACCGCAAGGTGTGGGGCATTTTCGGCGACGGCGAAATGGACGAGCCCGAATCCATCGCCGCGCTCACGCTGGCCGCGCGCGAAAAGCTCGACAACCTGATCTTCGTCGTCAACTGCAACCTGCAGCGCCTGGACGGTCCCGTGCGTGGCAACGGCCGCATCATCGATGAGCTGGAAACCCTGTATGCGGGTGCCGGCTGGAACGTCATCAAGCTGGTCTGGGGCAGCGACTGGGACGCCCTGCTGCGCCGGGACACGGGCGGCGCGCTGGCCCGCGCCTTCGCCAACACCGTGGACGGCCAGTTCCAGACCTTCGCGGCCAACGACGGCGCCTTCAACCGCGCCCATTTCTTCAACCAGAATCCCGAACTGGCTGCACTGGTGGCAGACTGGTCGGACGAAGCCATCGACCGCCTGAGCCGGGGCGGCCACGACATGGTGAAGATCCACGCCGCTTACCACCGCGCCGCGCGCCATCGCGGCCAGCCCACCGTCATCCTCGCGCAGACCAAGAAGGGGTTTGGCATGGGGACGGCCGGCCAGGGCAAGATGACCACCCACCAGCAGAAGAAGCTGGACGACGAGGCGCTGCTCGCCTTCCGCGACCGCTTCGCCCTGCCGATTTCCGACGCCGACTGCCTGGCGCTCAAGTTCTACCGGCCCGCCGACGACAGCGCCGAGCTGCGCCACCTGCAGGCGCGCCGCGCCGCGCTGGGCGGCTACATTCCGCGCCGCAACGCCGAGGCCCCGCGGCTCGCGCCCCCGGACGCAGACCAATGGGCGCGTTTCGCCCTGGCCGCAGACGGCAAGGAGATGTCGTCCACGATGGCCATCGTGCGCATGCTCACCGCGCTGCTGAAAGACGCCACCGTGGGTCCGCGCATCGTGCCCATCGTTGCCGACGAAGCCCGCACCTTCGGCATGGCCAACCTGTTCCGGCAGATCGGCATCTATTCCGCGCAAGGTCAGCTCTATGAACCCGAGGACATCGGCTCGGTGCTGTACTACCGCGAGGCCCGCGACGGCCAGATCCTCGAAGAAGGCATCACCGAGGCCGGCGCGATCTCGTCATGGACCGCGGCCGGCACCAGCTATTCGGTCAACGGCCTGCCGATGCTGCCCTTCTATATCTATTACTCGATGTTCGGATTCCAGCGCATCGGGGACCTGATCTGGGCGGCCGCCGACCAGCGCACCCGGGGCTTCCTGATCGGCGCCACGTCGGGCCGCACGACGCTGGGCGGCGAGGGGCTGCAACACCAGGACGGCTCCAGCCACATCATGGCCGCCACCGTCCCCAACTGCCGCGCCTACGACCCGGCCTACGCCTACGAGGTCGCCGTCATCGTCGAACACGGCATGCGCCGCATGCTGGACGAGCAACGCGACGAATTCTTCTACCTGACGGTCACGAACGAGAACCTGGCGCAGCCCGGCATGCCCGAGGACCCGGCCACGCGCGAAGGCATCCTGCGCGGCCTGTACCGGCTGCGGCCCGCGCGCGGCAAGGCTCGGGTCCGCCTTCTGGCCGCCGGCCCCATGCTGCGCGAGGCCGAAATGGCCGCCACGCGCCTGCAGGATGAATTCGGCGTGGACGCCGAGGTCTGGAGCGTCACCAGCTTCTCGGAACTGGCCCGCAGCGGCCTCCAGGCCGAGCGCGCACGTGTGCTGGGCCTGGACGCGCCCGACGATCAGGACTGGGTGCGCACCTGCCTGGGCGGCAGCGACGCGCCCGTGATCGGCGCCAGCGATTACGTGCGCGCCGTACCCGAACAGATCCGCGCGTACGTGCCCGCGCCCTACCGCACGCTCGGCACCGACGGGTTCGGCCGCAGCGACACCCGGGCCCAGCTGCGCGATTTCTTCGAGGTCAGCGCGGACTGGATCGTGCTGTACGCCCTGGACAGCC
>Ga0209050_1001944_pt1 | contig 19621 bp, 17 predicted proteins | sample Araplavi_mTSA_r2_FD_184276 | JGI IMG/M metagenome (GOLD analysis project Ga0209050, IMG submission 184276) | Arabidopsis root microbial communities from North Carolina, USA - plate scrape MF_Cvi_mTSA_r2 (SPAdes) (version 2) | ecosystem: Host-associated > Plants > Roots > Endosphere | place: USA... | reverse complement strand
CCGAGCGCGCCGCGGCCCACGCCCAGGCGCGTGGCGGCCGCGGGGTTGGCCCACTGCACGACCCCGTCGAAGCCGAGGCCCAGCACGACCCCGGGGAAGGCATCGAGCAGCAATCGCTGCACCTCCCCGAGTTCCAGCCAGGTGTGGGAAGCGGGGGCGAGGGTGGGCAGCGGGGCATCCATGCGATGCAGTGTCGGCCGCACCGGCCATCGCCAGCAAGCCCACCCGCGTTGCGCGAGGGGTAACCTGTCGTCGATCCGTCAGGCCCGCCGGCACGCCCCACAATGTCGGCCGGCCCACCGGAGACCTTGCCCATGCCCGAGACTTCCCCCCTGACCCGCCCGAGGATCGCCGTGATGGGCGCGGGCGCCGTCGGCTGCTTCTACGGCGGCATGCTCGCGCGCGCCGGCCACGACGTCGTGCTGATCGCGCGGCCCGGGCACGTCGACGCCATCCGCCGCGACGGGCTGCGGCTGCAGGCGCAGACGTTCGATGAATCCATCCGGCTGTCGGCCGAGACCGGGCCCGAGGCCGTGCGCGGCGCGAAGGTCGTGCTGTTCTGCGTGAAGTCCCCCGACACCGAGGCGGCCGGCGCCGCGATCGCCCCGTACCTCGACGCCGATGCCGTGGTGCTCACGCTGCAGAACGGCGTCGACAACGCCGACCGGCTGCGCCGGGTGGTGCCGCGCGAGGTGGCGGCCACCGTGGTGTACGTGGCCACCGGCATGGCCGGCCCCGGCCACGTGCGGCACCACGGCCGCGGCGAACTCGTCATCGAGCCCACGAGCCGCGGCGACGCGCTCGTGCGGCTGTTCGCCGAAGCAGGCATCCCGACCGAGGTGTCGGACAACGTGCGCGGCGCGCTGTGGGTCAAGCTGATCATCAACTGCGCCTACAACGCGCTGTCGGCCCTCACGCAGATGCCGTACGGCTGGCTCGTGCAGCAGCCCGGCGTGACCGGCGTGCTGCACGACGTGGTCGCCGAATGCAAGGCCGTCGCCGCGGCAGAAGGGATCACGCTGCCCGGCGACGTGGACCTCGCGGTGCGCCGCATCGCCGAGACCATGGCGACGCAGGTGTCCTCCACCGCGGGCGACCTCGCGCGCGGCAAGCCGAGCGAGATCGACCACCTCAACGGCCTCGTGGTCCGCCGCGGCGAGGCCCTCGGGGTGCCCGTGCCGGCCAACCGCCTGCTGCACACGCTGGTGAAGGCGCTCGAGGCCAAGGTCCGTCCCCCACATTGATGACACCCCCCTCCGGTCGTGCGTTGTCGGATCGGCCCGTGGCACCTATACATGGGGCCATGAACGATTCGATCCTCGTGCTCAAGCGCCGCACGCGCCGGCTCGCCGCCGACACCTTCGACGCCCTCGCCCGCCACCTGCGGGTGGAGGCCCGCCCCGCCGCCCTCGACGACGCGCTGTGCTGCAGCGACGGTGCGCGGTCCCTCGCCTACGCCCAGCCCTGCACGCCGTTCGGCGGCCTGCTGTTCTTCGCCGACCAGTCGATCGCGTGGGGCGAGGCCGTGGGCAAGGTGCTCGACCCGAAACGCGCGCAGGCGTGGGCGATGGCGCTGCTCGAGAAGTTCGAGCTGCTGCCGAACCCCAGCGGCGACCGGGACATCCGCGTGGCGTTCGAACTGGAGGCCACGGCCACCGAGGCCATGGTGTTCGACGGCCACGAGCGCCGCCGCATGAAGACGAAGACGGACGTGACCTCGCGCACCACCGTCAACGGCATCCCCGTGGTGGGCCCGCGGGCGAAGGCCCGCATGCTGTTCAAGGACACCGAGTCGCCGGTGATGCTGCACGTGGCGATGTGGGAGAGCCTGCTCGTGCACGAGGAGCGCGCGCGGCTGCCGGAGGACCAGGTGGCCCGCGCCGTCGACGACACGCTGCGCCAGCGCCACGCCGGCCACCCGCCCGCGTACCGCGTGCGCGGCCAGCGGCTGGTCTACCAGGCCGACGAGTTCCGCGGCGCGCCCGACCTGCTCGCGCCCGAGTACCTCGTGGAGATCGAGACGGCGGACGCGCGCCGGGTGGTGCGCGTCCCCGCGTCCCGCTGACACCGATGCCGATGCCGATGCCGGCCGGGCGTCAGGCCGTGTAGGGCAGCGAGATGTAGTGCTGCCCGAGTTCGGTGAGCACGCCTGTCGCGCCCAGCAGGCTCGAGTAATGCGTGTCGTTGTCCCAGCGGCCCGTGAACCAGGCGTAGCGGATCACGTCCGCGCGGCCCTCGCACGTGGCCACCATGTCGGTCATCTGCGCCTTCTGCTTCGCGACGGTGTCGATCTGCGCGGCGCCGTCGCCCACGTGCCAGTTCGCGAACTCGGTGACCCAGAAGGGCTTGCCGTACTTCTCGAGGCGCTTGAGCTGGTCATTGAGCCCGTAGTCGTACCAGTGGAACGCGAGGTGGTCGATGCGCGGGTCGCGGTTGCCGTTGGCCGCGCGGTACGCGGCATAGAAGGCGTCGAGCCACACGACCGGGTCGGCGTAGCCCTCGAGGGTGCCCCAGGTGATCTGCGGGCCCACGAGCTTCACGCCGGTGCTGGCGGCGATGGCCTCGTAGCGCGGCCACAGCGCGGCTGCGGCGGCGGGGGTCATCGTGGCCTGGCCGTGGAGGTTGGGTTCGTTGAGCAGCAGCAGGTACTTGACCGCGGGCGTGGCCTTCAGGCCCGCGATGATCTGCGCGTCGTTGAACGTGCCGTTCCAGAGCATCGGCTGGAAGTCCATCGCGTTCGCGGTGGCGACCGCAGGCGTGACCGTCGTGCTGGACGCCCAGTTGTACCACCAGCTCACCCCCGGGGCGAGCGCGGCGACGTCGGCCGTGGCCTTGAGGTCGTAGGCGATGCCGCGCTTGGCGCTCTTGTTCTTGGGCGTGCCCGCGTCCGGACTCGACGCGGGCGGGTCGGCCGGCGGCGGGTTCGCGGGAGGCGAGCCGGCGGGAGGCGATCCGGCAGGCGGTGCAGGCACCGATGCCGGGCTGTCGCCGCCCGATCCACCACCGCAGGCGGCCAAAGGGAAACTCGCGGCGAGTGCGAGCACATGCCGGCGGGTGACGGAGGACGCGGCCGGAGCGGCGTCGAAGGAAGGGGTGTTGTCGGTGCTCACGGCGGGGAAGGTTAAGCCGGTTCACGCCGTGGAAACGCTTCCAAATGTGTCCGGACCGACAACGAACACCCGGTGTCGTCCCGGCGAACGCCGGGACTCGCTGGTGGAAAGTGGGCCCCGGCTTCCGCCGGGGTGACCTCTCTCAGCGCCGCCGCGTTTTCTCGGCCCCCGCGGACGCCTCTGTGCGCAACAGGTCCGCATACCGGGACAGCACGCCCCCGAGGTCCGGTCCCTGGTCCTCGCCATCGGCCGCCGCCAGCGCCCGCTGCGCGATCGCGTCGATGTGCGCCTCCATCGCCGCCACCACCGCATCGACATCGCCGTCGTCGAACAACCGGATCAGGTCCGTGTGCTCGTGGATCGAGCACTCGTTGGCCTGCGCCTTCGCATGCACGGCGAGGATGAGCGAGCAGCGCGACACCGTCTCGGACAGGTAGCGCTGCAGCAGGAAGTTGTCGGTCATCTCGGCCAGGGCCGTGTGGAAGTCGCCGGCGAGGCGGCTCGAGGCCCGCTGGTCGCCCGCGTCGTGCGCCTGCTGCTCGTCTCGCACGATGCGCTGCAGGCGCTCGCGCAGCTCGGGCGTCCAGCGCGCCATCACGAGGCGCACCGCTTCGCGCTCGAGCACCCGGCGCACGACGAACACCTGGCGGGCCTCGCCGAGCCCGGGACGGGCCACGGACGCCGTGCGGCGGGCGCTGCCCGCCACGAGTCCCTCGGCCTGCAGCCGCGCCAGCACCGCCCGCACCGGGGTGCGGCTGATGCCGAACTGCGCCGCGAGTTCGTCCTCGCGCAGCTTCGTGCCCGGCGGAAGGGCCTGTTCGATGATGGCCCGGCGAAGGGCTTCGTAGGCGATGTCCGCCGGTGCGTCCTGGTTCATGGGACTGCACTGTATGCCAAACCGAACGGATCCCGTGTGCAGGGCAGCCCCGTTTCGGCATCCTCACCTGGGGAAAGCGCACCGTCCTGGTGAGGAAGTGGCTTCCTTCACGTGGCACGGCGATTGCTCGTATTCCCATCGTGGATACAGGATTCACTGATGGAGGATACATGAAGCACCTCGTGCACGTCCCGCTCAACCGGCAGCAGCTCGAACTGCTCGACCGCACCGTCGCCCGCGGCGCCGCCCCCGACCGGGCCGCCCTGCTCCGGCTCGCGCTGAAGGCGCTGGGTCCGGCGCCCGCCGCACCGAAGGAGCCCGGCCGATGACCGCGCGCACGTTCGTGGCCGAGTGGGTGCTGGAACCCGGCACCGGCAAGGCGATCGAGGTGCGGGCCGGCCAGGTGCTGCGCATCGAGCAGATCGACGGCGGCCAGTGCGTCGACTTCAACGCCTTCAACCTGCACGACTACAAGGAGTTCATGCACTGCGGCCGCACGCGCACCGTGCACGGCTTCAACCCGAGCACCGGCACCTTCCTGTGGTCGGCGCCCCCGCGCGAACGCGCGATGTTCTACCTGCTCGCCGACACGGTCGGCCGCAACGACGTGCTGTTCCCGCGGTGCAGCGCGTACGTCTACGAGAGCACCTACGGCTTCTCGGCCCACACGAACTGCCACGACATCCAGGCCGAGGCGCAGCGCGAGTACGGCCTCACGCCGGACGACGTGCACGACAGCTTCAACCTCTTCATGGCCACCGAGGTGCTGCCCGGCGGCGCCGTGCGCATCAGCCGCCAGGACAGCCGGCCCGGGGACCACGTCGAGCTGCTCGCGCTGATCGACACGCTGGCCGTGCCCAACGTCTGCGGCGCCGACGTGATGCGCACCAGCAACTTCTTCCTGAAGCCCGTGAAGGTGACCGTGTTCGAGGCCTCGGCCGAAGACCTGGCCCGCGTGCCCGCGCTGCCCGTGCTGCGCAGCCAGCGCACGCCGAAGGACTTCCGCAACGCGGTGATCAAGTCCGACCGCGAACTGCGGCGCGACCCGGGCTACGAGCCCAGCTTCCTGAACACGCCGCTCTCGGTCACCGAGGTGGCGGTGGAACTCGACGACGACGAACTCGCGCTGCTGCGCGGCTACGAACACACCCCGCTCTACCGGGGCGACCTGGGCGCGGCGCTGCGCGACGTCTTCTTCTCCTGGTGGGAGCAGCAGTACGTCACGAGTCCCAACGGCGCCCCGACCGTCACAGCCTCCTCCACCCCCGCCGACGAAAGGCACCCGTCATGAGCAGCACCTTCTCCCTCACCCGCCGGCAGTTCGTCGGCGCCACCGGCGCCCTCGCCGCCGGCCTGCCGTTCGGCGCCTCCGCGGCGACCGACCTCACCGTGGGCATCGTGTACGTGGGGCCGCGGGACGACTACGGCTGGAACCAGTCGCACGCCGTGGCCGCCCGCGCGCTGAAGGCCGTGCCCGGCATCAAGGTCATCGAGGAGGAACGGGTGCCCGAGACCACGGCCGTGGCCAAGAGCCTGTCGGGCATGATCCAGCAGGACGGCGCGAAGCTCGTGTTCGGCACCTCGTTCGGCTACTTCAACCCGTTCATGGTCGACGCCGCGAAGGCGAACCCCGGCGTGCAGTTCCGCCATCCCACCACGCTGTGGACGGCGGACAAACACCCCGCCAACCTCGGCGGCTACTTCTGCTACCTCGACCAGGCCCACCACGTGAACGGCATCGCGGCGGCGCTGTCGACCAAGTCCGACAAGATCGGCTTCATCGCGGCCAAGCCCATCGACCTGGTGCTGCGCAACATCAACGCGTTCACGCTGGGCGCGCGCCGCGTGAACCCGAAGGTGCAGGTGCACCTGATCATCACGGGCGACTGGTCCCTGCCGGTGCGCGAGGCCGAGGCCACGCACGCGCTGATCAACATCGGCTGCGACGTCATCGCGTCGCACGTCGACAGCCCCAAGGTCATCGTGCAGACGGCCGAGGCCCGCGGCGCGAAGACGCTCGGGCACAACGCCTCGCAGGCCGCGCTCGCGCCGAAGGGGTTCATCACCGGCGCCGAGAACAAGTACGAGACGATCTACAAGGGCTACGCGGACCTGCTCGCGAAGGGCCAGCCGCTGCCCAACATCAGCATCGGCGGGTACGACAAGGACATGGTGACCTCCACCCCGTTCGGCGCCGGCGCGACCGAGGCCGCGCGCAACGCCGCGCTCGCCCGCATCGCCGAACTGAAGCAGGGGTCGCCGATCTTCACCGGCCCGGTCAAGGACAACCAGGGCAAGGTCGTGCTGAACGGCACCCACGGGCTGTACGACCCGGTGCTCGAATCGACGAACTACCTCGTCGAGGGGGTCGTGGGCTCGACCCGCTGACCGGCCGCGCCGCTCAGGCCGCCACGACGGTGTCGCGCGTGGCCTTGGCGACGTAGAGGCGTGCGTCGGCCTGCGCGAGCAGGCCGTCCACGTCGGACACGCCCTCCCCGCCGGACGTGCTGGCCACGCCGGCGCTGAAGGTCACGCTTCGCACCGACCGCGGTGCGGCCGCGCGGCGCGTGCGGATGCGCTCGACGACCCGGCGTGCCGCCTCGGCATCGGTGTCCGGCAGCACCAGCAGGAACTCCTCGCCTCCCCAGCGCGCGACGAGGTCGCTCGCGCGGGCGTGGGCCCGCAGGCTGTCGGCGAAGTCGCGCAGCACCCCGTCGCCGGCGGCGTGGCCGTGCGTGTCGTTGACGCGCTTGAAGTGGTCGATGTCGCACAGCGCCACCGACAGCGGCGGCCCCTGGCGTTCGGCGCGCGCCAGCTCGCGGCGCAGGTGCGGCAGCAGGCCGTGGCGGTTGAGCGCCCCCGTGAGCGGATCGGTCTGCGCCGCGTGGCGCAGCGATTCGCGCAGGCCCTCCTGCAGCCACAGCACGAAGCCCGACGTCGTCATCATCGTCATCACGAGGTTCAGCAGCAGGCCCGTCACCGCGCCCTGCGACACGGCCTCCGGATGCAGCGCGGCCGACACCAGCATGCCGAGGTTGGCCACCACGGCGAACAGCAGCGCCCCGATCAGCACGCGCACGCCGAGGAACCGCCGTTCGGGCCAGAGGTTGCGCACGATGGTGACCGCGACCACGCCCATCAGCGCGAGGTTGAGCACGACCGCCCGCGGTGCGGGATGGTCGAACGACAGGTTCACGAGCCCGACGGCCCCGCCCAGTGCAGGCGCGACCAGCAACCACCGCAGGCCCGGTGCGCCCGGGGGCTGGCGGTGGCGGAACATCGCGACCTGGTGCAGCGTGATCCCGGTGATCACCATGCCGGCCGACAGCGTGAGTTCCGGCACGGCCCAGTCGGACCAGCCCGGCAGCACGTCGAACGCGGTGGTGGCCTGGCCGACCAGCAGCACGACATCGCCGAGCAACCACGTGCGCATGCCCCGCGAGGCCGCGCCCAGGCCCACGCGCGTGCTCATCACGATGAGGACGAGCGCGAGGGCCACCAGCAGGTTGGCGAGCAGGAGGGTCGGGATGTGGAGCGACGACATGGTGCCCGAGGGATATCGACCCCGGGCCCGCCGGACTTGAGCGGCGTTCAGGCCCCGTTCAGCTTCACCAGCAGCACGAGCACCACGACGGCCAGCACGAGCGACACACCCTTCCAGAACCGCACCGGATGGCGTTCGAGCAGCGGCGGCGGGCCGCGCTCCATCAAGGCCGGGTTCGGATGGCGCAGGTCGTGCACGAATTCGGACAGGCTCTCGTGGCGGCGCAGCGGGTCCACCGCGACCGCCTTGCGCAACACGCCGTCGAGCCAGGCGGGGATCTCGCGGTCGTCGGCCAGCACGCTCTCGTACCGCAGGCGCCGCTGCGCCGACCGCGTGCGGGCCTTCGCCACCTCGGTGCCGTAGGGCAGCCGGCCGGACAGCAGCTGGTACGTGATGACACCGAGCGAGAACAGGTCCGACCGGAACGTCGCCACCTCGCCGAGGAAACACTCGGGCGCGGTGTACTGCACCGAGCCGGGCACGTCGCCGTCCCCGGCCGCCATCTCCGCGAGGCCGGCCACGCGCGTGGCACCGAAGTCGACGATCTTCACGGTGCCCGTGCGGTCGATCATGATGTTCTCGGGACGCAGGTCGCGGTGCAGCATCTCGAGGCGGTGGAAGGCCTGCAGCCCGCGCGCGATCTGCTCGACGAGGCCGCGCACCGCCTCCACGTCGGGCCGCGGGTGGTCGGCGAGCCACTGCGCGAGCGTGCGGCCCTCGACGTACTCCAGCGTCACGTACAGGTGCCGGCGCGGGCGGGCCGGCACGTACGGCTTGAGCACGTGCACGCTGTCGATGCGGCGCGCGATCCACTCCTCCAGCAGGAACCGTTCGATGGCGGCGGGGTCGGCGTGCTGGTCCACGGACAGCGTCTTGAGCGCCACGCGGGCACCCGTTTCGTCGTCCACGGCCAGGTAGAGGTGGCTTCGCGCGCTGCCGTGCAGCTTGCGCACGATGGTGAACCCGTCGAGCGACGCGCGCGGCTCCAGCAGCGACGGGGTGGGCAGCGCCGCGCCCGCCACCAGCCCTTCCGCGGCGTCGGCGCCGGGCAGCGCGTCCACCACGACGATCTGGGCCGTGAGGTTGTCGTCGCTGCCGCGGCGCAGGGCCTCGTCGACGAGCGCGCGAGCGGCACCATCGAGGTCACCCCGCCCGTGGTGCACGGTGTCGGCGACGAAGGCCGCGTCGAGGTGTTCGTAGACGCCGTCGGAGGCGAGCAGGAAGGTGTCGCCGGGGGCGAGCGGCAGCGCCTGGTAGTCGATCTCGAGCTGCGGCTTGAAGCCCACCGCGCGGCTGAGGTAGCTCTGGCCGTCGGCCACGCGCACACGGTGGTCCTGCGTGAGCTGCTCGAGCGACGTGGGGAACACGCGGTAGACGCGTGTGTCGCCCACATGGAAGAGGTGCGCCGTGTTCGACTTGAACACGAGCGCGCTCAGCGTGCACACGTAGCCCCGGTCCTGGTCGAACGGGTGCGGTCCCTGCCGCGTCTTCGCGTGCAGCCACGAGTTGGTGGCGGCGAGCACGCGTTCGACGGACTTCTTCACGGTCCACGCATCGGACGTGCAGTAGTAGTCGTCGAGCAGCCCGCGCACCGCGAACTCGCTGGCGACCTGGCTCACGTCGCTGCTGCCGATGCCGTCGGCGAGCGCGACCGCGACGCCCTTCGACACACGCTGTGCGCCGGTGGGCGAGGCGACGCCGTGGAAGTCCTGGTTGACGGCCTTGCGGCCCTTGTCCGAGTGCTGCCCGACGGAGAGCTGAAGTGCGGCGGTCATGACCGGATCACGAGGCGCCGGGCCCCGGCCTCTTTCCGAGGTCCGGAGCCCTGCCGTGATGACAAGCAGTGTGTGCCGGGACGGCGATCAGGCCAGCGAACGCCTCGCGCCGGTGCGCACGTGCGTGGCGTACAGCGTGAGGCCGGTGAAGGTGAGGCCGCCGACGAGGTTGCCCAGCACGGTGGGGATCTCGTTCCAGATGAGGTAGTCCATCACCGAGAAGTGCGCGCCCATGATGATCCCGGACGGGAACAGGAACATGTTGACGATCGAGTGTTCGAAGGTCATGTAGAAGAAGACCATGACCGGCATCCACATGGCGATGACCTTGCCGCTCACCGTGGTGGAGATCATCGCGCCCACGACCCCCGTGGACACCATCCAGTTGCACAGCACGCCGCGGATGAACAGCGTGAGCATGCCCGCCGCGCCGTACTGCGCGTAGCCGAGCGTGCGCGACTCGCCGATGTGCGCGATGACGGTGCCCACCTTGCCCGGGTCGGTCTGGAAGCCGTTCGTGAAGACGATGGACATCAGCACGGCCACCGTGAAGGCGCCGCCGAAGTTGCCGAGGAACACGAAGCCCCAGTGCTTGAGCACGCGGCCGATGGTGACGCCGGGGCGCTTGTCGATGAGGGCCAGCGGGGTCAGCACGAACACGCCGGTCAGCAGGTCGAAGCCCAGCAGGTACAGCATGCAGAAGCCCACGGGGAACAGCAGCGCGCCCACGATGGGGTTGCCCGTCTGCACGTTGACCGAGACCGCGAACACCGCGGCCAGCGCCAGGATGGCGCCCGCCATGAACGCGCGGATCAGCACGTCGCGCGTGGCCATGCAGAGTTTGGATTCGCCCGCGTCGACCATCTTGGTGACGAATTCGGAAGGGGCCAGGTACGCCATGGAGTGAGTCCTCGGAATGGTGCGTTGTGTTGAAGGCAATGCACTCGTTCGCAAGAAGCGGGCCAAAGGCGGTGCATCGGCGCGCCACTCGCGCGCAGGCCGCGCCCCACTGGTGCGATGCGGCACCTCGGGGGGAAGCGGCCGGCGGCGCGCGCACCACTTCCATGCCGGCGGGCCGAGCCGCCGCAACAACACGGTGCGTCCCGCGCACCACGGAAGGGAGGCAGTCAGCCCGCCACCGGCGGCCGGAACGCGAGTCCCGCGGTCAGCGAGCTGAGCATCGGCGGGAGCATCGTGACCCGGCGGACCAGCTGCCCGACGCTGCCCACCTCCACCTTCCCGCGCAGGCTCGCGATGTGGGTCCGCACGGTGCTCATCGCCACGCCCTGGTCCCGCGCGATGTCCTGCGGGGACGCGCCCCAGCACAGCGCCGCGAGCACCTTCGACTCCGCGCCGGTCAGCCCGTGCGACTGGGCGAAACACTGCAGGGTGAGGGGCTCGACCGCATCGGCCCGCGCCAGGACCAGCAGCGCGACGTCGGCGTCCGGCACGAGCGGCAGCACCGCCAGCGGGGCCGGTGCGGCGGCTCCACCGAGCCGGACGAGCCGCCGCAGGCCCCGGGCCGAGGCGCCCTGCACGGCGCTGGCGACGAGGGCTGTGTCCCGGTCGCTCGCCGCACGCACGGCGCCGTTCTCCACACGCAGCGCATCACCCGCGCGGAGCCGCCGCGACGCGGCGCGGTTCGCGTGCAGCAGCCGCAGTCCGGCCGACACGAGCAGCATCGGGTGGTCCACCTCGTCGAGCATCGCGAGCAGGAGGTCGTGGAGCCCGGGCGCGCCGGTCCACGCGGGGCGAGGGTCGCTCCAGAGGGCGGGCGCGAGGGATGTGGAAATGGGGAAGACAGCGTGCGCGGCAGTCATGGCGGGCTCCGTGTTGCAGTGCGATCGGGGCCGATTCTTCGCCGCGCCTCCCCACCCCGGAATACCGAAAACACAGGAGGGTCCGGCGACAGCATCCTCTGAATGCAGGAGGCGGCCCGCCGGGAATCACGGCACCGTTCGTGCCATATTCACACCCCTCGAAGGAGCCTCGCCATGCCGGACATCCGCATCGCCTTCACGTCGTGTTTCGACACCACCTTCGGGCACGAACAGCCCGTGTGGGACCGGATCCGGGCGCAGGAGCCCCACGCGCTGCTGCTCCTCGGCGACTCGATCTACATGGACTGGGGCCTGGAGACCCAGACCCGCGTGCCGGCGTGGAAGCAGGACTTCCTCGCCGACCCCGTGCAGGGGCTCGCGAAGTTCCGCGCGGCCATGCACGCGCGCTACAAGGCCCAGTGGGAGCACCCGGGCTTCCGGGCGCTCGTGGCGTCCGTGGGCGGGAACGTGCGTGCCGTGCGCGACGACCACGACTTCGCCTGGAACGACTGCACGGCCGCCGGGGACCCGAACCGCGGGCGGTACGTCCCGCCGGCGCTGCAGGCGGTGTCGCACCGGCTGTTCCGGCAGTTCCTCTCGGCCCTGGTCGACCCGCCGCAGGCCTACCCGTCGCTCGACGCGTCCGACCACCAGCTCGCGACCCCCGTGTGGCAGGAGGCCTGGGCCGTGGCGGGCGTGCCGGTGCTGATGCTCGACGAGCGGTCGGCCCGCACCGACCTGCAGGACCCGGCACCGAGCCTCCTCGGCGCCGCCCAGGCGCAATGGCTCTACGGCCAGATCGCCCAGGGCGAGGGACTGCTGATCGTGGCCGGGTCCACCCCCATGCGCCACGGGCGCGACGGCGGCTGGGAGAAGGCCGATCCGCTGGCGGCGGTCCCGCAGTCGTGGGCGTTCCCCGAGTACCGGGGTTTCCTCGACGCCGCGGGCCAGGCCGGCCGGCCCACGCTGTACCTCGCGGGGGACATCCACCGCAACCGCTACGGAGGCCCCGTGGAGCCTCGCTCGCCGGTCATCCAGGTGGTGTCCTCCGGCGCCGCCCAGCCCTGGCTGCAGGACACGGTCCCCATCCGCCTCCCGTTCTGGTTCAACCGGTCGGAGAAGTTCGCCGTGCTGCACCTCGAAGGCCTGGATGCGGGCCGGCGCAACGGCACCGTGCGCATCGACCTGCACAAGGAGGACCGCGTCGACGAGACGATCCTGCTGACCCTGCGCGACGGCCGCTGGCGCAGCCCGCCGCGGGGCAACTGCGCCTACCGCCACCCGGAGCCGTTCAATGGCCAGTGAACCGGTCTCCGTGGCCCTGGTGGAGGACGACGCCGGCATGCGCGCGCGGTTCACCCGCGTGATCTGCGCGGAGCCGTCGCTGCGCTTCGTCAAGGGCGCGGCGAACGCGGGCGAGCTGCTCGCCTGGTTCTCGGAGAACCAGGTGGACGTGCTGCTCGTCGACCTGGGCCTGCCCGACCTGCCGGGCCGCGAGGTGATCCGCCGTTGCAGCCGCATGCAGCCGGCGTGCGCCGTGATGGTCATCACCATGTTCGGCGACGAGGCCAACATGCTCGACGCGTTCGCCGCGGGCGCCCGCGGCTACCTGCTGAAGGACGGCACCGAACACGACCTCGCCACCCACGTGCTGAGCCTGCACGCCGGCGGGTCGCCGATGTCGCCGCTGATCGCGCGGCAGCTGCTCGCCCGGTGGCAGGCCGACAAGCCGGCGCGCCCCGCCGCTCCCAGCGCGCCCGCGCCTGCGGTGCACGAGACGCCGCCCACGCTGTCCCGCCGTGAACTGGAAGTGCTCGACCTCGTGGCGCGGGGTTTCACGTACCCCGAGATCGCGGGCCGCATGGCGGTGTCGGTCACCACGGTGCAGACCCACGTGCGGAACATCTACGGCAAGCTCGACGTGCACAACCGCACCGAAGCCGTCTACGAAGCGCGCCAGATCGGGCTGCTGCCGTGACATGGCAGGCGGCCTGCGCCGCGCTGCTGGTCCTGTCCCTGGCGGCCTGCCATGCCGCGGAAGACACCGCGCCGATCCAGCGCTTCGACACCGCCGAGGTGACGCTGCATCCCGACGGTTCGCCGCCCGCGCCGCCACGCACCGTCTCCCTGCGCCACCGCTGGGACAGTGCCTCACCCGGCGTGTCCGGCGAGGCGCTGTACCGGATCGCGCTGCCGGCCCTGCCCGCCGGCACCGACCACGCGCTGTGGCTCGAGGCGGTCGGCAACCAGGCCGCCGTGCGTGTCAACGGCACCCTCGTTCGCCAGCTGGGCCGGCCCCGCAGCCCGTTCGACGACGCGGGAAAGTTCGGCCACCTGGTGCCGCTGCCCGCTGCGCTGCTTCACACGGACCGCCCCAACCTGCTTCAGCTGGACGTGACGGCGCAGGCCCTGCGCGGCGGCGGACTGTCGCCCGTGGGCCTCGGGCCGCTGGCGGCGGCGGAGGCCGAGCGCGCGTCGCGCCTGCAGCGCGACCAGTACGCCGCCGCGGCCTATGGCACCAGCATGCTGCTGATGGGCGGACTGTCCCTCGGCCTGTGGTGGCGCCAGCGCGTGCCCCTCTACGGCTGCTTCGGCACCGCGGTGCTGCTCGGGTCGCTGCGCCAGTTCGACCGCCTCCTTCCGACGGCCCCGCTGCCATGGCCCGTGTGGGGCGGCCTCATGGCCGTCAGCTACGGCGTGCAGCTCGCGCTGATCGCCCGGTTCGTGCTGCTCGCGCTCGACCGGCAGCCCCGGTGGCTCGCCACCGTGCAGCGGGCCGTCGTGTGGATCGTCGCGGTGCTGGCCGCGTCGTCCTTCGCGCTGGGCCGCCGCTGGCCCTGGGACGGCGCGCTGTGGCTGCTGTGGGCTGCGGGCATGGTCTGTTTCGCCGTGGTGCTGCGCTCGGCGTTCGTGGAGCGCCGTGCCATCGCGTGGGTGGTGCTGGGCGCGGGCAGCCTGCTGCTCGCGACCGGTCTCCACGACCTGATCACGGTGCGCTCGGCCCACGCGACGGGCCTCGGTTTCCCGCTGACGCCGCATGCGCTGTTCTTCTTCCTGCTGATCCTCGCCGGCCTCGTGGTGGAGCGCTACAGCCGCACCGAGCGAGAACACAAGGCGTTGAACGAGGAGCTGGTGCACCGCGTGGCCGAACGCGAGCGGCAGCTCGGCGAGGCCTTCGAGGCATTGCGCCGGCAGAAGGAGGAGCAGGCCGTCCTGAAGGAGCGCCAGCGCATCATGCGGGAGATCCATGACGGGGTCGGCTCGCAGCTCGTGGGCCTGCTCAACCTCGTGACCCACCGGGACACCGACCCGGAGCAGCTCACGGAACACGTGCAGATGGCGCTCGACGAGATGCGCCTCGCGGTCGATTCGCTGCAGCCGGTGCACAGCGACCTCGCGACGGTGCTCGCGACCCTGCGGTACCGCCTGCAGCCACGGCTGAAGGCCGCCGGCATCGAAGTGCTGTGGGACGTGGACCGCCTGCCGCCGCTGCCCCAGCTGTCGCCCGAGTCGGTGCTGCAGGTGCAGCGCATCCTGCTCGAGGCCTTCACCAACGTGCTCAAGCACGCGCGGGCCACGCAGGTGGTGATGCACGCGCACTGCAGCGACGGCGCCGCGCCCGTGATCGAACTGCGGCTCTCCGACAACGGCGTGGGCCTCGCCCCCTCGGACCCGTCGCCGAACCCCGGCCGCGGCGTGGCGAACATGCGCACGCGGGCGGAGGCCATCGGCGCCCGCCTGTGGCTGGAACCCGGGGCCGGGCGCGGCGCAGCCGTCGTGCTCGAGTGGCCCGTGGGCACGGCCTGACCCCCACCGCGCCGCGTCTTCGGCGGCGATCCGTCCATCAGGGAAAGTCCTCGAAATCAACGAACGTACCAGATCGTACATTTTGCGTTCGCCAGGGCCGCCGGTCCCGGCACCGATCGAGAAGACGCCGAGCAAGAGGACTCCCATGAGCGACAAGACCCAGGCCGAGAACGAGATTCCCGTGGCACGCCGCACGGCCACGCCCGATGCGCCCGAGCGCATGACCCGCCGCTTCTTCGGCAAGCTGATCGGGGTGCCGGCCCTGCTCGCGTCCACCACCGCGGCCACGCTGTCGGCCTGCGGCGGCAGTGACGACGACGAACCGGCGCCCTCGCCCGCTCCGTCGGCCCCCCTCACCCGCGGCGCGTTCGTCGCGACGATCTCGAACCACTTCGACTGGGTGCATTCGTCCGAGTACAACGACCAGTACAAGGCCGTGCAGCCCACGTTCGTCGACGTGTTCATCGGCGCCACCCCGTACGCGAAGCAGATCGAGACGGCGCTCGAGGAAGCGGTGGTCAGCAACTCGCAGGGCTACTTCTACCCGGACCGCAACGTCACCCGCGAGGAAGCGGCGGAGATGTACGTGAAGGCCTTCCTGGTCCCCGCGTCGGCCACCGACGCCCTCGCCGGCTTCACCGACGCCGCGTCGATCACGCCCGCGCGCCGCGCGAGTGTCAACGCGCTCGTGGCGGCCGGCTGCATGGCCGGCACCAGTGCCACGGCGTTCTCGCCGGCGGGCACCGTCACCGAAGCCGATGCCAAGGCGATCCTCGCGGCCATCACCGCGAAGTTCGTGTCGCCCACGCAGGTGATGTGCAAGCCGGGCACCACGGCCCCCCGCCGCTACGTGCGCATCTCCACGCCCACCGACGGCGCGACGATCTACTACACCGTGACCTTCGACGGCAAGGAGCCGGCCGACCCGACCACGGCCGGCGCCGTGTACGACTTCACCGCCGACGGCGTGCTGCAGTTCGTCAACCCGCTGTCCTCCACCACCGACTCGCGCCTGTACCGTCTGAAGACGGTGGCGAAGAAGAACGGCCTCGTGTCGAGCCCCGTGCGCGAATTCATGTGGAACATCGTGCGCCCGCAGGTGGGGGCGTTCCAGGCCAGGCTGATGCACCCGGGCACGGCCACCACGCCCACCGTGTGGAAGATCCACAACCCCGCCGAGTACTACCAGGCCTTCGTGTTCTACATCGAAGGTTCGGACCGCGGCCTCGTGTTCGACTGCGGCGAGTACGGCTACCAGAAGGCCAACCTGAAGACCTTCATCGACACGATCGCGACGAAGCCGTACGACGTGATCGTGGGCCACAACCACCCCGACCACGCCGAGCAGATCTGGAACTTCACGTCGGCCGGGGTCACGCTGTACGCGTCGGCCATCGAGAAGGCCGCGTTCATGGCCTCGAGCCGCACCGACTTCAAGGCCGCGGGCACGTCGGCGGTGGCCGTGGCCGACGGCCAGGTGCTGGACCTCGGCAACGTGCAGGGCACGGTGTGGATCCAGCCCGGCCACACGAACGGCACGGTGACCTTCATCGTCAACCAGACCGGCTGGGTGTTCGGCTCCGACATGTGGGCCTGCAACCGCCCGCACACCGCGGACACCACGCAGTACCAGAGCGTGAAGGTCGACCTGTTCCTGTCGCTCACCCAACAACTCATCGCCAACTACCGGAAGAGCAGCACGCTCGGCGAGATCGTCGAGGTCACCAACGCCCACCAGGAGACCCCGGTCGGCATGGAAGCCGTCAACAACTTCGTGAAGTGCTTCCAGCAGATCATCGACCAGGGCAATGCCGTGACGCTGCCCTCGATCCGCGGCGGCAGCAAGGGTGGCGACCGCATGAGCATCGTGGGCGACATGTGGCGCAACAAGAACTGGATCGCGATCGGCCCCATCGGCAAGTACGCGGCCGCGGTCGACTACCTGACCAAACCCACCGCCGTGTACCCCACGGCCGCGGCGGTCGACTACAACGTGGCCGACGGCTACCGCAAGTACTCGGTGCTGAGCCACGTCGAGGTGACGGGCGGCAAGCTCGTGGGCACGGACGTGTTCTGGGCGGCGCCGGCCAACGGCGTGCCCAACTCGCTGCAGGACAAGTTCGACCCGTGGACCTACGCGTACACGATCAACGTGCCGGCCGGCACCACGAGCGTGTCGCTCAAGCCGGTGCCGCTGTCGACGAAGGTGTCGTCGCTGAAGGTGAACGGCACGACCGTGACGCCGGGGGCGGCCACCACCGTGGCGGTGTCGGCCGGCAGCACGGTCAAGGTGGACGTGGTGTCGCCGGACGGCGGCACCACCAGCAACTACACGTTCACGATCGCGGTGGTCTGACCGTCTTCGCCGGCGAGGTGCCGCCGGTGTCGTCGAGGCGCCGTGCCGGGGTCCGCGAGGACGCCGGCACGGCGGACCAAGCGGCCGTCATTCCTTGTAGTAGACGACCTGGTGCGTGGTGGCGAGCAGTTCGCCGCGGCGGTTCCACAGCTGCGCGGTCTGGTCGAAGTAGCCGCCGCGGAAGCCCTGGGCCTGTGCCTGGCCCAGCAGCGGCTCGTCGCCGGTCTCGCGCAGCAGCGCGCTGTCGGCGTGGTAGTAGATGGTCATGGACACCGTGCCCGCGGGCACCGGCGTCGCGCGGCGGCGCCACACGCGCGGGAAGAACACGTCGCACAGTGCGGTCAGCGAGGCGTGGTCCAGCGCACGCGGCGGCTGGTCGCGCACCCACAGGCGGGTGACGCTGTCGCCCAGTTCCGAGCCGTCCCACTTCTGCGGGATGCCGCCCTGCAGCAGGCGCATCTCGTAGCGGTCGAGCCAGGCCACGCGGTTCTGCGGCGGGATGGGGGTGAGCGTCTCGGGCGCGGGCACGTCGGGCATGCGGTGTTCGTCGTGCCGCCAGGTCTCGCGGCGCAGCGCGGTGAACACGGTGGCCGTCACCACCACCTCGCCCTGCTGCTGCAGTTCCACCGTCCAGTGCTGCGTGGAGCGGTTCGTGCGCACGGGACGCGCGACGGCCGTGAACGCACCGTCGGCCAGCGCCGCGCAGTAGTTCACCGTCAGCGACACGGGCTCGCCCAGCCGCTGCGGGTGGTTCAGCACGGACTGCACGACCTGGGCCGCGGTGATGCCGCCGAACGGGCCCACCATGTTGGCGTAGGCGGGGCTGGTGTGGCCGGTCTGGGTGCCGTCGGGCTGAGTCTGCAGCGCGACGGCGTTGTCGAAGGGGGTCATGGGCACAGCGGGAAAAACAACGATGCCCCCATCCTAGGCGTTCCGGGCGATCTGCCTGTCACGTGGACGACGGTGGCCCTGCGAAGAACGCGTTGAGTTCGGCGCCCGGGGCCGCGTCGGCGAAGCCGTCGAAGCGGCCCTCCGACAGGCCGCGGGCGGCGCGCATGAAACCGCCCCAGGCCGAGCGTGCGAGGGCGCCGCCCACGCTCACGCGGCGCACGCCCAGCGCGGCGATGTCGGCCATCGTCAGGTCGCTGGCCCAGCCGATCAGCAGGTTGACCGGCTTCGGCGCCACGGCCGCCACCACCGCGGCGATCTGCTCGCGGGTGCGGATGCCCGGCGCGTAGAGGCAGTCGGCGCCCGCCTCCGCATAGGCCTTCAGGCGCACCAGCGTGTCGCCGAGGTCGGGCCGGCTCACGAAGAAGTTCTCGGCGCGGCCTACCAGCAGCGTGTCGCCGCCGCTCGCGTCGATGGCCGCGCGGGCGGCGCGCAGGCGGGCCACCGCGATGTCGAGGTCGAACAGCGGGTGGTCGGGCTGTCCCGTCGAGTCCTCGATGGACAGGCCGGCGACGCCGGTGTCCACCGCCATGCGCACGCTCTCGGCCACGGCCGCCGGGTCGGCGCCGAAGCCGTTCTCGAAGTCGGCGTTCACGGGCAGGTCGGTCGCGGCCACCATGTCGCGCAGGTGGTCGAGCACCTCGTCCCTTGTCATCCCGCCGTCGGGGCGGCCGAGCGACCACGCGCAGCCGGAGCTGGTGGTGGCGAGCGCCACGTGGCCGTGGCCCGCGAGCCAGCGGGCGCTCCCGCGGTCCCAGGGGTTCGGGAGGACGAAGCAGCCGGATGCGTGGAGATCGCGGAAGCGGTGGCGGAGCGTGGTGATGCGAGTCATGGCGGGCACCTCGTGAACGGGACTCAGCATCGTAAACAAACCGTCATCCCGGTGAACGCCGGGATCCACTGCCCCCGCGGCGCGCCAGCGGAGGGTGGACCCCGATGTTCATCGGGGTGACGCGCCTTCGTTTCGATGTGGCTCATGCAATGAGCCTCCCGCATGCGATCCTTCATGTCCTGGGAAAACAACGAGAAAGGACACGGATGGATCAGATCACGGACCTCGCCGCCGGCATCGGCGAATGGCTTTCGGTGCCGGTGCCGCTCGTCGGCGCGGCGATCATGGGCGTGCTCGTGGGCTGGCTCTGCTGGCGCACGCGGTCGACCCACCCGGTGCTGGTGCGGGTGTGGCGGCTGCTGATGGGTGGGGCCGCGATGGCGGACCGCGAGATCGGCGCCCTCGTCGAAGCGCGGGACCGGTTGCTGAAGTTCCGGTTCCTCTTCGTCACGCGGGTGCGCACGCTCGCGCAGGCGCGGCGGCTCGGGCGGTGGTCCGTCGCCCACGACGAGGACCTGGCCGACGTGAATGCATGCGGCCCGCTGTTCGACC
>Ga0209050_1001939_pt1 | contig 19671 bp, 7 predicted proteins | sample Araplavi_mTSA_r2_FD_184276 | JGI IMG/M metagenome (GOLD analysis project Ga0209050, IMG submission 184276) | Arabidopsis root microbial communities from North Carolina, USA - plate scrape MF_Cvi_mTSA_r2 (SPAdes) (version 2) | ecosystem: Host-associated > Plants > Roots > Endosphere | place: USA... | reverse complement strand
TGATCGGGTTTGTGAAATTCGAACCGTTGATCGTGATCGGCTGGCCCACCGTTCCGCTCGCGGGCGATAGGCTGGTGATGGAAGGTTTTCCCACGATGATAAAGTCCGTAGCCGACGCCACCGCGGTCTGCACCGCATCGGTCTTCACACTGATACGTCCCGTGGTCGCACCCGCCGGAACCTGCACCACCAGTTGCGTGGCCGACACGGACTTGACCGTGGCATTAACCCCGTTGAAAAATTGAACCGTTGGATTGTGCTGGAGATTGGTGCCGGTGATGGTCACACTCGTCCCCGAAACACCGCCCGTGGGATTAAACGATGTGATCGATGGCGGCGAGAGAATTTCAAAGTTACTTGCCGTGGTCGTGGTCCCTGGCGTAGTGGCCACGCTGATGGCGCCGGTTACCGCGCCGGCGGGGACTTTCACCACCACCTGATTATCGGTACCCACACCAACCTTCGTGGCCGTCAAATTATTGGCAAACTTTATCGTCGCCCCGGTGAGATAGGATCCGTTGAGCGTGACTTGGGTGTCCACCCCTCCTTTTGCCGGGGTGAACGACGTAATGATGGGCTTCACATTCAAAACAAAATCCGCCAGGCTCAACGCACCATTCACATTGATCTTCCCGGTGGACGCCCCTGCGGGCACCTGGCAAATGATCTGGGTCGACGACGATTTTAAGATCGTGGTGGCCTGAACATTATTTGTGAAGCGCACATAGGGTGAGTTTGGCAAGTTGATACCGGTGATGGTGACCACCGTCCCGACAATGCCCGAGCTGGGATTGACGGCTGTGATCTGCGGTGCGCCCAGCACCGTGAAGAGGTCGGTGGTTTCAAATGTACCGCCCGTGGTTTGCACAGAGATCTTCCCGGTCACGGTGCCGGCTAAAACTTCCACCGTCACCTCGGTGTCGGTCTTGCTCACGATCTTCAGATCTTTCAAGGCCACCTTCGCCGATGTGATCGAGGCCAGGTTCATACCGGTGAGCACGATCTGCGTGCCCGTCACACCCGACGGCGGGTCGAACTTCGAAATAAGCGGCGCACCCTGCACTACGAAGTCGGTCGCTGATTGCGCCGTGCCAGCCGGTGTGGTCACCGATATTTTGCCGCTGCTCCCCCCTGCGGGTACCTTCGTTTTGATCTTGGTGCCATCGTTGGTGACGATCTGCGCGGGCGTCGTGCCGAATTTAACTTCAAACGCTCCTGTAAAATTCAGCCCGGTAATAAGAACATCCGTGCCCGCAGCGCCCGTGGTTTTATCCAATGCCTGTATGGACGGACCGGGAATGGCCGTAAATTTTTTTGGCGTCTTCCCTTTTCCGCCGGGTGTGTATACATAAATCGTATCCGTCGGCGCGCCATCGGGTACCCGTACCGTGATGGCTTCGGGTGCGTCGGTGATGATCTCCGCTTCCAGGGTCGGCCCGAAGGTTATCTTCTGCACGTCCGCAAGATTTTCGCCTTCCAGTTTGATCACTTTCCCGGCAGCGCCGTTATCGGGCGTAAAGGATATAATTTTAGGAGCCATCAACACCAGGAAAGCCGCAGGCTCCGACACTCCGCTGGCCGAAGTGACGCGGATGTCGGCTGCATCGGGCGACAACCCTGAAGGGACGGTCACCAGGATGGTATCGCCGGAAACGGTAAAGACCGCGTCGCGCTCCGTGTCCTGGTCGGGCGATTTGAATCGAACTGCCGATACGTTGGTGAAATAACTCCCGCCAACCTTGATGGGCGTGCCTATACCCGAACGGTTGGGTTTCAAGACGCGAATGACGGGCACCGGCGGCAACACGGTGAAAGCCTTTGGCTTCGAGGCGCCGTATTTTGTTTTTACCGTAAGCGAAACTTCTTCCTGTTGGGTCCGGAAAGGAACAATGAATTGCGCTTCCGTACGCGTTGGCGTGCCGGCCGTGCTAATGACGCTGTTGTCCACCAACACCTGCAGCGACGCATCAAAATAATTTCCGTTAATGGTAACGATCTTGCCCGATGGCGCCGAAGCCTCGCTCACGGAAGTGATCTCCGGCGGCAACAACACCTCATCCCGAATACATCCATCAACCCATACCAGCAAGAAGGCCAGGATGGCCATTTGTGCAGCGCGTAAAATCCGTTTCATTCGATGAGCGTTATAAGCCTGAAAGTAGTAGTCAGTAGCCAGTATTCAGTAGTTAGTAGTTAGTAGTCAGTAGCCAGGGACAATTTTTTGTCTGCGGCTTTACTTGAAGTCACGCCTCTGTCAGACAGAGGTCCGCAACTTCATTTCATTTTCTTACTGAATACTGGCTACTGATATCCGGATTTTTGCTCCTGGCTCCTGAATCCTCATTCTTCCCTCCTGATAACCACCCGCAACGTCTCCCCCTTGCCGCTTTCATTCGGTATGGAAAGCAAATACAATCCGTCGCTCAGGTGCTGGGCATTCACAAATCCATCTGCATCGGGTTCTTTGGCCGACAGCACCAATTTTCCTTGGGCGTTATAGAGTTCGAAGGGTAAAGGTCGGGCGAGGTTTTGAATTTTGAACAGGCCATTGCTGGGGTTGGGTGCGACGCTGATGTGGGAGGAGAAGGTGCTTTCGGTTCCCGTGATGACGCACGTATTGTTCCAGATCACGGTGTCGGAGCAGGTACCGGTGTTCTTCACGATCAGGTATTCGCCAAGACCGTCGATGTCCATGAGGTCGAGTGGTGTGGTGCTGCCTTTTTTGAAAAGGGTGTATTCGCCCTGGGTAAAGTTGGCATCCGTAACCAATTCGGACCACAGGGGCTGGAAGCCTTTGCAATCTATGTCGGTGGCCAGCACCAGGTCGGGCTTCGGCTCAATGTCTACATCGATGCCTTCCGTAATGGCCGTTCCTTTGCACGTGCCCGTCACTTCACAGGTGTATCGTCCTTCGTCCAGCGGCGATGCGTGCAGGATCGTGAGGGCGGCGGTCTTGGTGCCGCTGATGTTGCCCGCATCGGACAAGAGGGAGCCGTTTTTCTTCCAGCTATACGTCAATCCGGTGCCGCTCGCCGTCACTGTGAGCATAAGTTTATCATCCTGGCAGGTCGCCAGGTCGGTGGTTTGCGAGACAATTTGAGTTCCCTTGTTCACCGCAACGGTGATGCCCGGCGAGTTGAGCGGGTTGCCGCATCCTGACTTCACTTCGCAGGTATACACGCCGGCATCGGCAGTCGACGCCGAGAGGATCAATAGCTCATCCGTTGTAGCTCCCGTAACGGCCGTGCCGTCCGACAGTGCTACGCCGTCCTTTTTCCATTGAAACTGGAAGTTGCCTGTGCCCGTAGTCACGGAAATTTTCCCCACATCGCCTTCGCACAGTACCGTGTTGCCCGACTGGGAAATGATCGATGGCGTGGGATCAATGTTGAGTTGTGCGGCCGAAGAAGCAATTTCACTGCCACAAGGGTTGTTGATGGTACACGTATAAGCGCCCGCTTCCAGTTCCGAGGCTCCGGTAATGGTGAGCGTAGCCGTGGTGGCCCCGCTATATTTGCCTCCATTGCCGATCACGGTATTTCCTTTTCGCCAGGTATACGTGAGCGCCGTGCCCGAAGCCGTGATGCTGAAGGAAACGTTGGTGCCCGTGCAGACCGACTTGGACACGGGTTGCGCCGTGATCTGCGACGGTGTGCTGATGCTCACGGCCGTGGCCGACGACGTGGCCGGCGTGCCACACATGCCGGTGACCACACAGGAATATTGGCCCACATCACCCGCTGCCAGTTGCTTTAGGGTGAGCGTGTTGGTTTTCGTGCCGACTACAGTGGCACTCTCCACGAGATTGGTCGTCCCCTTGCGCCATTGGTAAGTGATGTTGGCACCGCTGGCCACCAGGGTTATCGAGAGGTCGTTGCCGGCGCAGGCCGAGGCAGTCGCGGTTGGTGGTGTGATGATGGATGCGGGCAGGTATACCGTGAGCGACGCGCTTTGGCTGGTGATGGGTGTGGCAAAACAATCGGACGTTACTTCGCAGGTGTACAGACCGGCATCCGCTGCGGCGATGGTTTTCACACCCAGGTTGGCCGTTTTAGACCCGGTGATGAGCGCATTGTCTGTCAGCGCCACGCCCCCTTTTTTCCATTGGTATTTCACGTTCTGACCGCTGGCCGTAATGGTGAAGTTAATGTTCGATCCCGCGCACGCTTCCACGGCCGTGGGCTGTCCCGTGATGGCGGGGCCGGTCACAAAACTTAGCGTGACGGCAGTAGTGGTCTTTGAGTGATTGCATCCATCATAAATGGTGCAGGTGTAGGACCCCGCATCATTCACATTATCGGCACCTGTGATGGTGAGCGTTGCACTGGTCGCGCCGGAAATATGGCCACCGTTGGCCAACAGGTCGGCACCCTTTTGCCACTGGTACAACAAGGCCGTTCCCGTGGCGGCTACTGTAAACTGAACCGTACTCCCTGCGCAGACTTTCTGGCTTTGGGGGGCAGTGGTGATGTTGATGACGAGTTTGCTACACAGCGTCAGGCGCTTAATGCATTGTTCTTTGGTGGGAATGATGTAATCGCCATTGCTGTCGACAACGGCTCCGGTGGTGAAAGTTCCCACGATGGTCTGGTCGACTTTTGTACCGGTTGGAGAATAGCGGATCAGCGAGGTCTCCTGCCCGAAGCCTTGATCGGGAAGGCTATTGACAATGCCTGCAGTTCCATCGGCCTCTAAATTAAGAGAAACATAGGGATACCCCGGATCGGTGGTGGTGAAGGTATTGATGTAGTCGGCGGCCGTAGGAATCGGAAAGGTGCCCGGATAATTTACCAGAACGTTGCTGCCTTCGAAATCCTGGCCAAGAATGACAAAGTTACTGCCGCGAAAAGCCACCTGGATCCGTCCCAGATCGAAGAGCACATCCTCGAGAACGTCCCCGTCGGACGCTTGAATTTTGATCAGGCGCGACGAGCTGAAGTCCGCCACCGTCAGATACGGATTGCCGTCGGGGCCGATCATGAGCTCGGGGATGGACAGGTTGTTGACGTAGTTGATCTGCCACTGAAACGTGCCCGCAGACGAATATTTATAGAGTGTATACGTTAACGACCCAAAGTTCCCATTATCGGCAAGCACATATACATCTCCCGACGGCGCGGTGACCACCGAACGGCCAAAGAGATCGGCGACAGGCTTCGACCACATCAGCGCGCCCGTAGCGCCATTATATTTGGCAAAGACCAAAAATTCGTTCGGATTTGCCATGGAACCATAGTCGTGCCCCGTGACATAGACGTTCCCGTCTTTATCGACTGTGGCGTCGAGAAGGGCAAAGGTCGTAAAGGTATTTTCCCAAGCCTTGGTGCCGGCGGAAGTATACTTCACCACGCTCAGATCGCTGTTGTGGATGGCCACAACATTGCCACTGGCATCGATCTCAAAATCCCGCACCGTGCCCGTCAGGTCCTTTTCCCAACTTTTGACGCCGGCACTGGTGAGTTTGTAGATTTTCCGGTTTCCAATCAGGACCATCTCACCCGCAGCGTTTCGCGCGATGCTATTGCGAAGGGTGATGCTGTTGGTGCCGTCATCCGTGTAGGTAGGTATGTCGATACACGATTGGTAGTATTGCCCATAGCCAGGCAAGCATATTAATGCCGAGATAATAACAAAGAGGAGGGTTCTCATGTAAGATCAAGCAATAGACAACATCCGAAGTTAGGGAATAATTGGAGGCAAACAATGTTCGGAGGAAATTATAATTGGCGTGAATCGAATTTTGGGGAATATTGATTCAGAAGTTTTCAGAGGCTGGGAGCCTAGCGCCTGAAGTCAGGTATGGGGGGGAGGTTGATGATGGGGCAAAACCGTTAAGCGCTGTCGCGGGCTGGCAATTGCCCGAGCGGTATCTTTATGCACGGGTTGAAACCCATCAAGGTTGCTTGATGTCAGGCATTTCGCAGGCGTCACCTAAATGGGTGACGCAGCCGTGAGAGAGCTTAGCTACTTTTTTTCATGAAGTCGGCGATGGCTTTGTGATACACAGACCTTCTTTTTTTGACCGTCCCGATATTGGGGTTTTCCCGTTTAAAATCGGCAAGCACTTTTCTGGCGTGGGCTACGGCTTTTGTAAACTTATCGCACGACGCCTTCTGGGCACCCGCCGGTTTTTTCTTCCGCTTGCCCCTTCGCCTGGCGACCACGATGCCGTGTCTCGTTCGTTTGACTTCGATCTCCCCTACATTGCCCTTGAGCGATGAAAGAATAGAAAATTGTACTATGCGTGCCATATGGATCTGTAATTCTTCGGTTGTGGTCCCCTCCCCGACCGGCCTTTTATTGGCCCGGACCCGGCATGAACCCGACTTTGACTGGGCGTTGACTAGAGATTGACTGCACGCTGACCTTGCTTTGATACGCTTAAGGAACGGTTAAGCAACGGTTAAGCGACGGTTTATAGTGCAGATTGCGGTTAGGGACATTTCGGCGCTCGGCCTTTGGTAGCCAACAAGTCGGCCTGTGACACCCGCTTCGAACGCGCCATACTTTTCCGGCCTGTCATCATCGACGTTCATATGACAAAAATAAAAACGGTGATCGAACATTTTTTTTGCAGACTGTGCGCCGGATACAGCGGTGTACTAAAGTCGTGCACTTTTTTCATCCGCCGGTTGTCTCTTCCGATCAGACTGCAAGATCTTTGCAGTATCGTCATGTAGTATAATTACCGCTCTTGAAGGTTTCGATGTTACTCATTGCATGTTTGAACTTGCAGGCATTCCATCGGACAAAAAAATTATTCAAAATAAAATATTTTCAAGCGGACACTTTTTTGATTTTAGAATAATTCGCCTAAGTTGGCGTAGGCTTTACGTTGTACGGCATTTTGATGAGTTGTCTGTTATCCCTCAAAACATCCATGCCCTCACCGGAAAGTTTTTCTTAGTTTAAAATTTCCCTCCACGCTTTATCGATCTCCACAGAACTGTGTCACTACGGGCATCAGGGGATTTTGCGTTTGGCCTATCGTCGATTTGTTCAGCTTAGTTGTATTTATCCTGTTCTCACAACATGAAAAAGTTATTGTCATTCCTGTTTTTCCTGCTGGCTGTGGCCACCCAAAGTTATGAACAAGTGACCACGGTGCCGGTGGACCCGTTGACGGGTCGCTTAGCGCTCACGTTGCCTATTACAGAATTGCATTCCGGAAGCATTGACGTGCCGGTGGTCCTGGTATTTACAGCCGGCGGCGGCGTGCGGGCCAGTGCCGAAGAGGGTTCGGCCGGTGTGGGGTGGGATATCGCCATGTCAGGGGCCGTGCGCAGGGAACTGCGCGCACTTCCAGATGATTACAAGGGCCGTGGCGGCGACGCAAGGTTGGGATGGCTTAATGGCCCTACGGCCCTCAGCATCCAGAATTTTACACCGGCCGCGGATAACGACCCGACCACGTGCGTGGACGAAGGCAACGACTTCAATTTTGTGAACGCACTTCATTATACCGTCGATTCCGAACCCGACTTGTTTTCTTTTTCCGCGCCTGGACTGAGTGGTCAGTTTATGTTCAGCGCCGACGGCGTTCCTCGTCCGATACCCTACCAGGATTTGAAGATCGAAATGACCAGGAATACCGGTGGACAGATCACGAGGTTCGACATTACCACCAACACCGGGGTGGTCTATGCCTTCTCCATACCCGAAACATCTTCGCGCCAGGCCACGGCCATGGGTAGTGTGGTGAACTACCTGGCCAGCGGGTTTGGCTACTACCAACAAGTGCTCAACTACACCAGCGGCTGGAACCTGCGCAGCATCACCGCGCCGGACGGCAGCAAGGTAGAATACACCTATCAGCCCAGCCCCGAGCAGGTGACAAACCACGACACCATCGCCGTGGTGACGGAAGCGGGCACATTCCGCAAACAATACACCATCATGGATATTGCTCGCCGAAACGAATTGAGGTATCTCCAAACCAAACTCAATGTGCTCAGTTTCACCTGGCAGGATCACCGCATCCAAAGCTTGGAACTCAACGACCACGCAGGCCATTCGCTGAGTATAAAATATCGTTTTACCTACCACAAATACACCGATCAATGGGCTGGAGACAACAACGAGAAGCGGGCATTTCTGAGCACCGTGACGCAGGAAAGCAACTGCGCTTCCTATCCTTCCTATGTTTTTATGTACCGCGGCCTGGACGATACCGCCAACACCGTGAGCCTCCCGTTTCACTCGGGGGGTCGCACAGACTTATGGGGCTATTGCAACGGCATGGCCACCTCCGGCATCCCGGCCCTCTACGTGAGCTCCGCGCGAACGGATGGCGAACGCTTGCGGGTCATTCCCGTGGGGAACGAAAACGCCACGCTCCCGGGCGACAGTCGTGCCGTGAACGCCGACTACATTGCTTCGGGCATGCCCAGCCTGATCCGCTATCCTACGGGATCAACCACCTCTATCCAATATGAACCCAATTCTTATTTCGATGCCACGGCCAATAGAACACAGTTGGGTGGCGGAGTGCGGGTGAAAAGCGTGCAGTTCGGCGACACCAAAACGAACTATTACTACAACACCAGCGGAAATGCCAGCGCGACCGGCGCCACCAGTGGCAAATTGTCGTACCCGCCTTCCTATGCTTTTGTCGACGGTTCGGCCACATTGCGAACCACTTTCCACATGGGGCCGGAAAGCTATGTGTTGTATAGCCGGGCCGTGGTGAGTCAAAGCGGTAGGGGAAGAACCGTGTATGACTACTTATTGCCAGGAATGTATCCACTGACCGCCGACCAGGACTGGCAAGCAACAAAGACCCGTGTGGCGCGGTTTGTGCCTGTGGCCGCCAATCCGTGTTCGTCGATCGGCAACCTGGTGAGCGGATTTTATATGTCGCCCTTTGCGCCGTCTACGAACTTTGAATTCGAGCGTGGCCTGCCACAGACTGTCCGTGACTATTCGGAGACGGGCGTGAAGGTGCAGGAGCGATCGTATGACTATCAGCGCCTCACGCCCGGGAAGGTCATCATCAAGGGGATTCGCCTCGAACGATTGGCGACTACTATCGTGGCGTATGGTTTGTATTCGGTGATCGCCAACACAGGCAAGGTCGTGCAGACGGAAACGATCGCGCGGACCGATGAACTGAACCCGGGATCCGATCCGGCCAACCCGACGAACGTGTTGTCGAGCACAACCACATATGGGTATAGCCCGACGCACCAATTGTTGACATCGGTGAAGGCGGTGAACAGCGATGGCATGGAGCATGTGACCCGCTTCCGATACGCCAAAGACTTCAACACCCTAACCGATCCGAATACGAAAAAGCCCGAGGCTGTTGGACTGCACCTGCTCAACGCGAACAACCGGCACGGCACTCTCCTGGAAACACAAACCTTGCGCGCGGGCACGCTAACCGGCGCTTCGATTACGCTTTACAAAAAACATGACGATGGACGCGTGCTGCCTTCATTGACGGGAAGTTATCCGCAAGGTTCGGGCTTCAAACCGTTGACGGTGCAAAAAGATAACACCGGCAAGCAGGAAATTTCGTTCGCCGACGCCTATCTGACAAGCATCAAAAGCTATTCGGCCGTGGGCAACAGCATGAGCTTGAAAGATTACCGGCAAAAACGGTCGGGTGTGCTTTATGATTTCAAAGGAGAGTTGCCCTACGCGGTAGTGGCCAATGCCCTGGCGGAAGAAGTGGCCTATGACGGGTTTGAAGATGAGACATCCTTTTTTACACTGCCCGCCAATGTCCGAAGCGCGACCGCCGCCTGGGCCGGGGGTTATGGAGCGAGTGTGCTGGCCGCTACTAAACTGGTGCGTGAAAATCTGTCTAAGGGGGCAAAGCGCTACCGGGTCTCGTGCCGGGTGAATGCGGCGACAGCGACGACCATCACTTTCCGGGTGTATAATCAAGCCATTACGCAAGCCTCTAAGGCCCTGGCCTATGACGTGCCCGATGTTGGCCATTGGAAATACATCGAGGGGATTATCGACATGAGTCCGACCACCGATATGTTTTCCCTTGAGGTGACCAGCAGCGCGGCAGCCTATCTCGACGAAGTGAGATTTTACCCCGCCGACGCCACGATGAGCACCTACACATACGACATCCTGAAAGGCAGAACTTCTGAAGTGGGCGAGCGCGGCGAGGCGGTATTCACGCATTATGACGACCTGAGTCGCGTAACCACGGTGTTGGATCAAAACAAAGATATCCGCCTGTTGAAAGAGTATAACTTTGCTAGTACCACGAACAGCAAGGAACGAAAACTTGAAAAAGGCTTCTTACCTGCAGACGACGGACAATTTCCTGTTGGCTCCCCTATTCATTTCAGCGCTCCTGACAATTGCCTGGCGGTGTCCTATAGCTGGACAATGGAGCTGGCAAACGTGACACAATCGGCATCCGGGCAGGCGTTCGAATATACTCCAACGGCCGCCGGCGTACTCACGGTTTCGCTAACGGTATCATACCCCACCCTGGCACCGGTTACGACCTTGTATACCTATTGCATCATAGCGGAGCCGATCAGTTTCAAAATGAAGGTAAAAGATCTGGTGCACACCGTTCCCACCGAACATCAAAATAATTTCTATGGCGAAGAATGCTCCGAGAACCGGAAAAAATTTACGATAACCAACCTCAGCGGTGGATGCGGAAAATATACCTATAAGTGGACGATAACAAAGGGTGGCACAACAACCGTGTTAGCGGAATCGGGTGGTCCGGTATATACATTCGATACCATGATGGATCTCAAAGTTTCATATGAGATGCGGTGTACCATCACATCAATTTGCGGCTGCAGCACGGTTTCCAAAACCAATGGCCAATTCATCACCTACCATCACACCGAGCCATGCAAATAACATTCTCTACCGATACCTTAATTGTTTTCCCTATGCCAGCCAAGATGGTTTTTATTGTTTTTGTTTCGCTTTTCCTGTTAACCACTTTGGCAACAGCAGGAAATGGACTCATCACCGGCCCGGCTACAGCCGACTTATCGGGAACTTTCTCATATGAGGTGTCCGATGATGCTACCTACTCCGGCTGGCACTTCACGGTGACCGGTGGATCGGTCAAATCCAGCCGCAGGTCCGGTTTTCATTATTACGTTACCGTGAAATTCAACCGGCCCGGCACTCAGAATGTTAAATTTCTGGCCAACGGCAACGTGGTCTATGATACCTATGCTGTGGTCGTAAGCGGTTGTCCGAATGTTCCTAGGGTCAACAACGGTGTCCGGTGCGGCCCGGGAACCGTTAACCTGACAGCCACTGCCGATTCGGGGTGTGAGGTGCGATGGTATCTGGGTGGAAACTACATCGCCACCGGGAATTCGCTCAATACCCCATCAATTTCTTCAGGTTCCGTGACCTACCAGGCCGAAGCGTATTATGCTCCGAATGATTGTGCCAGCGCCCGTGTGGCTGTGACAGCATCAATCAATGACCTGCCTCCGGTTCCGGCGTCCATTTTTGCATCTCCTACTGGCGTATGCGGTTCTGGTACGGTCGCTTTGAGTGCATCGCCTGTAATAAGCAGTGAAAGCTTTGTCTGGTATGATGCCGCAGGCAATGCCACCACCAGCACGCCCACCGCCAGCGCGTCGTCGCCTACCTTCTCGGTAGCACGGCGCAATAACAGCACCGGGTGCATCGGCCAGAAGATCAGCCTCGGCATCACCATTGACACTACGCCTGTACCTTTCACGGTAGGTGGTGGGGGCACCTATTGTGCTTCCAATCCTCCGCCGCCCGTTACCCTGAACGGATCACAATCCGGCCTCATTTATAGTTTGATCGATGCAGACAACAGGCAATACGGCAGCATTACCGGCACGGGTGGGGCATTGACGTGGACCAGACCATCTGTCGCAAACGGCATCTTTTCCGTGAAAGTTTTCAGCGAGCACTACGTCTGCTCCTTGCCCATGACGAGCGCGGTAGCCGTTACGCGCAACCACGAGTCCGTTGGAGGAACGCTTAGCCCCTCCGTGATCCACAGTTATGGTCCGGCAAACGGGACCATCACGCTAAGCGGACACACCGGCTCGGTTCTTCAGTGGGAGGTGTTGGGTGCGGCAGGATGGGAAGTTGCTCATGGCACGAAGGGCGCAACAAGCTATACCTACTCCGGGATCTCCGGCTCGACATTCGTCCGGGCGGTCGTACAGAACGGCGTCTGCCCACCGGTCCATAGCCAAACCGCGGTCGTTAACGTCTACCCGGCGCTGTACATCAGCGCTACGCAGACAGTGATCGCGTATGGCGGCAGTGTCAACCTGCAAGTGAGCCAAGATTACCAGCGCTACCAATGGAATTTCAATGGCGTGCCCATTCCCGGCGCAACAACCTATAGCTACGATGCGACCCGTCCGGGACGCTACGGTGTGATGGTGCGGGGCAGTAGCAACGCCCCTTCAACCGGCGGGGAAGTGGAGATTACCAGTGCAACCAACGCACGGGCCAATATGGAAAGCACGACGGTGATCCGCGAGCGAGGTGTGAAAGCAAGCACCAACCTGTTTGACCTGCCGGCGGAAAAACTGGCCCAAGTTATGACCTACAGCGATGGCATGGGGCGTCCCGTACAGCGCATCGCCGTCGGGCAGTCGCCCCGAGGCCGTGACGTGGTGCAGTATTCGGAATATTCCAGCCATGGTCTCCCTGAAAAACGATATCTCCCCTATGTATCCAGTACACGCGATGGACAGCTGCGCACCGATCCGCCGACGGACCTGAGGGTCTTTCACGACGGCTCAGGTAATGACCTCAGCCGCAACGATGCCCCTTATGCCGTCGCCAAACTGGCCGACAGTCCGCTGGCCAATGTGCGCGAACAAGGTGCGCCCGGTGCGGCCTGGCAGCCAGGTGCACATAGCGTGAAGATGGACCTGGTGATGAACGCCGCAGACCAGGTGCACTACTGGAAACCGGATGGAACAACCGACTCCTACTACGCGGCCAATACCCTGGCCGTTACCCAAGTCACCGATGAGAACGGCAACCTGGTACGCACCTTCACCGACAAACGGGGTAACACAGTGCTGAAGCAAGTGCAGCTCGACGAAACCGTGGAGACCAAATCGACACCGTGGCTGGAAACGTATTACCTCTACGACGGCTTTGGCAACCTGACCTGCCAGATCCCTCCCAAAGCCATGGCCCTATTGGGCACCGGCCCTACCCTGGCCGCCAGCAACCCCGTGGTGGAGGAACTGATCTATCAATATACCTATGACGACGCCGGCCGGCTTACCCAGAAAAAAGTGCCCAACGCCAAATCCGAATATTTTGTCTATGACCCCTACGACCGGCTGGTGCTCACGCAAGACGGCAACCTGCGCGCCACCAACACATGGTTCTTTGTGAAATATGACAGCCGCGACCGCGTGGTGATGACAGGACGCTACAGCGACGCCATACACACTACACTGGACGATATGCAGCGGTTTGTGCGGCCGGACGAGCCCTCGCCAACGGCCGTGGCCTTCGAAGAAGAAGGCACCGTCCTGTTGGGCTACACCAATCTTGCATTCCCCACCGCCAACGCCGACAATACCCCCCTGGTGCTGCATGCCGTGAACTACTATGACCACTATAACTTTAACCGCGTCGGCCAGGAGGACTACACCTACACGCCACAGAACCTTCCCGGCGAAATGGACGCCGCCACCTTCGTGGAAGGAAAGCCCACCGGCCACAGGACACGAATCGACGGCACCAACACCTGGCTCACGACCGCTGTGTTCTATGACATCTATGGTCATGCCATCCAGCAACGCAGCAACAACCACCTGTCTACGGCAATCGACAACCTGAGCACGGCCGTTTATGACATGGAGGGGAAAGTGAAGTACACCAAGACGTATCACAACGGCGGCGGCCCCAACACGCTCACCGTGTTGGGGCGGTATGTCTACGACCACGCCGGACGCCTCACGGATGTATACCAGACGTTGCCCGGCGGAGCCGAACAATTGGTGGCCCGCTATGTCTACAATGAATTGGGCCAGCTCGTCGATAAAAAACTGCACGCCACCGCCAGCGGCTTCCTGCAGAGCATAGATTATCGCTATAACGAACGGGGATGGCTCACGTCCATCAACAACGCCCAGTTCAACGACACCAACAATTCGGACACCGACGCGCCGGCTGACTATTTTGGCATCGAACTGCTCTATGAGAAAACAGAGGCGGGACTGAACGATAAGACCGGCGACAAGACCTATTGGAACGGCAACATCAGCGCCACCAAGTGGCGCAACTTCGGGTCCACGCCCGGCACAACGGACCAGCACAGTTATAAATATGCGTATGACAAAAGCGACAAGCTTAAAACAGCAACCTTCCAGACCAGCACGGACATGGACTGGAACAACGCCGTAGGCACACTGAATGAACAGATGACCTACGATGCAAACGGAAACATTCTGACGCTGAAACGCAACGCCCTGTTGCGCACCTTCAGCAAAGGCAAAGTCTCCATCAGTGCCCAGCCCATCGACAACCTGGTCTATAAATATCAGGACGAAACCAACAGGCTGATGAAAGTGGAAGACCTCACGGCCAACGCCGACGGATTCAACAATGGCATCAAGACCCCAATCGAGTACAACTACGACGACAACGGCGGCCTGACAATCGACAAGAACAAAACCATAAAAGCGATTAGCTATACCGTGCTGGGCAAACCGAAAACCATTCTCTACAACGACGGCCACAAGTTGGAATATACCTATGACATGGACGGCAACAAACTGATCGTAAAAACCTTTGCCTCCAAAAATGCCACACCATCCAGCCGGACGGATTATGTGGGTGGCGTTGTCTATGAAAATGGGGTGCTGAGCTGCTTTGGTTCGCCCGAAGGCCGGGTGGTGAAGAACGGAGGAACGTATGAATATCAATATGCCCTTGCCGACCACCAGGGCAACACGCGGGTGTTGTTCAGTTCAGCGACGCCGGCGGCAAAGCGCGTTGCCACCGACTTTGAAACAGCGAGCACCGATTTCAATAACTTTCCCACGGGCGGAAACCTCTGCAAACTGCCGCTCTATGACCACACGGGCACGACCACGTCCACAAATTCGCAGTTGCTCAACGGAGGGCCGCACGGCCTGATCGGCCTGGCCAAAAGCTATAAGGTTTATCCCGGCGACAAGCTCAAGATCGAGGCCTACGCCAAATATTTCGATCCCCAAACCGGCAACAGCCACCTCGGCGACTTTGCGGGCGACCTCACCGCGGCGTTCAACCTTTTTGCGACATCCACCGGCGAAGCCCTGCGCGCCTACAACGGACTGAACGTGTTTGGCAGTTTTATTGCCTCCGGAAACGGCGCCGGAAAGCACGACCATCCCAAGGCGTTCGTGAACATCCTGCTGTTCGACAAGAATTATAAGTTCGTGGACATCGCCGCAGACCAGATCGACGGCGGCGAGCAGGACGCCTCTTTGAAAAAGTCAATGCACGATTTTCTGTCGACGGAATACACCGTAAAAGAAGCTGGATATGCGTATGTTTATATTAGCAACGAAACGCCAGCGCAAGTGGATGTCTACTTTGATGATGTGACGATGACGTATACGCCGACGAATGTTTTGCAGGTGAATGAGTATTATCCCTATGGGCTGCAGACGGCAAGTAGTTGGACAAGAGAAGGGAATAGTAATAACTTCTTGTACAACGGTGGGACTGAGCAAAATACGACGACTGGGCTCTATGATCTTGCTTATCGGAATTTTGATCCGGCGTTAGGTCGCTTTCATCAAGTCGATCCGTTGGCGGATGACTATAGCTCACTGTCACCGTATAATTACGCTAACAACAATCCTGTTTACTTTAATGACCCGGCCGGTCTTGAAGGACAGGGAGGATGTGGATGGTGTATGTTTGATCCGAATGTTAAGGACTCGAATGGAGGTAGTTCAAGTGGACAGATGTTCGCGCCTGACCTAATCGATGTTGGCTATGGCACTCTAAACTTGACAACAGGTCAGGTCGCAGCTTATGGTCTTGGAAGCTATCCGGGCGGCAGCCTAACGGCCTTCTCTGAAGAGATGAGAGCCCAGCGGGCCGCCCAAAGCCAGACTATGATTACCGACCCGGAACTGATTGCAGCACTTATGCAAGCATTCAATTCGAACGAACGAATATTGTATGGTGCTTTTTATAAGGGAAATTATAGATTTGTGCAGATTGATGAATTTGGAAACGTATATGTTCCCTATACGAATACAATATTAAAAAATCCAGTTCGTACAGCAGGAGGAAATGGAAGATCCGCAGACACGTTTCACGACATACTGGATGGCACCGGATTGATTCCAGTAATTGGTGAAGTCGCAGATGGAATGAACGCAATTACTTATGCATTAAGGGGGCAGTGGGGTAATGCTTCTTTAAGTGCCGGAGCTATGGTGCCCTTTTTAGGGTGGGGCGCTGCTGGAGGTAAATTTTTATTTAAGAGCAGGAAAGCACTTAGCAATGCTGACCTTGTTCAAAAAGCAGCTCGAAAAGCTGAAAAAGCAATTGGCGGCACTGGGAGATTTGCTGGGTCTGCAAAGCATAACTATGCTACAAATTTATTAGAACGCTATCAAAACATTTATGGAGACAGGGGATTGCAATTTAGAGTGGGATTTGATAACGGACCAGGCAATAGAGGGGTGCTGGATGTACTTGATAATGCAAATGGAATTATCTACGACTGGAAATTTGGTTATCCTGGAATGACTCCCGCAATGTTAAATACGACACCTCAAATGTTGAAATATCAGAGAAACTTCGGACTCCCTACAGTAATTATTAAGCCATGAGTACTCCAAATGAAGTAAAGAAAAATATTCTGAAGGATTGGTCGGCAGAATTTCCGATACTGTACACCTTTGCTCAGGATAAATTGTATAAGATAATAGGACCAGTTATTGTTGGCCTAGAGCTTACCAAACTCCCAAGGTCTGACGATTATAGACCTCACTTTGTTTGCTATCCGCTATGGAAAGGCAATGAAAAGGAATGCTTGGAAGAATCCTTGATTCTAAGGGAGATTGTTAATCGACGTGGGCTTCAGTTCAATATTCCGTATTTGAAGCACGAAAACTACTTTGTCGAGGCTGCTGGATGTGTACGGGATCAAATACAGATATCATTTGAAAAAGATGTTTCATTGGAGTCAATGTTTGAATTAATTGATTATCAATTTGGACACATCTTGATAAAATCTAGCCCCGTTGGACAGGCAAAACTGTATGAGTTGAAGCTATTAGCTGCTCTATACGTTGAAGATTTTGAGTCTGCAATTAAGATATTAAACGAAATAGAAAAGGCAGGCCGAGCCTGGTTACCAAATCTATTTGAATGGAAGTACGGAAAGTTTGTTACTTGGTTTAAAACCTTAGAAGAACGGGTTAGCAATCGTGGTGAATTCATGAGACATGTTCAAATTAACAAACAGGATAAAAAATTATCTAAACTCCACATATCTGAATTAAAAATATAATAACAATTTGGTCGATTAAACTACTATGGGCGATATCCCGGGTAGAGAAACAGATTTGGCGTGCAGAGGTGACGATAGGAGGAATAAGAGATGGAATATTTATACCACTCGGTACAATGACTTATGGATTCAATATTTTCGATGGAAAACTTGACGTCATCTATCCGCATGTGACGCAAGCTACTCCTTGGCATGTAGATTCATTTACAAATAAATCAAAATGGTAAGACTAATTTTTGTGGCATTTTTGTAATGTCCGTGGAATCGAAGAAGTTAGTGTTCACCAAGATTCTTTTGGAGCTAAAGTTCATTATCCGAGGCGGATCTGATGTGCGAATGAGGCGCACGGTATTGCTATGTGTATCCAATGGGAAAGTCCATAAGGCTCTAGATGTTTTATCTGATGTGGTGTCGAGGGTAAATACGGTTTATAACAAAGAAGCGGATAGTTTGAAGCTATTTGATGAGAAAGAAGACTATCACACTAAGCTATCCATTGTGAAAACGGATGATCACGTTAAGGCTATGCTCTTGGAGACTAAAAAGATTGAGTCGAAATATAACCCAAAGCAAAACGTATCTTTTGAGAAGTCTTACGAATTAAGTTTTGATCCGATAGGGTGTTTTTTTTATAACTCAACCAAGCAAATTGATAAGCATCGCACGGTTTATACCGGCCAAGGAAACAAGAGCATTAGCAAGTTTATCCCAGGAGAAGTTCCTTGTGTTGCACTTTATGAAAGCCTCTATTTATTCGTTGACAATGAATGGTGCCTATCCAATCGAGATGGTTCCCTTAGTTGCCTGTAGGGCTGAGTTATTCCAGAACCCTGTAGTACGTCGTTTTATTGGTATACTATCCTTGCAAGAACTCCAGATAGAGCATTCGCACTGGCGATGGAAGTGCAATTGGCACAAGCCTATATGCTGACGCACGGCGGTATTCGACCTCCATTACAAATTAGACCTTAGAATGAATTATGAAAAATATACTTATAGAGATGGGGATAAGCCCCGAGAATCATCCCGGCACGAATGAGTTATCTCCAAAAGCAAAGAGTCTACTTAGTACGTATGGTAATGAAACTACATTTATTTCAAGGCTTTTCACAAGGCTGTTAGCCGAATGGCGCCCAAAGAATTTATTGAAGATTGCAATTCAAATTGTTGACTCGAAAGAGAAGGAAAAAATCGTTCCGTCCAATCGATTCACCAAGGCTTGCGCTATCTACACATATTTCGAATTCACGCCCCTCCACAATGAGCAAAACCAAACTAGTCGTTATAAAATTCTTTTAGATTTAATGCTTAGCGCGCTGACGAAAGGTTCAGAAGAATTTGGCTGGCCAATTGAAGTTTTTAACGCGACATATTCAAAAATTATGAATTCGAACTTTATCAATGAATATTCGCTTTTGGCACCAAAGATGTCACCCGACAAGAGACACAGTGCCTTCATGGTCGCGAGCATAGAGCGAGATTGGAGCACAATTTTCTTAGAAATCAAAGACAAGTTCGCTCAGATCAAAAAAGTCGAAGTTATAAAGCTGGCGCAACACAAGGACGACTTTAGCATCGCAAAAAACATCAAGTGGATTGACAATAAGGACCTTGTCATATCAAACCAAGACAATGAGATAAACGTTAGGTATACCCTATTCAATGAGTCTATTGAAATTTTCCTTACACCCAATATTCATAATGAAGACTACTTACAAGATGAACTCAAGCTTCTTAGTCCTGACACATCCAAAGAAGAAAGCATTGAAATAATCAATAGAAGGATTAATGAAATCAAAAGAAAATGAATGCCACCTCCAACGGTGGCTCCCTTGGGATTTATAAAACCTAAGGAAAGACCTCACCTATCGGGCCAATCGAGCAATGGGTGCTACTGATTTGGGTGGGCTGCAATATTTTATTGGTAGCGGTGGAGCAAGAATGAAAACAGCAACTAATGGTGGCGTAGGGTATTATGAAGACTATAATTATACGGAATGGAAGCGTAAGCTTCCCCTGAGTAGCTACACTCGAATGTAATAATTATCATCGTAAACCCTTGTTGGAATGTGGGATACTCGGTGTCGGCCTGTGCGGCTGGGAGTCTTCCACATTTCAACAGGAACGCCCGTGGCGTAATGTTATCTAAGCTGTCATGGGGTCGAACATTGTTGTATTTCCAG
>Ga0209050_1001935_pt1 | contig 19694 bp, 5 predicted proteins | sample Araplavi_mTSA_r2_FD_184276 | JGI IMG/M metagenome (GOLD analysis project Ga0209050, IMG submission 184276) | Arabidopsis root microbial communities from North Carolina, USA - plate scrape MF_Cvi_mTSA_r2 (SPAdes) (version 2) | ecosystem: Host-associated > Plants > Roots > Endosphere | place: USA... | reverse complement strand
GCCTTGCTGCGACACGTTGCCGTTAGCGTCAACCGAGCGTACCAGGCGGCCGAACGCATCGTATTGCGCACTGGTCGGATGGTAGATCTTCTCACGCAGGGTGTTGGTGCCGGTCTCCAGGCCGCGGCGGTCGTAGGTGTGCAGCGTGGTCACTCCATTGCCGGCGTTGTCGATACCTTCCGTCGATACGGCTACTTCGCCAAAGGCGTTGTAGACGACCTTGTTCACGCCACCGGCAGCATTGGTGGTCTGCACCAGTTCGTTGTCGGTGTTGTAAGCGAAGCGGGTCACACTGTTCTGTGCGGAAGCCGAGGCTTTTGCACCGGCTAGCGCTGCTACGGCGCCGGCCGCGGCCGAGAGCACGCCGCCTTGCAGGCCTGCCAGCACCTCTGCAGGCACACTGGTGGCGTAGGCAGTCGTCGCACTCAGGCGTCCCAGGGTGTCGTACTCGGATTCTGTCACATTGCCTGCCGCGTTGACGGCAAAGCGCAGGCGGCCCGCATCGTCGTAGAAGAACAGGCTGCGATTGCCCAGCGCATCCTTCATGCTGGTACGGTGACCCGATGCGTCGTAGGTATAGGTGGTGGCGTGCGCCGCCCATACGGCATCGACTGCCGCACTATCCATATCGCCGCGCAGCAGCGCAACGCCGGTGCCTGGCAGCTCGGCCACGACACGGCCTTGCAGGTCGTAGCGCTTCAATACGCTGCGCTCGTCGCTGGTGCCCTTGGCGACCGTGGTGCCAGTCAAGGCGCCGACGCTGTCGTAGGTGAAGGTCGAAACTGTGCCGTCGGCATTGGTCTGGCTGGCCAGTTGGCCCAGCTTGTTCCACTTGCTGGTCGTAACCTGGTCTTCGCTGTGGGTAGCCGGGCGCAGCGCATCCAATGCGGACGTCGCGCTTGGGGTGCCCAGTGCCTTGTTGGCGTAGCGGCGCGTCGTTTCCAACCTGCCACTGGTGTCGTATGAGTATTCCGTCAGATAGCCTTCGCCATTGACCTCGCCAACTTTCTGGCCCTTCTTGTTGTAATAGACGAAGGATTGGATGTCCGCTGCATTGGCTGCCGGGATCGGCGCCATGCTGAACAGGTCGGCATCGTTCCTGGTCAGGTCAATGATCTTCGACGGCGCGACTGTGGCGTAGGCGATGGTTTGCACCAGTCGGCCAGCCGCGTCATAACGGTACTCGGTCATGAAGCCTTCGCCATTGATCGTCGCGCGCACGCGGCCATTCTTGTCGAAGTACTGCTGGACTTTGCGGTCGGCAGTGTCCTGGCCCAGCGAAACGGTCTTCAGGCCTGGCACGACGACCAGGGTGAATGCGGAAGACAACTTTGACTGGTTCTCCGTGTCGCCGGAATAGCTCGCAATGATCGTATTCTCGCCAACCGGCAGGTTGACGCTTGGCAGCCAAAGCGTGGCGACGCCGCCGCTCACGTCGGCGACGCCAAGCACGGTGTTTCCGCTGATGAAGGTTACTTTGCCCGAAGGGGCATTACCGGTCACCGCCGCGCTCAGCGTCAGCGACGTACCTTGCGCCACTGGCCCAGTCACTTTGTTCAGGATGACCGATACCGGCGCGGCCATCATCGTCTCGTCGATGGAACCGGACATGCTGGTCGCATTGGCTGCGTCGCCTGAATACACCGCAGTGATCTGGTTTAAGCCTGCCCGGAAGGAGCCAGTGCTGATGGTAGCCACGCCATTGACCAGCGTACCCACGCCCAGCAGGATCGTGCCGTCGTAGAAGTTGACGGTGCCGGTCGGGCTGCCATTGCCGCCGCTCACGCGCGCACTCAGGGTTACCTTGCCATCCTGCTGCACCGCCGCCGTCGCAGTCGCCACAGTCGTGACGGTTACCTGCCTGTTTGCGTCCGCGTTTGGTGAATAATTGATCGTGAGGGCTGGGTTGACTTCGTCACCGGAATAATAGGCCTTGACCCCGTTCAAGTCGCCCAGCAGGTTCTTGACCGTGATGCGTGCCAGCGAACTGTCGAGCGCTGCGCTGCCCAGGAAATTACCGTACTGGTCTTTGAAGCTTACGTAGCCCCCCGGATTTGCGCCGTTGACCTTGGCAGTCAGGACCACCGTTCCCGGCTCTGCGCCCGGAACGCTGGTCAACGCACCCGAAGCGGTCTGGTAAGGCGTATTGGCGTATTGGCCGTAAGTGCGGGAACTGTAGAAGCTATCACCCGAATAGACGATATCGAAATAGTAACCATTGCGGTTCTTGGCGTCGCCGGGCCAGCGGCCTGGCGGTACCGTGACCACCGCCTTCCCATCAACCAGGGTTGCGGAGCCGATGCGCTGCTGGCCATCGCGCGAGAAGATGGTAACGGTGCCAGCCGGAAGCGGGTGCTTTCCTTCCCCAACGGTAATGGTAAACGTTCCGGTACCGTCCGGCGCAGTTTGGACAGCGTTATAGATATTTGGCTGCGGCTTGGTGATATTCAGCGGGAGTATGGTGCTGCTCACAGACTGCTCGGCCCCATTACCAGAATAAACTACGCGTATCTGGTGGGTGCCGACTGCCAGGTCGTCCACGTAAATCATGCCAGTACTGTATTGGTCGAGCTTGATGCTACCGATGATCGCGCTGCCGTTATAGAAGGTAAATGTGCCCGGAGCGTTGTAGCGCGTGCCTCCGTCCACATTCTCCAAACGAGCATACAAGGTTACCCTGGCGCCATACGCGTATGACGTGGGATTGGAGCCATTGGAAAAGGACAGCCGCGGAATAGTCGGCAGCGTGTCCGTCGTCAGCGGTGTCAGCGCCGAGCCGCTGTCGGCGCGCGAGACCCAACTTGCCACGTACTCGGCACGAATCGGTTCGCCGACGGCAATGCCGCTGTTGAAGTCGCAATAGGCCAAGCCATTCTTCACCTGGCCATAGCCGATACTCGTACTGCCCCGATAGAAGTACACCATCGCGGTCTGGTTGTAATTCAAATCGGGGCGCTCGAGGATGCCCGGCTGGTCCTTGATCTGCGCCACGACACGCACCCTGTCGCCGGCATTTGTATGATCGCTCGACAGGAACAGCGTCGGGGTGACTTTGGTGTAATTGACGTACACGGTCGTCTGGCCGGAAACGACAGCCGCATTGTCGGCATCGCCGGAGTAAACTGCCTTGAAGTTATGGCCGCCGCCATAAATGGTCGTCGAGCTCATCGTTGCAATGCCATCCTTGACCATCGCGCAGCCGATCACGTTCGCATCATCGTAGAACATCACCATGCCGGTAGGAGGCTTGGCCGCATCGCGCACCGACACGCGCAGGCTCAAGGTAAGAGCTTCGCCATAAACGGGGGCGGTATTGGACACCGAAAGCACCACACTGGTCGGCGTGGTTGCCGGCGCCGGCGGCAGAATGACACCGGATTTCAGCGTCACCTGCAGGTTGTAGCTGGAATTGCCCACCACGGCACTGGCGGCATTCGCCGCATCGCCGGAATAGACGGCCCCCAATGCGCCGGAAGTGACTTTGCTTGCGATAAAGGTGAGCCTGGCCACCCCATCCACCACCGCAGCGGTGCCGAGGACATCGCTGCCGTGCATGAACGTCATCATGCCGCCCTGCGTAACGCCAGCAGAGCCATTGAGCTTGGCGGTCAGCGTGATACTGGTGCCTTGTGGCGCCGAGCCTGTCACACTGCTGCTGAAGCTCACCGAGCTTGGCTGCGGCGCCAGTTCGATTGCCTGGGTGATCGGCTCGGAAGCGCAACCCTGGTTATTGCTGTCGCCGGAGAAGCGCACGCTCAGTGCGTTGACGCCAACCGGTAGCGTAGTCACTGTGCAGGCAGCCAGACCGTTATATACGTCTGAGGTGCCAATAATTTCGGCGCCGTTGTAGAAGGTGACAGTCCCCGAGGCAAATCCAGCCCCCTCGCGTTCCACTTTGGCAGTCAGGACCAGCGGCTGGCCCTGTTTCCAGGCTTGGTGCGGGGTACTGAGTGAGACGTGCGTCTGTGCCTGTGCCACGTTCTGCACGAAGGTGCCGACGCTGAATGCATTGTGTTCGTCGCCCAGGTAATGGGCCGTGAAGGAATTCTGTCCGGCAGTCAGCTTGGTCAAGGCAAATGTCGCCACGCCATTAACAAGCTCAGCGCGTCCGATTACGTTGTTAGCCCCATCGAACAATTGCACGGTCCCGCCAGGCTGGGCGCCGTTGACGCGCACACTCAGGGTGAGTGGCATGCCATATCTTGGCAGCGGGTCCGAACTGGTGATCGACACGGTGGTCGGCTCCGGGATGTGCTCGGTCAAACTGGCCACGCTGGTCTTGTTGGCAGCGTCGCCGGAATAGCTGGCGCGGATACAGGCTCGACCTGGCTGCACATTGCTCAGCGTCAGCGTCGCGATGCCTCGGCCGCGCAGTTCGGATTCCTTGACATCGACCACGCCAAGGCTATTGCCATACTGGTCGTAGAAAGTGACGAAACCGGTTGGATGATCGCCTGTTACCAGGGCGGTCAAGCGCTGTTCCGTGCCGTTAGCGGTCGCCACGGACTCGCTCTGGAGCGTCGTGACGGAGGAATTGATTTTGACGACAGCGGCTGGGCCAGGGTAGTAAGAGACGGCGGCGGCGTTGTTGGCATCGCCAGAGTAAGCTACCTGCCATTGGTTCGTGTTGTTAACGGCGATACTACGACTGGTAAAGGTCGCCACGCCATTGACCAGCTCCATTACCGCCAATACGGGAATATCAGAGGAGCCACCCCAGTTCCAGAGGTAGACCGTGCCGGTTGGATTGTTACCCGTGATACGGATGGTCTGGGTCAACGCGGAGCCGAACACCGGATCCACAGCCGAAGGCGTCATCGTGATCCCTGGCGTTGGCAAGCTCGGCGGACTGACCACGTTCACTTTGACGTCAGTCGTTGTCACCGCGGTGCCGCCAGCGGCCTTGAATACGAGGCGGACTGTATGCGGCCCTGCATTGCCCAGTTTGGAATAGTCCCAGGTCCAGCCCGATTCGTAGCTCCGCATGACGCCGTCGACCATCGTTTGCGTGCTATCGAGCTTGCCATCAATATAGATCTCCATCGTGCCGTTCTGGTGTGACCCCACCAGCCTCGCCTTGAACGAAATCTTGCCGCTGTTCGTGCTGACGGTATCGCTCGAGCGCGTCACTTCCACTTCGGAGTTGTCATTGGCAACCACTGTGGTCTGGGTCACGATGTTGGAGACACTTTGGGCGTAATTCGCGTCGCCGGAGTAAATCGCCGTCAGGTTGTTGGTGGCCACCGGCAGCGCATTCGTGGCGAATCGTGCCACGCCGTCAACCAGCACGACGCTGCCCAGCAGTTCAGTGCCATTGAAGAAGGTCACCGTGCCGCTGGCTGGTGCGCCGCTTACGGCACCCAGTTGCGCCACCAGTTCGGTTACGCTGCCGTGAGGCGCGGACTGGTTGGAACTGCCGAGCGATACCGTGGTTGCGCTGCCGCCCCCCGGGGCTTGCACTGCAACCGGAGTGGTAACCAGGATGGTGCCAACCGTGTTAATGGCCGGCTTGTTGTTCGCATCGCCGGCATAGCTGGCGATAATCGAAGCCTGGCCCGAAGCGGTCGAAAAAGCCGATGCCGCCAGCGTCAGGTTGGCAACGCCGTTCACGACAGAAGCGGTCCCCACCACGCGCACAGTGGCAGGCACAGATTTGCTGTCGCATACCGAGAAGGTTACCAGCCCGGATGGCGAAGCGCCCCCGCCGATGGTGACGCTGGCGGTGAACTGCTGGCCTGCTGCAACCGCGGTCGCAGAACCGGCAGGCATGGTCAGCGTGGTGGTTGGCACTGGCTGCACCTGCACCACGACTGGTGCACTCGAGACCGAGTCGGCGAAGTTGGCATGATTCTTGGTGTATTTTGCCGTGATGTTGTGGCTGCCCGCGCCGAGGCTACGCAAGGTGAGCTGCACCATGCCGCTGGCAGCCGAGGTATTCACGGTACCCAACAGGGTAGTGCCATCGTAGAAGGAGACTGTTCCCTCCGGGTACATGGCACCGATACGGGGCATGGATGCGGTGATCACCACCGGATCATTGAGGCGCACGGATGCCGGTGAAGCGGCCACCGTTACCACTGGCGACGCCGGTATCACATCGGATACGTTCGCCGCCGATATATTCGGGGCATTGTAGGCATCGCCGAGGTAATAGGCGGTCACCGCCGAACGGCTCTGGACGTTGATCGGCCAGGTCACCACCAGGGTCGCAATGCCATCGAGAATCTCGGCCTCGCCATATGGCGGATCGGATATTTTCCCGCTATGGAACACTACCTTGCCAGTTGGATGATCGCCATCGACGCGCGCGGTCAGCACGATCGGGGAGCCATAAGGCACGCGACCGTTAGTGGTGAAAGTCACCCGCGTCGGTACGGCCGCGGCTTCCTCCTTCACCACTTCGGAATTGGCGGCAACGTGCGAATCGTCACCAGCATACACCGCGCGCAAGGCATTGCTGCCGGCCGGCAGGCGCACGCCTTCCAGGACGGCTTCACCGTTGACAATGTCGGCGCTGCCCAGCAGCGTGTCACCGTTCATGAAGCTGACTTTGCCGCTCGCACCGGCGTCGCCGAAGGTAGCACGCAAGGCCAGCAAGGCGCTGGTGGCGGCTTCCGTGCGCGAAGTTGTCAAGACCAGCGCCTTGGCGCTGCGCACGACAGTTTCGGATACCGTTGCCGAAGTAGCGCTGGCATTCTTCGCATCGCCACAGAACACGGCGACCAGTTGCTGCCCACCCAGCGACAGCTGGTCCACGCTCAGGGTTGCCACGCCGCCAATCAGGTAGGCGCTGCCCAGCAGTTTGTTACCGGCAAAGAAGGATACAGCGCCCCCCGGCTGGTTACCCGTGACTCGCGCTGTCAAAACGACTGGCGCGCCAATCTCGCTGGTCAGGGTGGACGCAGCCAGGCTCACCTGTGCCGGCCCACCGACGACTTCGCGGCTGACGGGAGTGGAAACGCTGCCTTTGTTGGCGGCATCGCCCGCATATTCCGCGCGCAGGGATGCCAGGCCGTTGGGCAGGACGGTTTCAAACGTTGCCAGCCCGGCCTTCACGTCAACTTCGGCAATCAGTTGGCTGCCGTTGAAGAACTTCATCCGGCCGCCAGCCGTCAGCGGCCCCGCCACTTTGGCCAGCAGGGTGACCGTGTTCATTGGCTTGCTCACGGACTGCGCCACAACCAGCGAGGTGCTGGTCACCGCACGCGCCACAGTGAAATTCATGACCGGCGATTCAACCTGGCGTGCATTGCCATCGCCGGAGAACTTGGCGGTGAGTTTGTAATCGCCCGGCGGTAGGTGGCCAACCTTCAGGATTGCGGTACTGCCATTGTTCTGGGTCTGTGCCACGCCGATCAGCTTGTCGCCGTTGAAGAATGCGACTACCGCGCCCTGGCGCGAGGTGAAGCCATCGGTGAAAGTTGCTTTGAAGACCAGTTCATCGGTGATCGAAGCCCCACCGACAGAAGTCGCATTTTTGGTGTCGATGCTGATGGCAAGCGGCGGCGCCGGCTTGGTTTCGACTGGCGCCACATACGATGCGTTAGGCGTCACCTGGACGCTGACCTCGTTCGAAACGTTCTGCTCCGTCAGCTTGTATTGGCTGCTTAAGCTGGTGTAGTCATTTCGGTAGTACACCACGCGCAGCGGCATGGCGCCGACTTCGTCGAGCGGCAGGGTCCACGACACCGTGTTCGAACCGCTTGCGAACGTCGCGCGGTTCAAGCTGCGCGTACCGCTGTACAGCACCGCAACCAGCGGCGTGCCGATATTGCTCTGGCCGGACAGCGTCGCGGTCAGGGTCACATTCCCGCCCTGCACCACCGTGCTGACATTGGTGGTCAAGGTCACTGCGGGTTTGATGGGCGGCGCAGTATCGGCCGCGATGGTCGTCGTCGCATTGTTGGCGTTGTTATAGTCGTCGCCCGAATAGTCGGCGCGGATGACATGGCCGCCACCACTCCATTGCGCGTCGACGGCCAGCGCCGCCACGCCGTTGACAACCTGCGCGGTCCCGATGACCACGTTGGAATTCGTGTCGGTAAATGTAACCGTGCCCCCGATCGGACGCTTGCCAAAATTGTCCAGCGTGACTGTCACAGTCTTGGTCTGTCCAACTTCAACACTATTGCTGTCGAAAGTCGATACCTGAATCTGGACAGCGCCACGGCGCACATGCAGGACCCCGCTGGCGACGGCCGGGGCGATGTTGGCATCGCCATCCTGCACCATGGTCAGGACCTGGTCGCCAGCCGGCAGCACAGTACCTTTCAAAGAGAAGCGGTAGACTCCAGAGCCGGCATAGAGTTCGCTCTCAACCCTGCCCAGCAGGTTGCCGCGCATGTCGTACAGGCTGGCTCCGCCGGTTGAGTGCAGGCCATTCGTCACAAAGCCGAAATAAAAATCTTCGCCCGCCGTCACGGTCGAGTTTGAGATCGAATTGCCTTCGCTATAGGTATATCCCGTGGAGGCACGGACATTGTTCACCTGGTCGGAGGTACTGATCGCGTTGGCCGCATCGCCAGCGTAGCTGGCTGTGATATCAGCCAAGGGCACGCTGCTGTTGGCGACAGTCAGGCGTGCCTCTCCATTGATCACATTACTGGTTCCCAGCAAGTTGTGATTGGCGTCGAAGAAAGACACGATCCCAGCCGGATTGAAGCCCGTCACGCGGGCGAACATGGTTGTGACATTCCCGAATACCGTATCGTTGCGCGACACGTACAGGCTGGTGTGGCTGGTGGCGCGTGCAATGCGCTCGTCGATGGCTGCCGATGCCACGCTGGCATTATTGCCATCGCCGTTGTAGACGGCCACCAGTTTTTCAGTACCCGCCGGCAGGTTGGGCACCACCAGGTCGGCACGGCCCCCCAACACGGGGGCGGTACCGATGACGGCATTCGCCTGGTCATAGAAGGTCACCGTGCCTTGCGCGTTCTGGCCGGCCACCTTCGCGGTCAGCGTAATCCGCGCACCGGATTCGGTCTGGTCGCGGGAAGTCGACAGCACAATGACTGGCAGCGCCTTTTCCACAGTCTCTTCCAGCTCAGCCGAAGTGCTGCCGGCGTTGGCCGTATCGCCCAGGTACACCGCGGTCAGCTTGCCTTGCCCGACTGGCACATTAGTGGCGCTCAGGCGCGCCACGCCATTGACCAGGGCGCCAAAGCCCAGTGCTACGTCGCCACTGTAGAACGCGACAACGCCGCCGGGTTGAGCCCCCGTCACGGTAGCGGTCAGCTGGAGAGGCGAGCCAAAACGCACGCTTGCACTATCCGCAGCCAGCGTGATTGCGGTGGCCGGCAGCGGGGTCACATCGGCGCCAATGGTATTCGAGGTGCTGCCGAAGTTGCCGCCGTCGCCGGAATAGACGGCGCTGATGTCGCTGTGGCCGGCCGGAATGACGCCGGTAAAGCTGGCTACGCCGCCACGTACTATTGCGCTCCCCAGCACAGTCGAACCGGCGAAGAACGTCACCGTGCCGCTGGGCGCGCCGACAGTACCGACCGGAATCTGGCCCGTCACGATGGCGGTGAAGGTGCGGGTGTTGCCAGCACCGCGGGTCTCGGCTAGTTGCAGGGAGGTGGTGTTGCCGCCCAGTTTGAGCGTCACCCCCAGGCCGTTGCCCAGCTGCGAGGTATCGATCGGGGTCGACAGGCGGTTCACCGCATAGGCGTTCGAGGCGCCGTCGTACAGCGTCTGCGTGGCGTAGCCCATGCCGTCCACCTGCCAGGTCAGGCGGCCACCGGCATCGTAGAAGTTCCACGACTTGACGTCCTGCGCACCGGCTTGCGGGCGCAGCGCATCGACCGTCCAGCCCAGCGCGCGTTCCAGCGCGCCACGGTTGTCGGCCAGGCCGAGGTCGGCGCCTGCCGCTACCAGCAGTTCCGCCTTCACCGCCGCCGCATAGCGAATGGTGTGCACCAGGTGGCTGTTGGCGTCATAGATGTACTCGGTCAGTGCGCCGGTGGCGCTCACCTCTCCTGCCTTGCGGCCCGCCGCATCGTACAGCACGGCGCTCTTGGCGCCGTCGGCGCCTTGCGTGACGCGCAGGCGGCCATCGGCATCGTAGAAGTACTTGCTCTCGCCTAAGACCTGGCTGCCGTCGCTTTGCAGCAGCGAAATCAGCAGGCCAGCTTCGTTAAAGGTCGATGTGGTAACCAGGCCATTGGCCATGCGCAGGACGGACTTGTGGCCGGCATCGTCGTAAACGGTGCTGGTGATCGCACCTGAATCGTTGACGCGATTGAGGACGCGACCCAGTCCGTCGTAGGTCAGGCGGGTGGTTCCGCTATCCGGTGCAATGGTCTGCAGCAGTTGGCCAGCCTGGCTGTAGACGAAGCTGGTCACGGACTGCTTGCCGTCGGCAACGCCATTGCCGCTGGCGTCGATTGCATTCCACTTGGTGACCTGGCTGACCTGACCACGGAAGTCGTAGGTGGTATCGGTGCGCAAGGTGCGCGACTTGTCGCGGCCGGCTGCCCAAGTCGCGAGGTCGCTTTCGCCGTATACGGTTCCGGCATAGGTGTCGGCGGTATAGGTGATGCTGCTGATGCGCTGGCCCTGGGCATCGTAGCGGTACTCAGAAACGCTGCCTTCGCGATCGATGGTAAAGCGCAGGCGGCGCGCCGCGTCATACACCAGGCGTGCGGTCTGCGGGCGGCGATAACCTGCGCTTGACACATCCTGGTTGAAGCTGATGGTTTCGCTGGTCAACAAGCCATTGCTGTAGGTGCGCTCGGTGATATTACCCAGGGCATCGGTAACCTTGGTCTGGTTGCCCACAGTGTCATACTCGTATCTGGTCACGGCGCCTAGGCCGTCGACCTGGGTCACCAGGTTGCCTGCACCGTCGTAGCTGTATGCGACGGACGGACTGGTGCCATTGGCAAGTGCTGGCGCCTGCATCTTGGTCAGGCGGCCCCAGGCGTCGCTGGTCAGGGTGGTCAGGTTGCCCAGCGCATCGGTGACGCGGGTCTGCGTGCCGAGCGGCGAAGCCAACGCAAAGCCCAGCTTGGCAGGAAGGTTGACCAGGTGGTCACCGGCGTGCAGCGCCGGATCTCCCAGCGCCCCGCGCAATGCAGCGACGGCGCTGGCCTGGTTGGTGTGGTACAGCGCCTGGGTGATCGATTCCCAGTTGTCGCCCTCCTTCACCAGGTAGTATGGCGGCACCTGCACATTGGAGGCAGTGGTCTGGTATTGCAATGGCGCCGGCACGTTGCGCAACTTGGCGCCGGCGGTCAGCGCAGGGTTGCCGAGCGCCGCCTTCAACGCAGCCTGTGCGGCCGGATGGTCGGTACCATACAAGGCCAGCGTGATGCCGTGCCAGGTATCGCCCGCTTTCACGCTGTAGTACGGTGGCACCGCAACCTGGATTGTGCTCTGGTAGGTCAGCGTTGCGGGTGGTGTCCGGCGTTCGCCAGCAGTCAGGATGTACGAGCCATCCGTGCGGGTTTTAAAGTCCTGCACGGCCCCTGCTTCGCTGGTGCCATACAGTTTGAAGGTGAGGCTTTGCCAGGTATCGTCCGGTTGGACCACATAGTAGTCCGGGACAACCTGGGTCACCTGGTAGCGCAGCGGGTTCGGCAAGCTGGTAAGTTTGCCGCCCTCCACAAGCTCTTGCGGCGCCACGGCTGCCTGCAGTGCCGAGGCCGCTGCATTGCTGCCGTACAGGTAATTGGCTACGCTGGCCCAGGTATCCCCTGCCTTGATGCGGTAGTAAGCTGGCACTCGGTCAGTGGTGTAATCCAGCGTATAGGGCATGCCAACCAATTTCCCGCCAACCACCAGCGTCGGATTATTCAGGACGCTCTTCAGTGCGGCAATCAACGCCGGGTCGCTGCTGCGATACAAGGTTTGTGCGATGCTTTCCCAAGTGTCCCCTTCCTTGATGCGGTAGTAGGTCGGCACTGCCACCGTGTGCGTGGTGTAGGTCAGCGTTGCAGGCAGATTGGTCAGCTTGGTGCCGGGAATCAGCGACTGGTTGCCCATCGCAGCCTTCAGCACGTCCGCCAATTCGTTTGCATTGGAACCGTACAGGGTATTGGCAATGCTGTTCCAGGTGTCGCCGCCTCGGATCAGGAAGTATGGCGGCACTGTCGTGCTCAGGCCATACGCCAGGGTCGCCGGCAGCATCGTGAGTTTCGCGCCTGGCAGCAGGACCGGATAACCCAGCGCATTGCGCAGGGCTTCGATGGCATCCGGCTCACTGGTGCCATACAGGTATTGAGTCACCGTCTGCCAGGTGTCGAGCTGCTGGACCTGGTAATACGCCGGCTCGCCGGCGCCAGCGAGTTTGCTGCTGTCGAGACTGGCGCTCTGGTCTTTGACCGGCGCCTCCGTGGTTGACAGCTTGCTGTTGTTGACTGCCACCGTATGGTCGACGTCTTGCTGCTCGGTGTTCGACGTCTTGCTGGAATCGATGGTCGCCGTTTGCGGGCCAGCCTGCGATTCGGTGGTGGAGAGCCGGGAAGCAATGAGACTGCCGTTTTGGTCCACCACGGTCGTTTCGCCAGTCACCAGCTTTGCGCGGTCGACACCGGCCGCGACGTTATTGACCTGCGGCTCGCTGGTGGTGACCTTGCTCGTGTCGAGCGGGACGCTGTTGTTACTGGTGACGTCGCCGACCGTGGACAGCTTGCTGCCATCCACGTCCGCCGTAGCTGGCACGGCATTCGCCAGGTCCGAGTAATCATAGGAAGTGACACGCTCCACGCCGTCGATCATCTGGCGCAGCTTGCTCACGCGCCAGGAACCATTGAACTCGGTGTAATCAAAGCGCAGCAGCGTGCCGTCTGTCTGCGCAATGCTGGCGATGCGCTGGCTGTCGCCGTCATAGGTGTAGTTGGTGATGTAGACCTTGCCGTCGGCGATGCTGTTGTCGTCCGGGGTCAGGTCGACGGTGACGGTCGCCAGGCGGCCATGGTCGTCATAGGTGTAACGCACGCGGGTATGCGGCAGGCCATCCTTGTCGACCGAATGTACGCTGGTCAGCTTGCCGCTGGTGTAGTCCAGTACGGTCTTCTCGCCGTCCTGGTTCGCTACCTCGCTCAGTTGGTCGCCAATGTAACTGTAAGTAATCTGGTTGCCGCTGCGATCCGCCTGCACCGCCAGCCTGCCGCGGCCATTGATCCAGTCGTAGGTTTCGGTCACGCCGGTGCTGCCGTCAGTCCAGGTCCAGCGGTCAGGGTTTCCGGCAAAGGTCAATGTATCGAAAGTACCCTCGCCTGCCGCAGTCACGTAGGCCGAACGGTTGCTGTCCCAGTTATAGAGCGCCGAGGAACCGTCACCGTCGATACGGGTAACCGTGCTGCCATTCTGGTTCAGCGGGCCGGTAAAGTTGACAACGCTGCGGTAGAAGCCGATATGCCAGTTGCCGTTGGCAGCATCCATGGCACCCTGGCTATTATAGGTGCGCACAGTGGCGATATCGAAGCCATGGCCGGCCAGCAGGTCGTCTCGATCCTGCAGGACCAGGTTGCCGGTAGCGGTATTGACGTAGGCTTTTTCGCCGCTGCTGCCCAGTGCCGCATTTCCGGCAACACCGCCACCCAAAGTCGACGCCGACACCAAATTCAGACCCAGACCGCTACCGCAAACAATTGCTACCATGGCTTACCTTATGTTGATATATTTGCAATTTCTGAGGCGAGATTACGCATGACCTCAAGCAATATATCCACGGGTTTTTGAGAAAGTTTAGGGATTGGGCAACATTTTTTCCAAAAAGGACGCAAAAAAAGCGAGCCGAAGCTCGCTCTTTAGGATTGTGGTGCCCAACGGGCAACCGTAAGGCGGCCGGGAATGCAGCGGCGATGACGCGGACGGCCAAGCCTACCCGTCCCTCCTCTACCTCGACGTGGGCGCAAGCGACAAGGCCCACGCCAACGCCGAAGCCGCGCTGGCGGAGAAGCCGGACAACGTGGATGCGCACGCCGTACGCGGCAGCCTGACGCTGGAAAAACTGGATATCGAAACCGCACAAGCGAGCTTCGACAAAGTGCTGGCACAACGTCCCGATTACGGACGCGCCTGGCTGGGCAAGGGCCTGGTCCAGCTGTACAAACAGGAAATCGGCGCCGCCCTGGAATCGCTGCAGCACGCTGCCGAATATATGCCGGAGCAGGCAGCCACCCTGCTCACGCTGGGCTGGGTACAGCTGATCGCAGGCCAGGCAGATGAAGCCGAGCGCAGCTTCCGCCGCGCAGCGGCCATCGACAGCGACTACGCCGATGCGCACGGCGGCCTGGCCACAGCCCTGGTCCACCAGAATCGCCTGGACGAAGCGCGACAGGAACTGGCCGCAGCCGAAAAACTGAACCCGAAAGATTTCGGCGCCGGCCTCGCCAAATCCCAGATGCTTCGCCTGCAAGGCCAGGCCCAACAAGCCGAACAACTGATGAACGGCATCCTGGACCAACAGCCGCAAGAAGGCGGACCAAGCCTGAAGGATTATCTGTCCACCTTCATCGCCCGCCATCCCGCAACGCCGCAACGCTAATTGATTTGACTGGAAGCGCCATGAGCAACACCGCCCTGTCCGTACTGGACCAAACCGAACTACTGCAACTGGCGCTGGAAGCCGACAGCAAGAACGATTCCGGCTCCGCGCTGGCTTATTTGAAAGAAGCAGCCAGCCGTCCCGACGCGAGTGCTCCAGCACTGCTGCTGCTGGGGGCGCATTACGCTTCGCTGCAACTGAATGACCGCGCCATCAACGCGCTGGAAGCAGCAGTGGCAGCCGATCCGCAAATGGCCATCGCCCGTTTCCAGCTTGGCTTGCTGCACCTTACCACTGGCAATGCAGCACGCGCGATCGAAGTCCTGCAGCCGCTGGAAGGCCTGGACGAGAACAACGCCCTGCGCCACTTCAGCCAAGGCCTGCGCCACATGGTCAAGGACGAACTGGCTGCAGCGTCAGAACATCTGCAGCGCGGCATCGCGCTGAATAAGGAAAACCCGGCGCTGAATAATGACATGCAGCGCATCATCGACGAGATCGCCAAAGCGCCGATTGAACAGTGCACAGCAGAACCACCTCCGACCACCGATAGTCAGCACGTGATGCTCTCCGTTTACACCGGGCTTAGCAGTCGCCACTAAGCGAGGCACTCAATTTGCGGGAATTGGCGGCAAATGCTTGTCCGCCCGGCCAAGGCGCGCCGGTTGTCGCTGATGAACTTCATTCGACGCGCGCTCCGGCTGATACTGTAGTCGCCTTCAAATGTGGCGCCGCTATCACCATGCAGAACGGGCATCTCTTCACGCATGGCAATGGTCTCAGCCAAGGCAATTCACTGCTCTAGATGGCTCGTACAATCCGCGCCATCATCGGCTTGATCTTCCCGCCGATGATCTTACTATTGTACTTAGTTGCCATTCCCGAACTCGACGCAGTCTTAAACCTGCCGGACAGGTGAGGCGGCTGGCCCCGTACAATCCAGCACGCCACCTTCATCAGGTGCATTTAGCGGCAGTTACTGAACAAATAGGCAGTACCATCCCAAAGTGCCTTACCCAAATGTCCGCTGCACACACAGCGAAAGACAATCAATGCCGGCGCGGATGTCAACCGGCCGCATCACCAGCCAGACCAAATTTGCCTGCAACCGAATTACAGGCTGCGCAGCAACTCGGCCAACTAGACTGCCGGCGCGCCTGCAGGTATTTCGATTGACCAGCCTTGCGGGCCTACACCAGCAAGGCTGGCGTAACAGGCGATTGCTTGAGCACCACCGTATCATCGCAAAATCGCCTCACTTCTAAAGTGCCGACACCGATACCCCCTTGGCGCACCGGGTGACGTTCTTCAGCGCGAATGGCGCTGCGGCTTGCAACTATTGCGCCCGCGCGCTATCCGCTCCTGCCACAGCACTTCCCGTTCGGAGTTTCCCATCCTCATCTTCAAAGTAAGAATCGGAGGATGGGTTAGCAAATCATGATTTCACAGGTGCGGCAAAGGCATGCTTACGATTTATGGCACTGATTCAAGCGTGCGACGCGACTAAGCGCTGATACTCCTTTCGGTTGTAATCAACCATCGAAAGGAACCATTCATCAAAGCAGGGGAAGGTATCAATAAGTCCCCCCGCGAACCAAAAAACCTTTCCTGGCGTAGAAGTATGCGGACGTGCCATCGCAAACACATCAATATCATCGGATGAAACAGCGATAGGGATTAAATCGCGATCACTGTAACCACAGAGCGAATCAAGTGGTTGGAGTGACTCAATCAAAGCGATAGCACGCGAGGCACGAGGACCAGCTTTGAAGTCGTCGATACCAAACACATCAACATGCTGCATGAAAGATCGCCAACCATTCGCATGCAACAGGAACTGTCGATGCTGCGGATCCAGGCGATACCCCAGCATTTGCTCAAGCGAAGCTAATTGCTCATCTGTGGCGCCGACTTCCGGAAGCGTGTTCTCCCAGAGGCCATCAATATCTACCTCATGAACCTTGCTCTTCACCAGATGAGCGATTACCAATTCCCGTTTCCAGTCCAACTTACATCTCCTTCATAAATAAAGCGCGTCGGTGTGTAGCCAAGGGGATAGTCTAATGCTTGTCGGCCGAGGCTAGAATTGATCGAATAGTCTATGTCCAACCAGAACGGTGCAACTGGTCGCCCTGTCCACGTTGTATCTGACCCATGTCCTACAATGACCGACAGCCCGGCCGGCATTGTCGCAAACTATTTCCGTATGGCGGACCGCGAATTCTTCCGATTCAACGGGCACCAACTGACCGTCAATACGGAGCCCTTTCTCGTAAAATGGACATTGGAAAAAAAACGAACAAACTTGCCGAAATCAGCAGGCTAAACTGTAGCCAGCACAACGAGTGTTAGACATGCAACAGTGGGTTATAAACTATTAACGGGAGATCATTTGGAACAGCACTATTCTCATAGCTGGAATTTAGGTGAAAAGGAAGCACTTGAGCTCCAGATTCGACTTGCTTCTCAGGTCGAACGCAATGATCGTCTTAACCAAGTTAATCTGGTAGCTGGTGTCGACGTCGCGTACGATGAGCGAAGCGACCGATTGGTTGCCGCAGTAGTAGTGCTGAATGCCGCCACTCTCGCCGTCGAAGAACAAGCCATCGCCGAAGATATTTCAAGGTTCCCTTACATCCCCGGATTATTTTCGTTTCGCGAACTGCCATCGATTGCCAAGGCGATTAGCCAACTGACCTGTACACCAGATCTGATCATTTGCGACGGACAAGGAATTGCCCATCCACGACGGTTTGGTCTTGCTTCTCATATTGGAATATTATTTGACACACCCACAATAGGTTGCGGAAAATCTCGGCTTTTAGGGGCACATGAAAAGGTGCATGAAGAAAGGGGCGCACTTTCCCCCCTTCTTGATGGTAACGAGATCATTGGTTGCGCGTTGCGGACACAAAGCAAAGTCAAACCAGTTTACATCTCAATAGGTCACCGTATCTCCCTTTCAACTGCATGCAATTGGATACTTAGATTTTCCCCTAAATATCGCCTTCCCGAAACGACCAGGCTATCAGATCAATTAGTAAGAAAAACCTTGACAGAAAAATTTAACCATTAGCTTTCCTACGGAGAGCCAGTAACTCAAACATAGGATCATCCGTTTGCAATTCGAAGTGCCCTGTCAAAGCACCCGATTGATCCCACGTCTTTTCCGCTGTTAGGATGCCGTGCTCATAATTAGAGCGGCGCTTGCACGCGCCTCCTTCATACCATTCTGCACTTAGTCCATGGCGTGTATCTTTAAAAAAATGTTCTTCCATGAATAACGAGCCAGCCGGGTACCAGAACTTTGAAGTGCCGTGCCGCAATCCGTCCTGATATTGAACTTCGCCAATTAGAACCTCATCTTGAACGTCATAGGCGATGCCGCTAAAAGGCTGCCCCTCAAATAGACAAACTTGCTCGTCAGAATAATCGAGCTCTTCTTCCCTAACTCTACGCATATTCATACCTATTCTCTATATTCACTTGAGGAATTACCAAATAATACTCTGCCAGTCACTATAAGAAATCATACCATCCGTTAAGTAATCACAGTTGACGCAACGAGGAATCGAGCGACCTTGATTTACCCCCTTCAATCGAATGTTGTATGAAGTAAATTCGCCAAGTTGTCCGACCGTCGCATTTTCTCGGGCCAAAAGGGCTTTATTAAGAGCCAAGAACTCAGCGTGATCCCCCGGATTATGCAGGAACGGCGGATTTTCTCCGCCAGTTACTTTCTGGTATTCCACCAATCTTTCTTTCAAAATAGGATGAATTTTATCCGGATGTGGAAGTCCAGTATTTCTACCATAAAATACTTCGCCGCTCTTAGTATCCATTACCACAGCCAGAACAGGCGTCCTTTGCGAATTGGGCAAGTACATTGGGTTGCCTGGCGAAATTATTGATCTATATCGTTCCTCAGCCAATTCACGAAGCTTAACAGCGTTTTCCGTATAATTGAACACGCTATTAGTTACTTGGTTCACCTGCACCGGTTCGGCACGCATGCCCGGCAAAGTACTTGTTGAATTCGCGTTCGGCGCCTCAAATACGCTACGTGGCGTGACAAAGGTAGACCCAGGCGTGTTTGAAACACCATATGCGCCGTTGCCATTTGCGCTCCATTGAGGAACCTTCCCGAAGGTCTCGGCAGCGTCCCCCTCTGTTGCTGCCAGCCTGAGCGCTTTACCAGTGGGAGAGCCAGCGCTGCGCAACGCAGTCGCAACTTTGTCAAGCGAAGTTACTGTTTCGCCTACAGTACCGCTCACCAAAAATGGATTTTCATTCACGCCTTCAATAGTCTGAAGAACTCGTCGCATGTTGTTAGCGGACTTCAGCCCACCTATCGTCGCATCAGCAGCAATACCAATGCCCTTCTCGACACCGTAACCAGCGAGGAACTCAAAGCCAAAGCGCATGGCAGCGTCCGCTTGGGCTCGTCCGTCCAGTGCCCTAAACTCGTCCACCTTGTTTACGAAGACAGTCGGGAGATGGTCCCACGTGTTCTGCAGTCCACGATAGGCGACGGACCGAATTCGGGAGTCAGTGAGCAAAGGTAAGCTCTTGGCAGTTCCAATAATACTGTGGGCAGCGTCACTTGCATTTCCGGCTACCTGCCAGAACGTCCCGCTGAGCCAGTTCGAAGCCGTATTTTCCTTCTGCCAGAAGTAGGCGCTATTCAAATTTTTAGATGCCTCGTTCGCAGCAAGTTTCAGCTGGGCCTGCTCTCCAGCGTAGCGCTCATCTTCATAAGCTTGGATTTCCTCAGCAGTCATACGACTGCGCTTATTAGTAAGTTGGTACCCGTGGAATTTGCTTCCATCTGCATTGACATAGTCCGCCTGCACGTGGAGCTCGTGCTCGTAATCGATTTGTCCCTCGGTCACGTAGGACCCAATTTGTCCTTGCTCAGCGGAGCGCACGCCAGCTTCTTGCCGCTTCGCCTTGTTAGCTCGTTGGGCCTCTCGCTGATAGCGGCTCCGTGCTTGTTCGCGGGTTTCACCCAGTACAGGACCGTCCGAGTCCTCGCTGCTTTGTCGAGCGCTTGTCCCTTCGCTACCGAGTGCATTGCCGAATCGATTCGCTGATCTCGCGTAAGCGCGCTCAACGGCCTCTCCCTTAATCTCGTCGCCTACAGCGTCCACAAGCCCGTCAATGAAGTTGCCGCCACGACGTTCAGATATATAGCCAC